>Ga0335085_10010180_pt1 | contig 14075 bp, 13 predicted proteins | sample Lox_Sample_45_FD_206712 | JGI IMG/M metagenome (GOLD analysis project Ga0335085, IMG submission 206712) | Soil microbial communities from Loxahatchee National Wildlife Refuge, Florida, United States - Lox_Sample_4.5 | ecosystem: Environmental > Terrestrial > Soil > Wetlands | place: USA...
ATCAACAAGGGACTGGTTTCAGGCTTCATGCCCGACCCCACGGCCGAAATAGGTCACTGCATACATCATGTGGCGATGCACAACTCGCGGCCCAACGTGCTTTTTATGCAGAAGCACTGGGACGTCATGCGCTCAGATGACGCCGGCGAAAGCTGGCGCGAGGTGAGCGGCAATCTGCCCACCGACTTCGGCTTCGTCATCGACGTCCATGCGCACGAGCCGGAGACGCTTTACGTGGTGCCGATCAAGAGCGACTCGGAGCACTTTCCGATTGACGGAAAGCTGTGCGTCTATCGCAGCCGCACGGGCGGCAACGAGTGGGAGCCGCTGGCAAAAGGACTGCCAGAGCGCGATTGCTACGTGAACGTGCTGCGCGACGCTATGGCGGTGGACTCGCTCGACAAGTGCGGCGTTTATTTTGGCACCACCGGCGGCCAAGTGTATGCATCGGCCGATGCGGGCGATAGCTGGATGCCGATCGCTCGCGACCTGCCGGCTGTGCTTTCGGTCGAGGTGCAGACCCTGAATGGGAGTAAGAAACCGGGGACTTAGGGACCGGGGGAACAAGAAGGCGAGATCGTGGCGGAATCAGGAGTAGCACAGGGCTCGGACGCAGCGAAGGTGCGCGTGGCGCTGCCCTACCATCTGCGCAATCTGGCGCGTGTAGAGGGCGACGTGGCGCTGGAAGTGGCGGCGCCGGCAACGCTGCGCGCTGTTCTCGATGCGCTCGAAATTCGCTACCCCATGCTGCGCGGGACCATTCGCGATTACGGGACCGGACAGCGACGGGCGTTTCTGCGCTTCTTTGCCTGCGAGGAGGATTGGTCGCTTGCGCCGCCGGACAAGCCGCTGCCCGAAGCCGTCGCATCAGGAAGAGAGCCGCTGCTGATTCTGGGGGCGATTGCGGGCGGGTGAGAGAGGCAAGGACTGAGGGACTAAGACTAGGAGACTGGGAGAGTAGGTCCAATCTGTCAGGTATGCTCCCGGTTCAATCTGTCAGCTATGTGTCCGGTACGTACCACCCCCCCACCCCCCCCTATTTTGGTGGTTAAATGCTTTGTTTTCATGGGCTTGTACCTTTCACCTTTCACGCGAAATCGCAGAAAATAAAAGGTTTATTCGGCAAAATCCTCAGAACAAAGCAGTTAGGGGTTGTAAAGGCAGGTTTGCAACGCGATACGGCGTTGTCCGGCCCATTGATTTCAACATAGGTCCATTCTAGGGACTGCGCGGAAATAATCTGCAAAACCGGAGAGGAAGGAAGTCCATTCCTCAAAGTGTGAGGCCGTGATCCGCTGGAATGAGGATCCTGACGCGAGGTACATTTGCTGGGGTAGTGTTTTTTGGCTGAACTTTCGCGTCTCCCCGGTCCCCAACAGCGAGGGACCGGGGAGACCCGGCCAGCAGCCGTCTTTGCCGGGGCGGGCATGAGGTCGCTGATGGCCTGGTCGTTTCCCAAGGTTCAGGCCCAAAATGATCGTGCATTGTCATTCATGGTTGCCTATTCAGGATCTTGCCTGTGAAGCCATATCTTAAAGAAGCGGTCGATTATGAAGTACCCCTTGGAATCACGCTCAATCACGTCGCGTTCCTCCAAGCCCTTTACGGAACGCTGAATGCTCGATAGCGAGCCGAGAGCATACTTCGTGGCAAATGCTGAACTGAACGCGCCAACGCTGTTTTTTTCTTGAGCAAGGGCCATCAGTAATCGGCGCTGGTTTGCCGTAAGGGACTCCCATAGAATCGAATAGGCATAGCTTTCGCGCTGCAGAAGCAACTGAACCCCACGCTCAACGACTTCTATTGTGACTGCCTGCCCCTCCTCTACAATTCCCCAAATTGCATGACAGAGTTGCTGCGTATAGGATGGGTGTCCCTCCGTATAGGCGCAAATCGCATCGACAACCTTGGGGGATACCTCCTTGCCGGATTGGGCGAACTTATCGCGTATGAAGGGCCGCCAATGGCTGCTGTCGATCGCAGAAAGGGGATAATGACCGGCAGACCGATAAAGCGGACGTGACTCGTTCGTGAACATGTCGCGTATCAGGTGTTTTCGCGATCCCAGGAAGATATATCCGACCGCCGGCTGGTTCTGGATGACGCTACGCACAAGCCGTTCGACTCGTTGCCCAACATCGTAGTCCGCAATCCGCTGGAATTCATCGAAAACTACGATCACCCTCCTGGATATTTCTCTCGCAATCTTTTCCGGTGCGCGCAAAACCTCTTCGAGACTTTCAGTCGCCTCAAAGGTGCGGCTGGCTCCAAACACCAACTGCGGCTTTCCCTCCTCATTCAAAGTCAGAGCAGGAATAAGCCGGCTGAACAGATGCTTGGCAACGGCGAGCACACGGTCTGTCCTTGACTCAAGAGCAGTCGTCAGCGCTTTGGCGGTGGTAGTCGCGAAAGACTCTTCGGACTCTGTAGGAAAGAGATCGACGTACACAACCAAATACTTCTTTGGGTCAAGGATCCTGCAAAGAGTCTTAATGAGTGAAGTCTTGCCCATGCGGCGTTCCGAGAAAACGAAGAGCCGTTCGGCGCTGTCCATCGAGCGCCGAAGATCCTCGATTTCTTTCTTTCTGTTGCAAAAGGCGGCCCCTGTGACAGCCGTCCCGTATTCAAAAGGGTTCGTCATGGGCTGCTCCTGATAACTACGCAAACTGCACTACGCTAATTGCACTACGCCAATTGCGTTACGCAACATGCATATTCATTACTATACCATTCTTTGCGGGTTTGTGCGGGCGGGCACGGCCCGATCCGGAAATCTTGCGTAAATGATTGTTGTATTGAAGCTTACTGTCTTCAGTGCTCGTCTTTGCCGGGGCGGAGCATGAGGTCGCGGATGGCCTGGCGGGGGTCTTTGCCATCGCTCAGGATCAGTTCCATCTGCTCGGTGATGGGCATCTCGATGGAGTGCTTGCGGGCGAGGCCGAGAGCAGCGCGCGTGGTGAGGACGCCTTCGGCCACCTGGCCGCCGAGCGAGGCGAGGATCTGGGGCAGTTTACGGCCCTGACCGAGTTGTTCTCCAACCAGGCGGTTGCGGCTGAGCGAGCCGGTGCAGGTAAGCACCAGGTCGCCCAGGCCGGAGAGGCCGGCGAGGGTTTCGCGGCGCGCGCCGCAGGCCACGGCGAGGCGGGTGATTTCGACGATGCCGCGGGTGATGAGGGCGGCGGCGGAGTTGTAGCCCAGGCCTACGCCTACGGCGACGCCGGCGGCGATGGCGATGACGTTTTTGAGCGCGCCGCCGAGTTCAACGCCGACGACGTCGTTGGAGGTGTAGAGGCGGAGAGTTTCGGAGGAGAATTCGCGCTGGATGCGCGCGGCATGGGAGCGCTCACGATAAGCGACGGTAAGCGCGGTGGGCTGGCCCTGAGCGACTTCCCGAGCGAAGCTGGGGCCGGACAATGCGCCGATAGGCAAAGGCAGCGGAGTTAGCGGGGCTGGGGTGGCGCGCGGGGAGCTTTCAAGGGAATCAGTGATGACCTGGGTCATGCGCAGGAGGGTGCGGTCTTCAACTCCCTTGGAGGCACTGAGGAGAATTTGGCCTGTATGCAAATGGGGGTGCAGGCGGCCGAATGCGGAGCGGAGAAACTCAGAGGGAATGACGGAGACGACGATCTCGGCATCAGCGACGGCGGCACAGTCGCCGGTGACGGCAATCCGGGGGGGGATGGGAAAGCCGGGTAAGAACTGGGTATTTTCTCCGGCATCGATGATCTGGCGAGCGAACTCGGGGCTATGCGCCCACAGGGAGATCTGGTGGCCGCCGCGGCGGTCGAGCGAGAGCGCGATGGCGGTGCCCCAGGCGCCAGAACCTAAGACGACGATGCGGCTCATACGGGTTTTGCGGCTCCGAAGCGCGATTCCGTGCCTGCAAGCAGGCGGCGAATGTTTTTGTGGTGCTTGATGATGATGAGCAAAGAGACGGCGACTTGCACCACTACGAAGAACGGAGAGCGGTCGCCCTCTATGAGGAGCCAGGCAAAGATTGGAAAGGCGGCGGCGCCAAGGATCGAGGCCAGCGAAACATAGCGCGAAAGCGCCAGCACTACGGCAAAGACGACAATGGCAGATAAAGCGGCCCAGGGAGCGACAACGAGAAAAACGCCAAAGCCAGTGGCTACACCCTTGCCTCCGCGAAATCGCAACCATACGGGAAACATGTGGCCGAGAACGGCGCAGAGGGCGGCCAGGGCCTGCGCGTCACGATGAGCGGTGGCAGGCGAAAGGGAAGCGGCGATCAACGCGCCGAGCCAGACCGCAACGCAGCCCTTGAGCACGTCGACAAGAAATGTTGCGGCGCCGAGACCCTTGCCGCCGGCGCGCAGCACGTTGGTTGCGCCAATGTTGCCGCTGCCCACGGAGCGCACGTCCTGGTGGCGGAAGAGGCGGACCATCAGATATCCCGAAGGGATGGACCCGAGCAGATACGCAGCCACCGCGACGATCAGGTTGGCAAGAGGCATGACGATTGAGAGTGTAGCAGGTGAGGTGTGCAGAAGGAGCGATCCCGCGAAACCTTAGTAAAATGCACGGCGTGCGGTGCGAACCTCTGCGGCGAGCACTTGCAGCATTTTGAGCGACAACTGCGGGTTCGACTCCATCAGCGCGAAGAAATCGGCGCAGCTGACAAAACTGACCTTCGCACCGGCGCGGACAGACGCGGCGAGCGAGTAGGGTTGATTGCCGAAGACGCCGGGCAGGCCGATAAGAGAGCCGGGTAGAGCCTGCACGGAGAGGATCGAGCGGCCTTCCTGAGATTTCATGCTCAGCGAGGCCTGGCCCTCATGGATGATGTAAATGCCAACGGGCGGGTCGTCCTGCTTGAAAAGGATCGTATCTGCATCGCAAGGAATCGGCGTGGCATGCGCCGAGAGCGCACGAATGAGCTCTGGATCGGCAAGAAATGCAGATGGATCGAGGTCCACGAACATCCTTCCTTGGGTAATTGAGGCTTTCATAGTATCGTTCTATCGCGTCGGATCTATCATTTCACTAAGTTGAGTCGAGACTGTGTGATGTATGTCACCTGTTCGTGTGTTGCGAAGCGACGAGGGTAATGTATTGCCGGCGTGAAGGGGTCATAGAGAGAGGCTTCGCGTCCCAGAGGAGGCTGTTTAACGAGGGCCTGCTCCCGAGCGGCTGCGATCCCGCCGTCGATTACAGTAGAAGTGCAGCCCATGGCCGGCATTCTCAGAAAGATTCGCATCACTTTGGAGATGATCAAGTGGGAACACTCGATCTTCGCGTTGCCGTTTGCGCTGACGGCGATGCTGCTGGCGGCGAATGGGCTGCCGGGCTGGCGGACGGTGGGCTGGATTGTGGTGGCGATGATCGCGGCGCGGTCGGCAGCGATGGCATTCAATCGCTGGGCCGATGCGGACCTGGATCGAGAAAATCCGCGAACGCGGAACCGGGCGATTCCAGCAGGATTGCTCAGCCGGCAGTTTGTGCTGGGATTTACGTTGGTGGCGCTGGCGGTGGTTGTAGCGGCGGCAGCGGAGTTGAACCGATTGGCTCTGGAACTGACGCCGGTGGTGCTGGTGGTGCTGCTGGGTTACAGCTACCTGAAACGGTTGACGCAGTGGTCGCACCTGGTGCTGGGACTGGCGCTGGGCCTGGCGCCCTCGGCGGCGTGGATTGCCGTGCGCGGCAGCCTGGACCCGCGAATCCTGGTGCTGACTGGCGCGGTTACGCTGTGGGTGGGCGGCTTCGACGTGCTCTATGCCTGCCAGGATTACGAGCACGACCGCGTCGCCGGGCTGCACAGTCTTCCGCAGGCGATGGGGCTTACGGCTGCATTCTGGGCGGCGCGCGGAATGCATCTGGCGATGATGGCGCTGTTGGTGTGGTTCGGCTGGCTATTCGGTTTTGGCGTGGCGGCCTGGATAGGTGAAGGCGCAGTGGGCCTGCTATTGGCTTATGAGCACGCGCTGGTATCGCCGCGCGACCTGCGCCGGCTGAATGCCGCGTTCTTTACGATGAACGGCGTGATCGCGATGGTGTTTCTGGCCTTTGTGGCGGCGGATGTGTGGATACGGCGGTGAAAAAGGCAGCGAGTCAGCAGGTCGGCGATTCATTGATTCAGCTTTGCTTGTCAGCCTGGCGCGGAGCGCACGCTCCGGATCCGTGTGGTATGGTGCGAATAAGAAGCGCGGCCGCGGCACATTCCCCCTGCGACCATTGCCGGGAACAGGAAACGACGCTATGAAGATCGCGATACAAGGGGAGCCGGGGTCGTTCAGCCACGAGGCGGCGCTGAAGCTCGTCTCCGGCGCGGAGATTGTGCCGTGCGCGCTCTCGACGGAGGTATTTGCGGCGCTGGACTCGGGAGCGGCCGATGCGGCGGTGATTCCCATTGAGAACAGCCTGGCGGGCTCAGTTTTGGAGCATTTCGACCTGCTGCTGGCGCACGAGGTAAAGGTAGTCGAGGAGACGCTGCTGCGCATCCGTCACAACCTGATTGCCATTCGAGGAGCGTCGCTGGACGAGATCGACCGGGTGTTTTCTCACGCCGTGGCGCTGGCGCAGTGCCGGCGTTTTATCGCCGCGCATCCCGGAATGAGGCCAGTTGCCTTTTACGACACGGCAGGCAGCGTGAAGCAACTGGTGGGGCTGCGCGACAAGCGCGCGGCAGCCATTGCCAGCGAGGCGGCAGCCGCGTATTACGGCGCCGAGATTCTGGCCGGCGGAATTGAGGATGATGCGGAAAACTACACGCGGTTCTTTCTGCTGAAGCGAAGCGGCGAAGCCGAGTACGATTCGGGATCGAATAAGCTGAGCATCGCCTTTTCACTGGTGCATCGCTCCGGGTCGCTGGTGGCGGCGCTGAATGCGCTGGCAGTGCTGGGCACGAACCTGACCAAGATCGAGTCGCGGCCTGTGCAGGGCAAGCCCTGGGAGTACATTTTCTATGTGGATTGCCAGATTGGCGGAGCGGAGGAGGCAGACCTGGTGCTGAAGGTGCTCAAGAACCACTGCGGCATGATTCGCGAGCTGGGCCGCTATCGCGAAGCGGGGGGCGTGGAAAGGCTTTAGCGAGTCAGCAAGCTGTCGGGTCAGCAAGTCCGCAATCGCTACTCTGCGATCTCTGGTCCCTGACCCCTGAAACCTGACCTCCGTTCTCAGAACCTGTTTAAAAACCTGGGAAGGCGCAAGCAGGGGTTAAAACCCGCGACTCATGCTTCAGGCGTTTATGGCACGCGACCCACCCACTGGGTGGGTGCCCCGGTCGAGCCCTGACACGCCTCGCGCCGAGATCGTGAGTTCTTCAACAGGCTCTTAGAAGTGATAGGCGACGCCAACGGTGGGCTCGTACAAGTTAAACCACTTGTTGGTGGTGAAGTTGTAACCATTGTTTACGTTCGCTTCCCCGAAGGTTGGCACTTTGGTGATGATTCCACGGAACTCGGCTCGGATATCAAAGCTGGGGCTGATCTCGTAGGCAAAGCCGGCGCCATACATGAAGCCCATTTCGGTCTGCTGTTTGGCGTCAAGGATCGTCAGGCCGGAATTGACAATCGGCAGAAAGATTAATCCGGCCGCTCCGCCTTCGGCGAAGGGATTGAAGTTTTTGAAAACGAAGGAGCGCACGTACGCGCCCGAAATCTCCTGGACGCGAGCCGGAACCTGGAGCCCTTCTGTTTGAAAAGACGGGCCATAATAATGGAATTTGTTCTGGTAGGTGAGACCGTAGTTGGCCTCGACGGCGCTCGACGGCGTGAGCATAAACCGGTAGCTAGCCAGCACGCCAAAGCCGCGGTTGGAGTGCACCTGAATATCGGTGGATGAAGCGACAAAAGGCGGGATGAGCGCTGTTCCGCTAAGGCTGACGTCCTGGCGGCTTTCCTGGGCGCGGCCTGCGGCCACGCATAAGACCAGCAAAAATGCTAGAAAGGCGATCTTCTTCATTCGAACCTGATCCTCACAGTGGCACAACTTTTTTTGCGGCCTGGCAACAAGCATGGCAATGAACACGCACCGATCTCGTACGCTGGTACGCACTCGAAAGCCTTTCGGAGCACCGCTCTCAGCATTGTAACTGGCCGGGCCGGGTCAAGGGGTAGGCGTAGCGACGGAATCTTCTTAGTTTATAGACGCACGGCAGCCGAATCGGGCGCTTCTTGCGGTTCGCCGTCTCCCGCCGCCTGATCCCTGGCCGCTGATCCTGGTTTTTGTCAGCCCGCCCGCTCCACATGGTAGAAGTACGGCGGTCCATGCACCTTGGCTATGGTTTTGAGCGTGTTCAGGAAGGCTTTGGCAGCGTAGGAGAGCGAACCATGACGGCGGTGCGCCAGTCGCAGCACGCGGCGCACGTCGAGTTCGTCCACGGGCACGCGCACGAGGTCTCCGGTCTCGAGTTCGCGCGCTACGGTGATGTGAGGAACCAGCGCCACCCCGTTGCCCATGGCAACAAAACGCTTGATTGCCTCGATGGTAGGCAACTCGATGCCCATGTTGAGCGGCGTGCGGAAGCGCTGAAAGGCTTCAATGACCTTGCGCCGTAGCGGCGAGGCCACGTTGTGGGCGATAAAGTTTTCCCCGCCGAGGTCCTTGATCGAAACCCGCCGCGCTGCGGCCATGGGATGGTGCGGACTGACGATAAAGGCGAGGCTGTCACCGTAGACGGCGATGGTGCGGATCTGCGTGGGATCGGGCCGGAAGCTGATGACACCCAACTCGAAGGTGCGCAGGTTGAGCTCCTCTGGAATGCGCGAGGCCAACATACGCTGCACGGTAACGGCGATCTGGGGAAATTCGCGGCCGAAGGCGTCGATGGCTGGCAACAGGTACATGCAGGTGTACTCATTGGCCGCCAGTTGCAGGTGACCGCGCTCCAGGCTCTTCAGTTCGTCGAGAGCGCTGGAGGCTTCGCGGCGCAGAGCCAGCAGGCGCTGCGCATAGTCCCGCAGCAGCACACCGGCAGCGGTGAGCGAGCCGTCGCGCGCGGCCCGGTCGAAGAGGGTTTCGCCCACTGTTTCTTCGAGCTTGCGGATCACCTGGCTTACGGCAGACTGAGTGCGGCGCAGGCGCAGAGCGGCACGGGAGAAACTGCGCTCCTCGGAGACGGCGAGAAAGGTTTCGAGCTGGTGGAGTTCCATTTGCGCTCCTCCGGAATGAAGCTATCAGCTTTCAGCCCTCAGCTTGGTCGTTGTGCTGCGAGAGTTCACGATCAGCCTGTGAGTTGCCAGAGTCCGTATTACGGCGGGCCGCCGTTTCTTAAGGGGAGCTGAAGGCTGAAAACTCCCTCCATAAGAAATTCTAATTCAATCTAAAAGAATAATCACTTTGCCTTATGCAGCATGATTCGGCGACAATAGAAGCAATGGAAGAAGTCTATTTCCCCGGCAGGCAGCATCGAATAGATATGAGCAGCGATCATGTAGTCTTCTTCGACACCACCCTGCGCGACGGCGAACAGTCGCCGGGTTGCAGTATGACGACGCAGGAGAAGCTCACGATGGCCCACGCCCTGGAAGATCTGGGCGTGGACGTGATCGAGGCCGGATTTGCCATGGCCTCAGAGGGCGATTTTGCCGCCATTGCAACGATTACGCAGGCGGTACGGAAGCCGCGCATCGCGTCGCTGGCGCGCACCAAGACCGAGGATATCGAGATGGCGGCGCGGGCGCTGCAATTTGCCGAACGGTCGCGCATCCATGTCTTTCTGGCGTCGAGCGATCTGCATCTCGAATACAAATTGAAGATGAGCCGCGCGGAAGCTCTGGACCAATGCGGCGAATCGGTGCGGCTGGCGCGGTCACTGTCAGACGACGTGGAGTTCTCGCCCGAGGACGCGACGCGCTCGGATCGTGATTTTCTGGTGGAGATGGTGCGCATTGCCGTCGAAGCCGGCGCCACGACGATCAACATGCCGGATACCGTGGGCTACGTGACGCCCGAGGAGTACGGAGGAATGTTCCGCGAGGTGCGGGAGCGCGTTCCCGGTATCGATGAGAAGGGCGTGGTGCTTTCAGCGCACTGCCACGACGACCTGGGACTGGCGGTGGCCAACTCGCTGGCGGCGATCCAGGCGGGCGCGCGCCAGGTGGAGTGCACGATGAACGGCATTGGCGAACGGGCAGGCAACGCGGCGCTCGAAGAGATCGCGGCAGCGCTTTATGTGCGCGGCGACCAATTCCGCGTGTCGACCTCGATCAAGCTCGATCAGCTTTATCCCACCAGCGAGGTTCTGGGCCAGATCATCACTTTCAGGCCGTCGCCTAACAAAGCGGTGGTAGGCGCCAACGCATTTGCGCATGAGTCAGGCATTCATCAGCATGGCATGCTGGCCAATCCCTTGTGCTACGAGATTATGACCCCGACGCTGGTGGGCGTGGCCAGAACGCATCTGGTGCTGGGCAAGCACTCAGGGCGCGCAGCGTTGCGCCATCGGCTGGAGCAGCTTGGCTTCGCGGTTTCGCGCGATGAGCTGCAGCACGTCTATTACCGGTTCGTCGCGCTGGCAGACCGCAAGAAAAACATTTACGATCAGGATTTGGTCGGTTTGCTTCCCGATACGATTCGTGAGCGGCGCAGAGAGCCTGTGCCGCAGCTCGATTAAGCGAGCATTCGCGCGCGTGTGAGGCAAGGCAGACGAGCAAGCCTTCTATTACTATTGAAAAGAGAGAATCTTCATGAAATTAAACATATTGGTCACTGCCGGCGACGGCATCGGCCCAGAGGTGACCGCTGAAGCGGTTGCCGCGCTGAAAGATATTGCCGTTTTGGGCGGCCACGAATTTTCGTTTGCCGAGAAGCGCATCGGAGGCGTGGCCATTGTGCAGGACGGAACGCCGCTGCCGAAGGAGACGCTGGAAGCGGCGCTGGCTTCAGATGCCGTGCTGCTGGGCGCGGTGGGTGGAAACGAATTCAACTCGCTCGCGCCGGATAAGCGGCCCGAGGGAGGACTGCTGGCCATTCGCGCGGCGCTGGGCGGATTCGCGAATCTGCGGCCCTGTTTTTCATTCAAGGAATTGACGGTGAACAGCCCGCTGCGGCCGGAGGTGATTGAAGGCACGGACATCATGTTTGTCCGCGAGCTGCTGGGCGGCGCGTACTTTGGAAAGCCGCGCGAATGGAACAAGGAAAAGGGCGTTGGCTACAACACGATGATCTACACGAAAGAGGAAGTGGCGCGCGTGGCGCGCGTCGCCTTCCAGCTTGCGCAGAAGCGGCGCAAGAAGCTGACCAGCGTGGATAAGGCGAATGTGCTGGATGTCTCGCAGCTATGGCGCGCGACGGTGATCGAGGTGGCGAAGGAGTTTCCTGATGTGGCGCTGGAGCACCAGTACGTGGACGCGATGGCGATGCACATCATGAACCGGCCGCGCGACTTCGATGTGGTGGTGACGGAGAATCTTTTTGGCGATATTCTGACCGACGAGTCGGGCGTAATTACCGGATCGCTGGGCATGCTGCCTTCTGCGACGATTGGCGGCAAGGTGAATTTATATGAGCCGGTGCATGGATCGGCGCCTGACATTGCGGGCAAGGGACTGGCAAATCCGATAGGGGCAATTCTGACGGGAGCGCTGATTCTGCGTCACACGGGCGGCCTCGATGCCGAGGCTGCGGCGATTGAAACGGCGGTACGCAAGGTGCTGGAGCAAGGCTACCGCACGCAGGACCTGGCGCGCGGCAACCGGGAAGGAATCAAGGTGCTCTCGACCAGCGAAATGGGCGCCAAGGTAAGAGAAACGGTGAAAACGCAGCTATCAGCTGTCAGCTCCTAGCCTTTAGCTCGCCTGCTGGAACGAGCCGCTTCAAAGGTGCGAAAGCGCAGTTGGAGTTCTGCAAACAGCCATTGCAGTCTCGATCAGCGATGGCAATACTAATAGCTAAAAGCTGCGATCAAGGAGTTTCATGAATACCGGACCAAAGACGTTATACGAGAAGGTGTGGGAGCAGCACTTGGTGGTCGAGCCGAAAGGCGAGCCCGCGCTGCTCTACATCGACCTGCAGTTGGTGCACGAGGTGACCTCGCCGCAGGCATTTGAAGGGCTGCGGCTGAGCGGGCGCAAGGTGCGCCGTCCCGATCGCACAGTGGCAACCGTGGATCACAACGTGCCCACCACGAAAGAGGGCCGTCTGAACATTGTCGATCAGATTGCAGCCACGCAGATTGCCACGCTGCGCAGGAACTGCGAGGAGTTCGGCATCGAGCTTTTCGATGTGGACTCGCCCGACCAGGGAATCGTGCACATCGTCGGTCCTGAGCTTGGCTATACCAAGCCGGGCATGACCATCACCTGCGGCGATTCGCACACTTCAACGCACGGAGCATTCGGAGCACTGGCGTTCGGCACCGGCACCAGCGAGGTAGAGCACGTGCTGGCCACGCAAACGTTGCCGCAGTCGCGGTCGAAGACCTTCCGCATTGCTGTGGAGGGCACGTTGCCGAAGGGAGTCACGGCGAAAGACGTGATCCTGGCGATTATCGGCAAGATCGGCACGGACGGCGCTACCGGATATGTGATTGAATACGCCGGATCGGCCATACGCGGGCTTTCGATGGACGGCCGCATGACGGTCTGCAACATGAGCATCGAAGCGGGCGCGCGCGGAGGCATGGTGGCGCCGGACGAGACGACCTACGCCTACTTGAAGGGGCTGCGCCACAGTCCAAAGGGAGAAGCGTGGGACGCGGCGGTGCGCGAATGGCGCAAGCTGCCGAGCGATCCGGGCGCAAAGTTCGATCGCGAACTGGTGATCGACGCGGCAACATTGGCGCCCTATGTAAGCTGGGGCACCAACCCCGGCATGGTGGCGCCGATCACGGACACGGTGCCCAACCCGGCGACAGCCGAGACCGAGATCGAGCGCAAGGGCATGGAACGGGCCCTGGAATACATGGGTCTGAAGGCAGGGACGCGGCTGGTAGACATTGCCGTTGACCGCGTCTTTATCGGCTCATGCACCAATTCGCGCATTGAGGATTTGCGCGCCGCGGCGCGCATCATACGCGGCTACAAGGTGGCGGCGAAGGTGAGCGCGATGGTGGTTCCCGGCTCGCAGGCGGTGAAGGCGCAGGCCGAGGCGGAGGGTCTCGACCGCGTGTTTCGCGTGGCCGGATTCGAGTGGCGCGAGCCAGGCTGCTCCATGTGCCTGGGCATGAACCCCGACATTCTTTTACCGGGCGAGCGCTCCGCCTCAACCAGCAACCGGAACTTCGAGGGACGGCAGGGACGCGGCGGACGCACACACCTGGTGAGTCCGGAGATGGCCGCGGCAGCCGCAATTGCCGGGCACTTTGTAGATATTCGCAACTGGGAGGTTAAAGCATAATGGAACCCTTTCGCACATTGACCTCGCTGGCGGCTCCGCTGGATCGCGCCAACGTGGATACCGACCAGATCATTCCCAAGCAGTTTATGAAGCGCATCGAGCGCACCGGCTACGGCGATTTTCTGTTTTTCGACTGGCGGCACAAGGCATCGGGCGAGCCTGATCCGGGATTCGTGTTGAACGATCCGCGCTACAAAGGGGCGCGGATTCTCATCGCGGGCAAGAACTTTGCGTGCGGATCGAGCCGCGAACACGCAGCGTGGGCGCTGAGCGATTACGGTTTTCGCGTGGTGATCGCGCCGACCATCGCCGATATATTTTTCTCGAACGCGGGCAAAAACGGCATCGTGCTGGTGCGGCTAAGCGAAGAGCAGGTGGGTGAACTGCTGCACAACGCGAAGACGATTCCGGGCTATCAACTGACGGTATCGCTGGAAGCGCAGACGGTGACCGATGGCCGGGGATTCAGCGCAACATTTGAGGTCGAACCATTCCGCAAGTATTGCCTGCTCGAAGGGCTGGACGATATTGGATTGACGCTGCGCCATGCCGCCGAGCTGGATAAGTTTGAAGCCAAGCACGATGAGGCGGTGTGGCTGAGGGCTAAGTAAAGCAGCGGAGTTAGCGGGATTAGCGGAGCCAGGAAGAGCGAGGGCGGCGGAAGCTTCATCCGTTTGCTTCGATGACTGCCTGTGTCGCGATGGCCCAAGGGGGTCTTGAGGAAATATGTGGATCGGGAAAGTTAGACGTAAGAAGGAGCAACGACGTAAAGGCAAGGA
>Ga0335085_10010181_pt1 | contig 14074 bp, 19 predicted proteins | sample Lox_Sample_45_FD_206712 | JGI IMG/M metagenome (GOLD analysis project Ga0335085, IMG submission 206712) | Soil microbial communities from Loxahatchee National Wildlife Refuge, Florida, United States - Lox_Sample_4.5 | ecosystem: Environmental > Terrestrial > Soil > Wetlands | place: USA...
GGGCGGCATGGCAACCGTCTATCTCGCGCGCGACGTGCGCCATGACCGGAAGGTGGCCCTCAAGGTCCTGCCCCCGGACGTGGGTGACGCGCTCGGCGCCGAGCGGTTCCAGGCCGAGATCAGGGTAACCGCCAACCTGCGGCACCCCAACATCGTGCCCCTGTTCGACAGCGGCGTGGCCGCCGGACGGCTGTTCTACGTCATGCCGTTTATCGAAGGGGAATCTCTGCGGGAACGGCTGGCGCGGAGTCGCCAGCTGCCGATCGACGAAGCGCTGCGCATCACCCGCGAGATCGCGGACGCGTTGGCATACGCGCACCGCCTCGGCGTGGTGCACCGCGACGTGAAGCCCGCCAACATCCTGCTCGCCGGAGGGCACGCACTCGTGACGGACTTCGGGATCGCCCGCGCGCTCTCGGCCGCGCAGGGGCAGCAGATCACGGCGTCGGGCATGGCCGTGGGGACACCCGCCTACATGAGCCCCGAGCAGGCGTCCGCGGAGCGGGACGTGGATGGGCGGAGCGACCAGTACAGCCTGGCGTGCGTGCTGTACGAGATGCTGGCGGGGGAGCCGCCGTACAAGGGCGCGACCGCGCAGGCCACGATGGCGCGACGCCTCACCGATCCCATGCCCTCGCTGCGCGCCGCGCGCGACACCGTCCCCGAGGCTGTCGAGAGCGCCGTGCGGCGCGCGCTGGCCCGAGCGCCCGCCGACCGGTTCGACACCACGACGGGATTCGCGCAGGCGCTCGCCAAGGCGCCGAGCGAACCGGCGAGCCCTCGCTCCGTGGCGGTCCTCCCGTTCTTGAACATGAGCGCCGATCCGGAGAACGAGTATTTCGCGGATGGGATCACCGAAGATGTCATCGCCCAGCTCTCGAAGATCCGCGCGCTGAAGGTCGTGTCCCGCGCCTCCGTCATGCAGTTCAAGCGGCGCGAGCAGGGCCTGCGCGAGATCGCCGCGCGGCTGCGGGTCGCGACGCTGCTCGACGGGAGCGTGCGGCGCGCGGGGGATCGGGTGCGCATCGTCGCTCAGCTCGTGGACGCCGCGACGGACCAGCAGCTCTGGGCCGAGACCTACGACCGTCAGTTGACGGACATCTTCGCGATTCAGGCCGAGGTAGCGCTGCACATCGCCGCCGCGCTCCAGGCCACGCTCTCGCCCGCCGAGCGGGCCCGCGTGGGCCGCAAACCGACGCGGGACGTGCACGCCTATCAGCTCTACCTGCAGGGCCGGCACCGGTTCATCAGGTACACCGACGAGGCGATGCATCAGGCGATCGAGTATTTCGAGCGGGCCATCGGGCGCGACCCGAGCTACGCCCCGGCCTACGCGGCGATCGCGACGGCCTACACCGAACTGGGAGAAATCGGCCTGCTCCGCCCTGCCGAGGCCTATCCGCGTGCCAAGGCCGCCGCCGACAAGGCTATCGTCCTCGACCCCGAGTTGAGCGACGCGCACTGCACGCTGGCGTTCTGCAAGATGGTCTACGAGTTCGACTGGATGGGGTCTGAGGCGGGGTTCAAACGGGCCCTCGAGCTCGCGCCGAACAGCGCCGACGCGAATGACTTGTACGGACGACTGTGCTCCGCGCTCGGGCGCTACGACGAAGCCATCGTCTTGCAGCAGCGCGCGAAGGACCTCGATCCCGTCGCGCATCGCGTGGACATCGCCACGGCATACCTCCGCGCCGGGCGGCTCGACGAGGCATTCGACGCGGCCACCCAGGCGCTCGAGCTGTCTCCCGAGTATTCCCGCGCGCACGCGACCTACGGCTGGGTGTGCCTCCGCAGGGGCCAGGTCGACGAGGGGATCACGGCGATCGAGCGCGCGGCCGCGCTCACGCCCAAGGAGACCCTATGGCTCGCGCAGCTTGGCCAGGCGTACGGAGAGGTCGGCAGGGTCGACGAGGCGAGGAAGATCCTGGCACGGCTGCTCGAGCGGGCGGGCACCGGTTACGTCGCACCCTATCACCTGGCGTTCGTCTACACCGGCCTCAAGGAATGGGACCGGGCGATGGATTGCCTGGAGGAAGCGTACGCGCAGAAGGCGGGTTCGGTGTACGGCATCAAGGGATCGTTCCTGCTCGTGCCCCTGCGGACGCACCCTCGGTTTCAGGCGTTGCTGCGGCGGATGAATCTGGGTTGAGAGACGCAAAAAAGCGCTCACCTTGGACGCTGCCTTGGAGGGCTACGACCGAGACCTAACGGTGGTGGGGCGCGGGGTGCCAATACCGATCGGCTGAGGTTCCCATGCGCAGCGCGCATGGCGTTGGGGAAGTGCCGCTCAAAACCGTATCGTCGTCGCCACCTCGACCCGTCGTTCCCATGGAACCGGCACCGTTCGCACCGCCAACCGACTTGTGACGATCGTTGTACCACCGCGCCGAGGCCAACGCGCTGCTTCAATAGCTACTTGCGCGGATTGACCAGGTCGTTCCACAGGAGCAGCGCGGCCGCCGCTGCAGCGATGGCGTCGCGCCGCTCGGCCGCAAGGCCCGTGTCGAGCCAGACCGCTCCCTCACCGAGTGGGTCGACCGCCGCAACCGCCCGGCCGGCCGCGAGGATGTGGTAGCCCGCGGGCAGCGCGCCGCCGGGGGCGGATCCCCCCTGAACCTGATTCGCCCCGAGGACGTCCACGCGCGCATTCGGACCGACCAGGTCGCCGCGGGGAACCTCCCCCTTGAGGGTGCGAACGACCAGGCGCCAGGTTCGGCTCGTGTCGCCGCCCCCCGGGTCGAGCGTGCAGCGGAGGTCGCTCGCCACGACGATCGGCGGGGGTCCCTGCCGCTCGGTCGTGATGGGGGCGCAGTCGCCCACCCACGAGCCGCGACCCGTGGCAGTGAGCCGGAACCCGAACGACCCGCGGCGCGCCAGGGTGTACTCGCCGAAGTGAAGAGGCTTCGTGCCGGAAATCCAGTCTTCGCGACCAGTGACCGCCAGCCGGCTAATCGGCGCCAGCTCCGGAGGTACGTACAGGGTCGGGCTGGGGTGGGAGCAAGCGACGAGTTGAAGCGCGCAGCAGGCGCTGAGGAACCGCATCATAAAGAGCCTCCGGGGTGCCGAGTGACCACGGAGGCAATTCTACTCGAAAACCCCATGCCATGTTGTCGAGCCGCCGCCACTGCGCGGTTCCGAACGTCAGGAGGGTGGGCCGGGATCGTCCTCCTCCCAGTGCACCTTGTGCATGAGCCGATGCGCGACGGGCGCCCATAGGAGCCCCGCGGCGATGAGGAATACCAGGCCCGCATACAAGGCATAGCAGCCGGCGAACACCTTTCCAGCGTTGCTTTGCGGAGCGTTCACCGGCCCCATGCCGCCCAGCAGCATGGCGGCATTGACGAACGCGTCACGCCACGCGAGTCCCTCGTAGTGGGCATATCCCCACATCCCGACGGCAAGCGAGAATCCCACCAAACCGACGGCGACCGAGAGGTGGCCCACCATGCGCCGGCCGAATTGCGCACGGGTCAGCGGACGGGCACTGCGATGCTCGTACAGAAATGATCCTCAATCTTTCCCCGATTGCGCGCTCACCGTCGCTTCGAACTTGGCGCGCATGCGGCTCACCCACCTGTGGTAGCCCAGGCGATCCAGCCACGCCGCCATTCCGTCGCGCGGCACCCGCGCAAGCCTGCCCTCGAAGTCGAAGACCTCCGTATTGGCGTCGAGCCACATGTCCGGCTCGAGCCCGGCGAGCACTTGAAAGGTGCGGCGGTAGTCGTCCGCAATGCCGGGATAGGACGGGTTGTTGACCAAACGATAGCCCGGGTCGATGGCCGTGCCGCTCGAAAAGACGACGGTATAGGTCCCCGCCCGATCGCCCAGCTTCGCGACGAAAGTCGTCGAGCCCTTGGTATAGCCCGGCGTGAGATGAGCGACGATCGAGACATTCCCGAGCGAGAGTGTATCGCCATCGTGGAACACCTGGTCTACGTGGACCGGGTCGAACCTGAACTCCGGGTAGGCGCCGTATTGGAAATCGAGCTTGCCGCCCGATTCGATCAGGTCCGCCTCCTCGGCGATCATCGCGACGCGCGCCCCGGACAGGCTCTGCATGTACGCGTGGGCCCCGACATGGTCGATGCGAGCGCTCCCCGCGAGCAGGAGCCGTATATCCTTCGGTCTCAGGCCGAACTTGCGAATGGACGCGGCGATCTGCGGCCCCGACCCCGGCATCCCCGTGTTCAACAGGATATGTCCGACGGGAGTCGTGATCAGCCACGCCGCGAGGCCTTTGGTACCGACGAAGTACAGCGGCCCGAAGAGTCGTACCGGCTCCGCCGGCTCGTTCCACTTGAGCGTCTGCTGCTCCGTGGCGAGAAAGAGCCTGGGGTCATTGGCGAGCGCTGCGCTATCCTGCGTCGCGGCGATGCGCGGAATCGCGAGCAGCAACGCCAGGCCGGCGGCTCGTCTCACGATGAGCGCGATGTCTTCCGCCCTCACCACGCGACGCTGAGTGGCCAAGGCTGGGGAATGAGCAGGAACATCCAGGCCGCGCCGAGCAGCGCGGCGTTCTTCTTGAAGTTCGTGAAGTTCGCTTCTCTCGCCGCGGGGTTCGTATCCGCCCAGTAGTTGTGGATGATCAGGGACGTGGGCACGAGGAACAGCGTCAGGGACAGGATACCCCACGTGGGATGGATCCCCGTGAGAATACTCAATGCGCCAAGCACTACCAGGACACCCGAGACGAGCACGCTCGCGGACGGGGCGGGAACGCCTTTGGATCCGGCATGGACCGTCAGGATGCTGGTGTGGCGAAAATGTTCGGCCCCTGAGATCAGCAGCATCCCACCGTAGAGAACCCGACCAGCCAGGAACAGGTACGGCATGGCGACCTCCGCGTTGGCCTTGGAGCGGCGTAGGAGCGACCGACTAATCTATGACACGGCTTCCAGGCCAGTCCGCCCTTTCCGGGACGCTGGGGTGGTCAAGGACAATAACGCCAGGCTGCCTTCTTGGCCCTTGACATTAGGTGTTATAACATGTAATATCCCGTCCGTGAGCCTGACCCTGCGCAGCGAGATCAAGCAGACGGCCCCGTTCGTCAGCCCGGAGCAGGAGGTGTTCTTGAGCCTCATCCGCACCGCGGCGCTGCTCGAGCACGCGGTCGAAGAAGGGCTGCGGCCTTACAGCCTGACGCTGACGCAGTACAACGCGCTGCGGATTCTGCGCGGGGCCGGGTCGGCGGGGTTGTGTCGCAACGAGATCGGCGATCGCCTGATCCGTCCCGTGCCCGATACCACCCGCTTGCTCGATCGGCTGGTCGTCGCCGGCCTGATCGAGCGTGCCCGGGAGGGCGACGACCGGCGCTTCGTCCGGGCGCGGATTTCGAAGAGGGGTTTGGCGTTGCTCAAGCAGATCGACGGGCCGCTCGCGGACTTGCATCGGACGCACCTGGGTCACGTATCGCGGCCCGAGCTGCGGCGCCTGGCCGATCTGCTCGCAACGGTCCGGAGCACGCGGTGAGGGTTTTTTACAGCGACAATAGATGTTATCACATATAGTGTCATCACAACCAGGAGGGACCATGACCACCAGCACGATCACCCGGCAGCCCGAGCACGCGGCCTCGACGTGGCGGATCGACCCCGCGCACTCGCAGGTCGAGTTCGCCGTCACGCATCTCATGTTCTCGAAGGTGCGCGGCCGGTTTCGCTCGCTCGCGGGCACGCTCGAGCTCGGCCCCGGTGGGGACGTCTCCCGCGCCCGCGTCACCGCCCTGATCCCGAGCGCAAGCATCGACACCGGCAGCGCCGACCGGGACACTCACCTGCGCTCGCCCGATTTCCTCGACGCCGAGCGCTTCCCCGAGCTGCGGTTCGAGAGCCGCTCGGTTGCCAAGGGTGCGGGGGGAGCCCTGACGGTCACCGGCGACCTGACCATCCGCGGCGTGACCCGACCCGTGCAGCTCACGGTTGTGGAGTCCGGCACGCAGCGCGACCCGTGGGGTCACGAGCGGGTCGCCTACAGCGCCACCACGACGATCGACCGCCGGGAGTTCGGCCTCACCTGGAACCAGCTGCTTGAGACGGGGGGGGTCGCGGTGAGCCACGACGTGGGGATCAGCCTCGAGATCGAGGCCGTTCGGGAGGATGCCTAGCGCGGCGAGGAGCCGGTGTTACGTGAGACGCGCCCCATGCTGCCGCAGGAGGGCGCGCAGCACCGACCGGTGGCACCGGCTCTCGTCACTACAGTAGCAGCCGATCGAGAGGTTGGTTTGGTGCGAGAGTGCCGCGAGGAGCTTGAGAAGGCGCACTTTGTCGGGCGCAGCCAGCTCGCTGCGGTAGCGCTTGACGAAGGACCGCCACTGCTGCGGTGAGTCTGCGCGCTGCGCGAGCTTCACCGCAGCAGGGCTGGGCGCGAGCTCCGGGAGCCAGGCATCGAACCAGTCCTGCGTCCGGTACTGGCTGCGCGGCACGCCACGCGGCGGCCGCCGCACGGTGCCGATCCGAAGTCCCTCGCCGGGATGCCGGGGCGTGCCGAGTTGAACGACGCGTAGAGTCATAGGACAAGTTGAGCTCCGTCATATCAACATCGCGTCATTCCAGTCGCGAATGACATACGACTTGACCAACCCCTCCAACACAAACGGATCCTCTCGTGCAAATTCCTCGGCCGCCGTCCGCGTCCGGAAGATCCCCATGTTGCCGAGATCGGCAAACGGCCCGATGCCGATGACTTCGCCCCGCGCCACAAGACGATCGACGAGCGCCTTGTGGTGGGGATAGACCGCCATGATCTGTTCCATCGAGGCACCGGAGGGCTCTCCAATGACAACGGCCTTCATGTCTCTTCCCTATCGAAGGGGTTGGGCCGCCTCACAGGGGCGGATCGGCAGGGTGGGCGTCGCGTTTGATATTATCAAGCACCCCACTGCGTGCGGCAAGGCCCCCGTGCGAGCTCAATCTTCGCGCCCATTTTGAACCAAGAGCTGCGATGACCGAACATGCGGTGGTGATCGCCGGAGGCGGTCCGACCGGGCTGATGTTGGCGGGCGAGCTGGCCCTGGCGCGGGTCGATGTCGCGATCGTCGAGCGGCGCGTCAGCCAGGACCTCCTCGGCTCGCGCGCAGGCGGCCTCCACGCACGCACCATCGAGGTGCTCGATCAGCGTGGCATCGCGGATCGGTTCCTTGCCGAGGGACAGGTGGCTCAGGTCGCGGGGTTCGCCGGGGCCCCGCTGGACATCAGCGACTTCCCCACCCGGCACCCCTACGGGCTCGGCCTGTGGCAAAACCACATCGAGCGCATTGTCGCCGGTTGGGTCGACGAACTGGGGGTGAAGATCTACCACGGACGTGAAGTCACCGGCTTCACGCAAGACGACACCGGCGTCGAGATCACCCTCTCCGACGGCCAGTCATGGCGTGCGCAGTATCTGGTCGGGTGCGACGGAGGACGCAGCCTGATCCGCAAAGCCGCGGGCATCGAGTTCCCCGGATGGGATCCGACCACGAGCGCCCTGATCGCGGAGGTCGAACTGGCCGAGGTGCCGGAATTGGGTATCCGTCACGACGCCCTCGGCACCCATGCCTTCGGCAGGCGGGAGTACGAGATCCGCGACGGCAAGGTGGTCTTCAAGGATGTGGGGCCGGTGCAGGTCATGGTGACCGAGCAGCACGTCGGATCCAGGGGCGAGCCCACCCTGCGCGATTTGAGCGAGGCGCTCAAGCTCGTGTACGGAACCGACTATGGCGTCCACAGTCCCACCATGATCTCGAGGTTCACCGACATGACTCGGCAGGCCGCGGCGTACCGCAAGGGACGCGTCCTCCTGGCCGGCGACGCGGCGCACGTGCATGCCCCGGACGGTGGACAGGGCCTCAACATCGGCGTGCAGGACGCGGTGAACCTGGGATGGAAGCTCGCGCAGGTGGTGAAGCGGACATCGCCGGACAGCCTCCTGGATACCTACCACGCCGAGCGCCACCCGGTCGCTGCCCGCGTGCTGCGGAATACGATGGCGTCAGTCGCGCTGCGCCGTCAGGACGAGCGGACGAAGGCCGCGCGCGACATCGTTGCCGAGCTCCTCAGGATGGACGAGCCTCGCAAACGATTCGCCGCGATGATGTCTGGTCTGGACATTCATTACAATCTCGGCGAAGGACATCCGCTGCTCGGACGCCGCATGCCCGATCTCGACCTCGTCGCCGCCAACGGCCCGCTGCGCGTCTTCACTCTGCTGCACGAGGCCCGGCCGGTGCTGCTCAATCTCGGTGAGCCCGGCGGCTTCGACATCACGCCATGGGCAGATCGGGTGCGCTCAGTCGACGCGGAATACGCTGGTCGATGGGAGCTTCCGGCACTCGGGGCAGTCCCTGCTCCTACCGCCGTGCTGATTCGGCCTGACGGGTATGTGGCCTGGGTGGGAGACGTGACTCAACGGGGGCTCGTGGACGCGCTCACCACCTGGTTCGGATCGCCTGCTGCGGGGTCGCCGGGTTGACGCGGAGGGCTGCGGCTCAGGTGGAGCGCCAGACGTAGCGGATCAGCCCCGCCGCGACGGCCACGGTCAGGACCATGAAGACGACCCCAGGCACCCACGCCCGCGGACCGCCCACGTCTCCGACACCAAACATCGTGATCAGACCGATGGTGGCGATGACCAGGACGACGGCGACGAGAAACGGAAACCGCGCCCACCGACGGCCCTGCCACAGCCCATACGCTGCGGCGAGGCCGCTCACGCCGGACAGGAGTTGCACCCAGGCGAACGACATGCTGCCGTAGCGATGTTGTTTCGCCGCGGCAAGCCATTGGGGGAAGAGGCGCACCGCGCCCGCCAAGGATTCCAGGCCAAACAGGGCGGACAGGACGGCGAGCCAAATGATTCCAGAGCGGCGCATCGGTGGCTTCGGCTCCTCCCGTTCGGGGCACCTAGCGGTTCCATCGAGGCGCCGGGGCTCACCGCCCCCGCGCGTCCGTCTTGCTCATGGACGTTTCAGGAATCGGAAGTAGAAGGCTGCGAATACCAGGACGATTCCTACGTTCACCGTCAGCCGTTCCCAGAACCGGTTCTTGAAGAACAGGAAATCGATCGCAACGATCACGGCTGCCATCAAGACCGCGTAGAGTGCGGTGGTCGTCTGGTTTCCCAATTCAGTCCCCGTTCACCTGATGCCTACAGGCGCACAAACACCACGAGATATCACCGGATCACCTTCGCCGAAAGATATACGCCCGGGTCTGAGGGGTCGTCGCGTCACAGAACGGGCGGCGCCGGCTCCAGCCGCTTGTTAGGCCGCAAGCGGGTTTGATGACATGGCGTTATGGATCAGGGTCGTGGATCGTCAAAACGCTGCCAGGGGGCAGTGCGGTGCACAGATCATCCACCAACAGGACAGTCGGGAACGTGAGCAACACGTACCGCTTGGCCTGGGAAACGTTGTCGGCAAAACCCACGTCCCCGATCCGCCACGGACCGTGGTCCGGATGATCATCGATCGCAGCAAGCATCCCAGAGCGAATGACGCCCTCGAGAATATGGCCCGCGACGACCGGCCCTGTGCCGGTCAGGTGAAAGACCCGTTGAACGCTGAAGTACGCAGGCATCCGGTCCGCGACTCAGCCGCGATTACGGCCAATGGCTCGGTCGGCAGCGAGGCGAATCTGCTCAACCACCGGATGGGAAGACCAGAAACCAACCCACGTCTCATGGCCTGCGGCGGAGCCGCGCCGCAACACTCGAGCGTTCACAATCACAATTCTACCGCAGAAAGCGATGCACTGCGCCAAGCGAGCAGATTGAAGGGAACCATGCTCGTCAGCGAAGGCAAGCGCCAGATCAAGCCGCCGCCTTCTTGACGAGCGCGCGAATCCTGGCTTCCGTTTCGGCGTCCAACGAGGTGATGGTCCACGCGACCGGGTGCATGTGGGCGCCCTCTTCGCGAGTGGGGTTCACGACTTCGCCAAAGCCGAATGCGATGAAGTCCTTGTCTGGTTTGATGTAGCAGATGTCCTTCCCGTTCTTCACGTAGAACGGGAGTCCCCAACGGACGATCGGTTCGAGCGATGGCGTGCTCTCCCGGATGATGCGATGCAGGCGTTCTCCAATCTCCCGATACTGTGCCGGGGCATCGCCGAGTTTGGCCAGGACCGCCGCGTCGCCCTTCTTCGTGAACATGCATTGAGACCTCCTTCATCACTGCCCGGATCGCGGGGTCACGGTGAGAGAAACAAAGGGAATTGTACCGCGGCAAGCGCGCCGCCAGTTCCAAGCGCTCGTTAGGGGCCGCGCCGGTTTTCGCGGCCACCCCTTGCGTGCCGCCAGTCCGGGTGTTAAATACTGAACCGAATGGTTCAGTATAAGCGGGCCCGCCTCGATGCCTCGTTCGCCGCGCTCTCGGATGCCACGCGACGCGGCGTTCTGGAGCAGCTCGGACGTTCCGACGCTTCGATCACGGACCTTGCCGAGAAGTTCGACATGACCCTCACGGGCATGAAGAAGCATGTCGGCGTTCTGGAGCAGGCGGGGCTCGTCACCACGATGAAGATCGGGCGCGTGCGGACGTGCCAGCTGGGCCCGCGCCGACTGGAGGAAGCGACGGCGTGGCTCGAGAGGTACCGCCAGCGCTGGAACGAACGCTTCGACGAGTTGGACCAGGTCGTCGAGGAACTGACACGAAAGGAGCAGACCGATGAACGCAAGAATCGAACGTGAGCCCGGCCCCGTGAAGAACCGCACCACGGTGGAACGGAAGTCGGACCGGGAGGTGGTTGTCACGCGGACCATCAACGGCCCGGCGCGCATCGTGTTCGAGGCATTTACCAAGGCCGAGCTGCTCAAGCGTTGGTGGGTGCCCAAGTCGATGGGAATGACCCTGCTGTCCTGCGAGGTGGATGCTCGTGTCGGAGGCAAGTACCGATTGGTATTCGACTACGGTGGCCCCGAGCCGGCCGCGTTTTTCGGCACCTATGTCGAAGTGAAGCCGTATTCGCGCCTCGCGTGGACCAATGAGGAAGGTGGCGAGGGCGGGCCTGTCACCACGGTGACCTTCGAGGAAAAGGGCGGCAAGACGCTGGTGGTCCTGCGCGAGAGCTATCCTTCGAAGGAAGCGCTCGACGCTGCCGGCACCGGAGCAGCCGATGCAATGGTCGAGACGTTCGATCAGCTGGACGAGCTTCTCGTCGCCCTGGGTGAGAGCTCGGGACAGTAACAGAGACGTGGATCTCGCGGTCCGTCGTCCGATAGTCCCGGCTCACACTGGCCGGGGCTATCGGGTCACACGGTACGTAGTTTCATCCGTCCCGACATGAGTGCGTGGGCGCGATGTAACGGTCCGCCCATCATGACAATCAGTTGGCTGCCGTTTAGCGGATCGCGCCTAAGCTGCGGCGCTCACTCTTGCTGTTCACAAACACAATTCTTCCTCGAGAAGACGGCGCCGTCAGCTTCAGGCGAATGTTCGGCGGCCTGACGAGATAGCGCGCCCTGACTCCTCACGCCTAGAGCCAGCGACGTACCTCCGCCTTGTATGTTGCATATTCCGACGGAAACCGATCCGCTAAGTAGCGCTCTTCTCGGGGGATGACCACCACGCCCATTAATGCAGCCGCGGGGAGTAGTGTAATCACGAGGGCAACGCTGTTGGCCACCAGTGCAAGTCCAAGTTGCACCAGCGTGAACGCCAGATAGATGGGGTTACGGGTGAACCGGTATGGCCCCGCGGGGACGATTGATGACGTGGGCTGGTTGCCGGGCACCGGCGTGCCGGCCGCCTTGAAGGCGCGTGTTGCACTGACGAAAAGCGCCACCGCAACGAGAATCAGGACAGCGCCCGCGGGCACGCCGACGCTCGGCCGCACAATATGACGAGGCCAGACTGCCTGACCCAGGAACCCGAGGCCGATTGCGGCTACGTAGACGAGTGGAGGTCGAATGCGGCCGGGGTTGGCGACGGCCTGATCTCTCGAGGGGACGCTCCTACTCGGAGAGTGAGACATCAGAGGGTAGTTAGCAGGCCGCCTAACGGATCGCGCGTAAGCTGCAGCGCCCCGCCCCGCCGGGCACCCCGAAGATCGAGCCCCGCACAAACGAATTCGGGCGCACAAACGCAATTGTACCACAAGGGCACCGCGCCGGCAGCTTCACGCGCTTGCTAGACGGCGGCATCATGGGGCCGAGGATGGCGCGCTCTCTTTCTTCGGAAACTGGCCACCAACCAAAGCGCCGACAATGAACCCCACGGCCCCACCCCCCACCGCACCAGTAACCAGAGCGCCCGTGCAGTTCGAGGACTCGCAGAGACCGTAAAACCCCACGGCAGTAAGGATGCCGAGCCCAATGGCGCCGATCAGGGCTCCCTCGAGCCAGTACGTTCGCGGAATCGTACGTGCCGCAAGGTCCGCCTCCATCAAGCGGGCGGCGGGCGGTACGCTGTGGGCATTGACCATGGAGTTGGCGGCCGAACGGAGTCTCTGCCCCTGGGCACATGGTTGGACGAGGACCAACGCCGCCAGCGCGATCACCGTTGTGCGCGGAATCATCGAGGCACCGAGTGTTCTGGTCACATTGTGCCGCCGTCTAACGGAATGCGCATGAGTCGCGGGCGACCCACGCGCTGCGTGCTCGGCAGTTGAACGTGAACAATTGCCCACTCGCGTACAAACGCAGCGCCTCCTTCAAGACGGTAGCGCCCGACGGCTCCATGCGCTTCTTAGACAGCAGCGCTGCGCGACTGGAGCCAGCGCTGCAGCGACGCTTGCGCCTCGTTCGAGCGTCGACCAGCGAGCAGATCGTCCACGGCGATGTCCTCGTCGAGCTGTGGCCAGTGAATGCCATGCCCGCGTCCGATGAGCTCCCACTTAGCTCGTTCAGCGGCCGTCCCGTGTGCTAGACGAGGATACCAGACGATGGGTATGGATACCGTACGCCGGCCACCAAATCCACCACCAGCGTATCGTGGGTGACGCGGACGCTCTGTGCTGGAGCCTGCCCCAGATCAGTGGGCGAAGAAGTCATCCCAAGCCTTTCGCAACGCCTCGGCGTGCTGTTGGACTATTCTCTCGATATCTGCAAGCTCTGCTCGACCGAACCCAACGCTCTCGCCCAATCGGACCGGATCGAGCCAAACTTGGAGTGTGACGTGCAACCGCACGCGCTGCTGTCTAACGGCCTGCGGCTGAGCCGCGCCGCAGCATTCGTGTACTCACAAACACAATTCTACCTCAAGAGACCGGCGTCCTTAGTTGTAGAAGCATCTGGTTAGTGCGGCCTCACGGATTGCGCTTCAGCTGCCGGGCTTGGGGCGGGACGACCCAGACTCATAAGATCATATCCGGTCGTCCAGCCCCGTTCAGGCCCGGTCAGCTGCAAGCGCAGGCTGACGAACTCTCCTATCGCTTCTTGCCCCCGACACCAGGCAAAGCCACGACTTGTTTCATCCACGCCGCGATCTGGCGTTCGTCAAGGCCTTCCACGGATTCGAGTTCCACTCCCCGCGTAGACTTGCCCATGGCCACCGGCGTCACCGGCGGCACCGGCCTCAGCGTCACCCCGTTCATGAACATGAGCTTGACGTGCTGGGCGAAGCCGCCGCAACAGAAGCACCAACCATCGCCGACGCCATAGTACGACATGCCCCACTTTACTGAGCGCCGCAGGCCGGGCAGCGTCCTGGCTGCTAGGGCGTCGATGCGTTCGGCGATGCCGCGCTGTGGCTGCGGCAGGCTGGCGATGTAGGCGAACACAGGTTGGTCACCTTCCGCCGCCTTCGCGGCGCTTGCTTCGCCCGTGCGCATGGATTCCGGCAACGTCGGGGCAGGTTTGCCTTCTGCCATTGTCCGCCTGGGTGGCTTCCGGACCCTAGGCTTGCCAGTCTTGTCTCCCCTACGGGCAGGCATCGTGGTCTCTCGCACCTCAGATTTGTGTCGGCCTAACGGTCTGCGGCTGAGCCGCGCCGCAACATTCGAGTATTCACACACACAATTTTACCATATGAAAACGGCGGCGCCGACTCCAGCCGCGTCTTAGGCGGCGCTTCCGTTAGCAACAGCAGCGGTCGCGTTCCCCAGGCGCGCCAGATGGCCGCGTCGATCGAAGCGCTCCATTTCGTCGGGCGCAAACGCGTACG
>Ga0335085_10010187_pt1 | contig 14069 bp, 13 predicted proteins | sample Lox_Sample_45_FD_206712 | JGI IMG/M metagenome (GOLD analysis project Ga0335085, IMG submission 206712) | Soil microbial communities from Loxahatchee National Wildlife Refuge, Florida, United States - Lox_Sample_4.5 | ecosystem: Environmental > Terrestrial > Soil > Wetlands | place: USA...
CTTGGTCAGCCCCTCCGGGTAGACGATGGCGTCGTCCGGGCCGATGATCGCGTCGACGTTCTGGAAGAACACGATTCCCTTGTGCACCGGGTGCGACCAGTCGACGGCCTGCAGTTCCTTGTGGTGGTCGGCGAAGTTGCCCGCGGTGTGGAAGAACTTCTTCGGCACGATCGGCGCCCGCAGCCGGACCTCGGCCAGCGGGAGCCGCTCCCCCGTCTCGCCGGCCTGCCCGCCCCGCTCGAAGTACTCGCGCGTCGAGGCGCAGTCGAGCTCGACGACCACCTCGTCGTCTAGGCGGCCCACCCGGCCGGCGTCGAAGGTGACCAGCTTCATGACCTACTCGCTCTCATTCTACGAAAGTCGCTTTCATACTATGATCGGGGCGCACGCGCGCAGTGTCAAGGGGCTGTCGAGGAGGCAGGCAGCGCCGGGCTCAGCGCGGGGTCAGGAGGCCGGGGTGGCGCCGGCCGGCCCGGGGCCGGGGCCGTCGGGCGCGGGGACGCGGAACACGCGCAACTGGAGCGCCAGCGTGGCGTAGTAGCCGACCAGGGTGAGCAGTTCGAACAGCCCTTCCTGGCCCACCTGGCCGGCCGCCTCGCGGTACTCCACGTCGTCGAGGTCACCCCGTTTCAGGAGCGTGGCAACCGTGCGCGCGACGACGGCCTCGCGTCCGGTCAGCGCGTCATGGCGGCCATTGCGCACGGCGGACAGCTCGGTGTCGCCGAGCCCGGCGGCGCGGCCGACCGCTTCGTGGGCATACCACTCGAAGTCGGATCGCCAGTGCGCCGCGACGACGAGGATCGCGATCTCCCGGCACCGGTCGTCGAGCCCGGTGTCGTAGCGCACCGACGAGCCGAGCGCCTGCAGGGCCGACCCCAGGCGCGGCTGAAGCAGGAAGGCGTTGAACGGGCCCTCCAGGCGCCCTTCCTCGTCGACCAGCCGGAACAGCTGGCGGCCCTGAGCCCGCCGCCCTCCGGCGATCGCATCGTAGAGTGAGCGCTGCTCATGGTCGAGGGCTGACGGCGCCAGCTTCGGAATGCGGGCTCCGGCCGTCATGGCACGCGGGCGTTGGTGTCGGACAGCAGTCCGGAAATCTCCGCGCAGGTGGCGAGCACGGCGGGCCTGAGCTCGCGGACGATCCGCTGCGTGGACCAGTCACGGGCCTGGACGGCCACGTTGACCCCGGCCACCACGCGGCCGTCCGGACCGGTGATCGGCGCGGCCACCGACCGGAGCCCGTAAGCCAGTTCCTCGTCCTGCATGGCCCAGCCTTGGTCCCGTATCGTGCGCAGCTCCTCGCGCAGCTCGTCGAGCGAGACCTTGGCATTGGGCCCGGAGTTGGCCGAGAACGAGGCGTCCGTGATGCGCGCCTCCAGGTCCGCCTCGTCCAGATGGGCGAGCAGCAGCTTGCCGATCGAGGTGTGCACAGCGGGGAGCGTGGAACCCACCTGGATGTTCGCGGTCACCAGGTCGGAATTGCGCAGGCGGATGAGGTAGAGGACGCGGTCGCCGGTGAGCACGGCCAGGTTCACCGTCTCCCCCGTGCGCTGGCCGAGGCCGGTTAGCTTGGGTGTCGCGATGGCGACCAGGTCCAGGCTGCGCAGCGCGGCCGTGCCGAGGGTCAGCGTGCGCACGCCGGGCCGGTAGTCGCCGTTGGGCAGGTGATCGAGGTAGCCCTCCGACGCCAGCGTCATCACCACGCGGTAGACGGTCGGCATGGGCATGCCCGCGGCGGCGGCGAGGTCGCTGACGCGCCAGGACGGCCGCTGTTCGTTGAACAGCGCCAGGATGCGCAGCCCCTTGGCGAGGGCCTCCACGCGGTACCCGGGGCGTTCATGGTTTTCCTGCTGGTCCGGGGCTAGCGCCGCGGATGACGAGCTGGCAACGCGACGGGGCATGGGGGGCCTTCCTCCTCGATGATGCGGAACCCGCCATCAGCGTACGGCCATGGGGACGGCCCTGGACAGTCGCGCGGCGAGTCGGCTACGGTATTTAGAAAGTGACTTTCACGGTACGAGAATTCTAAGACGAAGGATAGCCCCCCATGCAAGACTGGCTCACGCTCGACCGACGGCCGACCGTGGTTTTCGGCGCCGGAGGGCTCGGTGGAGCCAGCGCGCTCAGCCTGGCCGCCCAGGGCGCCCATGTCGCGCTCGTGGACGCCAATCAGGAGAATCTCGACGGCGTGGTGCAGGCCGCCAAGGAAGCGGGCGGCGACGTCAAGCCGCTGGCCGCCGACCTGCGGACCGCGGATGGCTGCCGCGCCGCCGTCCGTGAGGCCGTCGGGCTGGTGGGAACGCCGCAGGTCTTCCTGCACGCGGTCGGCCGCAACGTGCGCAAGCCGGTCCTCGACCTGGACGACGCCGACTGGCAGGACACCCTGACGCTGAACCTGTCGTCGGCGTGGTGGCTAGGCCAGGCCGTCGGGCGGCTGATGGTCGAGCAGCGGTACGGCCGTATGGTCTTCGTGTCGTCGGTCTCCGGCCTGCTGGCCCACCCGCACCACGCGCCGTACGCGGCGACCAAGGGCGGCATGAACCAGATGGTCCGGGTGATGGCGCGCGAGTGGGCCCGCTACGACGTCACGGTCAACACCGTCGCGCCCGGCTATATCGAGACCGAGCTGACCAAGTCCTATCTCGACCGGGACAACCACCGCGAGAACCTGGAATCACTCGTCCCGGCGGAGCGGCTCGGCCGGCCCGAGGAGGTGGCCGACGCGGTCACGTTCCTGGCGTCGGACCGGGCCCGCTTCATCACCGGTCAGATCTTGTACGTCGACGGCGGCCGCGTCCTGGTCTGACCGGGGCATCCAGCTCGCCACCCGCACATCCAACGACCCGCTCAGGAAGGACATCCCGTGCCTCTCGCACCCGTACCCGTACCGCGCCGATTCGAGGGCCGGTCGGTCGTCGTCACCGGCGCCGGCACCGGCTTCGGCGCCGCGATCGCCGTACGCGCCGCCCAGGAGGGCGCCCGTGCCGTCGGTGTCCACTACCGCAGCTCCGTGGAGGGGGCCAAGCGGACCGCCGACCGGGTGGCGGCGGAGGGCAGCACTCCGGTGCTGCTTCAGGCCGACATCACCGACTGGGAGCAGATCAAGGCCCTGGCCGACACGGCCTTTGAGCGCCTGGACGGCGTCGACGCCCTGGTGAACAATGTCGGCGACGTCGCCCGCGAGCAAATGTCCTGGCGGGATATCACCGAGGAGTCGATCGACCACGTCCTCGCCGTCGACATCAAGGGAACCATGCTCTGCGTCCACGAGTTCGGCGCGCGGATGCTGGACCAGGGTCACGGCGCCATCGTGAACATCGGGTCGACCGTGATCGTCCGCGGCAGTGCGCGGGCGCCGCAGTACGCCGCGGGCAAGTACGGGCTGCTGGGCGTGACCAAGTCCTACGCGCACGCCTTCGCCCCCACGGTCCGGGTCAACGTCTTCGCCCCCGGGTTCATCGAGACCGAGGCCACCCTGAGCCGCAAGGACTGGCAGTCCGGCCGCGGGGACCAGCTGCGCTCCCTCACCCCGATGGGGCGGATTCCCGGACCCGAGGAGTATGCGGGCACCGCCCTGTTCCTGGCCACTGATGACGCCTCGCACATGACCGGCGGGTACCTGGTCGCCGACGGCGGCTACAACATGGTCGGCGCCTGATCATGGGCGGACCGCACCCGCGTGATCTCGGCCTGGCCGAGGCCCGCGCGCTGGTGCAGCGCGCGGTCGACAAGGCGGAGCAACTCGGCCTGCGCGGGGCGGTCGCCGTGGTGGGGGCGACCGGGACGCTGATCACGGCGTCGCGGATGGACGCCGGCGGCCCGGGCGGAATGACCCGAGCCCGGTCCAAGGCGTGGATCTCGGCGACCCAGCAGATACCGAGCTCGGAGCACCTGCACCGGATGACGATCATCGCCCCGCCGGTCGCGGCCGGCTTCGCCGTCGCGTCCCCGGAGGCGCTGTTCCCTGGCGCGGGCGGGCTGCCGGTGCGCGCCGACGGCGCGGTGGTGGCCGGCATCGCGGCCTCGGGCGCTACGGTGAGCCCGTTCTTCCCGGCCGACGTCGACCCGCGAGCGGTGAACGCGGATGGCCGGCCGGCCAACCCCGAGGACCTGCTGATCGCCTACGCCCTCGGGGTCCCGTACGCCGGGCAGCACGGAGACGACCAGAAGCGCTGGGAGCAGCGCTTCGGCGACCTGGTGGTGGACCCGGCCGAGAGCCTGGGCATGGCCTCCGCGCCCCGGGCGAGCCGCCAGGTCCAGCTCGACTGGGCCAGGGCCCTGTGCGACGCCGCCATGACCGCGGCGTCGCACCGCGGGAACGCGGTGGCGGTCGCCGTGGTGGATGCCGGCGGCGACCCGGTTCAGCAGGACCTGATGGACGGCTGCCCCGCAGGCGGGGTGGCTATCGCACAGGCCGTAGCCGGAGCCGCGGCGCTGTTCGGATGCGACAGCGGCGATCTCGGCTCCCGGTTCGGCCCGGCCGGTGCCCTCGCGGCCCTGGTCGTGCCGCCAGTTCTGGGCATTCCCGGCGGTCTGCCGATCCGCGAGGACGAGCGCGTGGTGGCGGGGCTTGGCGTCGGCGGCGGCGATCCGGGCGTCTGCGCGGACATCGCGCGGACCGTGCTGGCGGCATCATGACCGAGGCCGGCACCGGCCCGGTCCGCGTCGCGGTCATTGGCTGCGGCGCGATCGGGAGCCTGTACGCCAGCCATCTCGCGCGCGTGCCCGGGGTGGAGGTCTGGGCTGTCGACCCCTGGGCCGAGCACGTCGACGCGATGGAGTCACGCGGGCTGCGGGTCACCGGGCTGGCCGACTTCACCGCACAGGTCCACGCCAGGACCAGCGGCGGCGACCTGCCCCCGTGCGACTTCGGCCTGGTGGCGACCAAGGCACTGCATACCCGCGCGGCCGTCGAGAGCTCCCGGGCAGCGCTGGCGGACGCCGCCGTGGTCAGCGTGCAGAACGGGCTCGGGAACGAAGAGGTCATCGCCGAGTACGTGCCGCGCGTCATCCGCGGGAGCATCGTCACGGCCGGGGCGATCGTGGCCCCCGGCGTGGTGCGGTACGACGCGCCGGGTGACTCGTGGTTCGGGCCGTTCGAGCCCCGGCCGGCGCCGATGGGTGAAGTGGCGCAGCTGGCCCGGCTGCTCACCGAGGGCGGGCTGTCTACGCACGCGCTCAAGGACGCTCGCGGCCCGCAGTGGACGAAAGTCATTTTCAATTCAGCGACCAGTCCGCTCGCCGCGCTGACCGGGCTCCCGGTGGGCAGGGTCTGCACCGATCCTCTGCTCTCTCAGCAGGTCGAACGGCTGATCGCGGAGGCGGAGGCCGTCTGCGAGCGGGCCGGGATCGTCCTCCCGCGGCCGCCACGGCATGCGGTAGCCGAGGCCATCGCGGCGGCGTTCGACCACAAGCCGAGCATGCTGCAGGACATCCTCGCCCGGCGGGCGACCGAGATCGACGTCCTCAACGGCGGAATAGCCGCGGAAGGACGTCGCGTGGGGATCGACACACCCCTGCATGACTGCATGATAGCCCTGGTCAAGGGGCTGGAACGGTCCTGGTTCTCCTAGTCCTGGCCGAGGCAGGCCAGCAGGTGAAATTCGCTTCGTCAAAGCGTAGACAACCACATCGTGCATCACGTAATCTGTCGGAAACGCTGAAAGTAACTTTCATGATGTGAAAGTGATGCCCAGAGGAGTGCCTTCGTGAACATCCGTCTCCGGCGCCACAGACGCGCCTCCATCGCGGTGGCCGCGGCCACCGCGGCCGGGCTGCTGCTCGCCGCGTGCAGTTCCTCCGGCTCCTCCGCCGCCGGCGGCAGCACCGCCGGGAGCACGGCCGGCAGTACCGCCGGGAGCAGCTCAGGGACGCTGCCGAAGACGCTCGTGTTCTCGCCCCTGTCGCTCCAGATACCGGCCCTGAAGGGCCTGGCGACGGGCGTGCAGGCGTACGCCAAGGTCAAGGGCTGGACGGTCCAGCTTCAGGACCCGGCCTACAACGCGGGTACCCAGCAGACCAACCTGAACGCCGTGATCAACTCCGGCGTCGCCGGGGCGCTGTGGATCATCGCGGTGAATCCGTCATCGCTCGGCTCCACCCTCAAGACGGCGCAGGGCAAGGGCATCCCCGCGCTGACCAACGGCGTGCCCTCGGACTACGGCTTCAGCGGCCTGCAGCCCGGGATTGCCTTCGACGTCATCAACTACGAGCAAGTCGGCACGGCGCTGGGTCAGCAACTGGGTGCCTGCATCAACTCCAAGCTTGGCGGCAACGCCCAGGTCCTGTTCTCCCGCTCCGCGGTCGGCACGGCGGGCAAGGCGGACATCGAGAACAGCGCGGTGGCCGCCCTGAAGGCGACAGCGCCCAAGGCCACGATCGTCTCCAACCTCGACGAGAGCGCCCAGGCCACGGCCCAGACGGACGTCGGCAACGCGCTGCAGGGCCACCCCGGCATCAACGCGGTGATGGCCACCACCGACGAGGGCACGCTCGGCGCACAGGGCGCCTTCGCCGCGGCGGGCAAGAGCCTGCCCTGCCTGACCGGATTCGGCGGCGGCAACCCCCAGGTGCTGTCGGGCGTCAAGAGCGGCTCTATCTACGCCGTGGTCCAGCTGCAGTTCGCCGCCGACATGATCCAGTCCTTCAACACCCTGGCCGCCATGCAGGCGGACCCGACGAAGGTCGGCCCGCAGCTCCACGTCCCCCAGAAGATCCTCACCGCGGGTCAGTGAGCAGACCATGACCGTCCCAGCCAACCCCCCGGGCGCGGTGTCCCTGGCTCCCGACGACACCGCGGGCGCCGCGCCCGACGAGCACACCAGGGACTCCCTCGGAATCCGGGCGCTCATCTTCACCCGTGACCGCGGCCTCATTGTGCTGTGGGTGGTGCTGATCCTCGCGTTCTCGATCTGGGCCAGCCCGTTCTTCGCCAAATGGAGCAACGCCGTGCTGATCGCGAACGCCGCGGCGCTGACCGCGACCTTCGCGGCCGGCGTCGCGGTCGGGGTCATGTCCGGCTCCCTGGACATCTCCATCCCGGGGACCGCGGCCCTGTCCGGGGTCGTCTGCGGCTGGCTGCTGATTCACCACAACCCGGTAGCCGTCGCCCTCGTGGTCGCCTTGGTGATCGGCCCGGTGGTCGGAGTCATCAACGGCCTGGTCACGCTGCGCGGGTTCAACCCGATTATCGTGACGATCGGCACGCTGTCGGTCACGTCCGGCCTGGCCGCGGTCGTCGCCGGCGGATATACCATTCCCGGCCTGACCCAGCTCACCTTCATGGGGACCCGCCATTACGCGGGCATCCCGGCGCCGGTCTGGATCGTGGCCGTGCTGTTCATCGTCCTCACCTTGTTCCTCACCCAGACCCGCGACGGCATCCGGTTGATGTCCGTCGGGGGGAACACCGAGGCGGTGCGCCGCTCCGGCATCCACAGCAACCGCTACCGGGTGATCGGCTTCGTCATCAGCGGCTTCTGCGCCGCGCTCGGCGGCCTCATCTCGACCGCGGTGATCACCTCGGCTTCACCGACCGCCGATCCGGGCATCATCTTCACCGCGCTGACCGCGGTCGCCCTGGCCGGCGTCGCGCTCACCGGGGGCCGGGGCAGCCTGCCCCGGGTCCTGGTCGGTGCCCTGATCCTGGCCACGATCTCCAACGCCCTGACCATCAAGGGCATCCAGCCGTACTGGGGCACGGTCGTCACCGGCCTGCTGCTGCTGATCTCCCTGGGTGTCGAGAAGGGCATCCAGGCCTCGGTGGAACGGCGCCTCATGGCGGCGGCGCAGGCCACCGTCCACAGCGGGAGGAAGTGAACCAGATGACTGACGGAGCGCCAGCGCTCGAACTGGCCGGTATCGACATGCACTACGGTTACGTCCGCGCCCTTGACAACATCGACTTCCACGTCATGAACGGCGAGGTCGTCGCCCTCCTCGGCGACAACGGCGCCGGGAAGTCCACGCTGCTCAAGGTGATGTCCGGCGCGCACCGGCCGACCGCTGGAACCATCAAGGTGCACGGCCGCGGGGTCGAATTCGGTTCGCCGACCGACTCCACCCACGCCGGGATCCAGATGGTGTACCAGGATCTGGCTCTGGTCGACGCCCAGGACATCGCCACCAACCTGATGCTCGGACGCGAGATCCTGCGCAAGCCGCCACTCGGCTGGCTCGGCTTCGTCGACAAGAAGGCCCAGCGCAAGCGGTCGCAGGCCGAGCTGGACCAGCTGGGCGTCCGCACCGCGGCGATGACCCGGCCGGCCGAGATGCTCTCCGGCGGCCAGCGCCAGGTCGTGGCGCTAGCGCGGAGCGCGACCCGGGTGTCCGGTGAGCGCAATGGCGTGCTCCTGCTGGACGAACCCACGGCCGCGCTCGGCTACGAGCAGACCAGGCAGGTCGAGGCGCTGATCGTGCGCATGGCCAGCCAGGGCATCGCCTGCGTGCTGGTGACCCACAATCTTCCGCTGGCCATGGAGGTGTCGACCCGCATCGTCGTGCTGAACCGCGGCCGGAAGTACGCCGACGTCCCCACCGCTAAAACCGGCACCGACCAGCTCGTCGGCTGGATCACCGGGGCCAGGCCCTCCATGTTCGCGGCGTGAACGACGGCCGTCCCGCCAGGGTCTGGGCCGAGACCGTCGGCGGGGACGCCCTCGGGCGCGGCCATGAGCCGGCCGTGTCCTGGTGGCTGCCGGAAGGATCCTCGGTGCAACACGCCTACCGTGTCCGCACCGACGACGGCTTCGACACCGGCCGGGTGGACAACCCGGCTCAGTCCTTCGTCAGGGTACCGGTCTTCGATCGCGCCCGACGGTCCGCCGAGGTGCGGGTCAAGGTGTGGACTGACCTGGGCGAAAGCGAGTGGAGCGATCCGGTCCGGCTCGAGAGCGACCTACCGGAGGAGACGGACTGGACAGCCCGGTGGATCGGGGTTGGGGAGGACGGGCCGGCGTCGAAGGGCTCCCGCCCGGCGTACTGGTTCAGGACCGCCTTCGAGATCCCGGCGTGCCGCCGGGGCCGGCTCTACATCACCGCGCTCGGCCTGTACGAGGCGTTCCTCGACGGACGGCGCGTCGGCGACATCGAACTCGCACCCGGCTACACGCAGTACCGCCAGCGCGTCCAGTACCAGGCCTACGACGTCACGCCGCTGCTGCGGCCGGGACGCAGCGTCCTGGCCGTCCTGCTGGCCGACGGCTGGTACCGCGGCCAGGTAGGGATGCCGCGGGCAGCCGACCAGTACGGCCACGAGCTGGCCCTGCGCGCCCAGCTCGAGGTGCACACCGCGCAGGGCTGGCAGGTCGCGGCGGCCAGCGGCCCGGGCTGGCGGGTGGCACCCTCTCACGTCACCGCGGCCGACCTGATCGGCGGCCAGCGGGAAGACCACCGGCTGCTCGACCCGGGCGTGCACGACCCAGCCATGGACGACCCAGCCATGGACGACACGGGGTACGACGACGCGCCATGGCATCGTGCCGTCGCGCGCGATGTCGACGTCACCCTCGTCCGCTCGGCGGCGCCGCCCGTGCGGCGGACTGAGGAAATCCGCCCGGCCGCCGTGCGCCCGGTATGCGACGGGAAGGCGTTCATAGCGGACTTCGGGCAGAACTTCAACGGGTGGGTGCGACTGTCCCGGCCCGGGCCGGCCGGCACCCGGCTGACGCTGGCGCACGGCGAATGGCTGGACCGCGACGGAGACCTGACCACCGCGCACCTCGACGTCGACCTGCCGATATTGCCCGAGAAGCTGCCGCTGGGCCAGGTCGACGAGATCGTCTCGGGCGGGGACGGCGACGTGTTCGAACCCCGCTTCACCACGCACGGCTTCCAGTACGTCCGCATCGAGGGCCACCCGGGGCCGCTCGGGCCCGACGACGTCACCGGCGTAGTCGTGCACTCGGACCTGCGCCGGACCGGCTGGTTCTCCTGCAGCGACGATCGCGTCAACCGGCTCCATGAGGCCGTGGTGTGGTCGCTGCGGTCGAACATCTGCGACATCCCGACCGACTGCCCGCAGCGCGAGCGGGCGGGCTGGACCGGCGACTGGCAGATCTTCGCGCCCACCGCCGCCTACCTCTACGACGTGCTCGCCTTCACCCGCAAGTGGCTCGCCGACGTGTCGCTCGACCAGCGAGCCGACGGGTGTGTCGCCAACATCTCGCCGTGCCCCCCGTCGGAAGGCTTTGACGGGCCGCTGGGCGGGCTCAACGGCTCGGCTGGCTGGGGCGACGTGGTCGTGTCGGCTCCCTGGGAGCTCTACCAGGCGTACGGGGACATCTCGCTCCTGCGGGAGATGTGGGGCACCATGACGGCCTGGGTCGGGTTCGCGGCGGCCGCGGCGGCGGGCGGCCGTCACCCCGAGCGGGCCGCCGCGCGGCCTGACCCCCTGCCGCATGAGCGATACCTGTGGGACAGCGGCTTCCACTGGGGCGAATGGCTGGAGCCCGGCGCGGTGGTCGCCGACTTCCCGAAGTTCGCGCAGGCAGATAAGTCCGAGGTGGCGACGGCCTACCTGTATCGGTCGGCGGCGACCGTGGCCCGGATCGCCGGCCTGCTGGGAATACCCGGGGAACGGGGCCGCCGGTACCGCGACATCGCCGGCGGCGCGCTGGACGCCTGGCGGCGCGAGTTCATCCGGCCGGACGGGACGCTGGCCGTGCCGACCCAGGCGGCGCACGTGCGGGCGCTGGCGTTCGGGCTGGTGCCCGGCGAGCTTCGGGCCGCGGTGGCGGACCGGCTGGCCGAACTGGTCGGCGAGGCCGGAGGCCACCTGGCGACCGGCTTCCTGTCCACGGGTTACCTGCTGCCGGTGCTGGCCGATACCGGGCACCTGGGCACGGCGTACGAGCTCCTCCTGCAGGACACCCCGCCGTCCTGGCTGACCATGATCGACCGCGGGGCGACGACGATGTGGGAAGACTGGGAGGGCGTGGATGCGCACGGCGTCCCGCACATGTCGCTGAACCACTACAGCAAGGGCGCGGTGGCCAGCTTCCTGCACCGCTACGTGGCGGGACTGCGCCCGACCGGCCCGGGATACCGCCAGTTCGAGGTGCGTCCCCGCCCGGGAGGCGGGATCAGCTGGGCCCGGGCGAGTCACCTCGGGCCGTTCGGTCCTATTGAAGCGGCCTGGAGCGTTGGTGACCGAACCCTGGAGCTGGACGTGCAGGTGCCACCGGGAACGACGGCCACCGTGGTCCTGCCCGGCGGGGAGCGGTCCGAGGCGGGACCGGGCCGGCACCGCTTCCAATCTACTCTCACTATGAGATAGTGACTTCTGCAGAATGAGAGGAGCCGCGCATGGGTCGGCTGGACGGGAAGCGGGCGCTCATCTCGGGCACCGGCGGCGGGATCGGGCGGGCGACGGCCCTGATGTTCGCGCGTGAGGGCGCACATGTCGTGGGGTGCGACCTCGACCCCGGTACCTCGAAGGAGACCGTCGAGCTGGCCCGGGCCAGCGGCGGCCGGATGGACGCGGTGGCGCCCGTCGACCTGGCCACCGAGGACGGCGCCCGGCGCTGGGTGGACGACGCGCTGGCGCTGGCCGGCGGGGTCGACATCCTGGTCAACAACGCGTCGGCGATCCGGTTCGGCCCCATCGATGAGCTGTCCTTCGCCGACTGGTCGTTTACCATCCGGCACGAGCTGGACATCGTCTTCCTGTGCACCCAGGCGGCCTGGCCGCACCTGGTCGCCGCCGGAGGCGGGTCGATCGTCAACGTCGCGTCCATATCGGCCTCGCGCGGCGCGTTCTTCATGCCGCAGAACGCGCACGGCGCGGCCAAGGGCGGGGTCCTCGCGCTGACGTACCAGCTCGTCATCGAGGGGGGCCCGCACGGCATCCGGGTCAACGCGGTCAGCCCGGCGATGACCGAGACGCCGCACACCTCGCCGATGCTGGCCGACACGGACGGCCCGGCCTCAAGCATCGCGGCGCGCGTGCCGCTGGGCCGGTGGGGGCAGCCGGAGGACGTCGCCTATGCGATGCTCTTCCTGGCCTCGGACGAGGCCCGTCACGTGAGCGGGGCGAACATTCCCGTCGACGGCGGCGCGGCGGTCGTGGGATGACGGGCCCAGTGCCCGACCGGCTCGCCGGGCGCGTGATCGTGCGCGGCGACCCGCGGTACGAGCAGGCCCGGACCGGGCGGATCTTCAACGCGCGCCGGCCGGACCGGTTCCCCGCGGCGGTGCTGCTGGCCGAGAGCGAGGAGGACGTGATCGAGGGCGTGCGGCTGGCGGTCGAGCGCGGGTGGCCGGTCAGCGTTCGGTCCGGCGGGCACTCGTGGGCGGCGTGGAGCCTGCGGGACGACGCCCTGCTCATTGACCTCGGAAGTCTGCGCGACATCTCGTTTGATCCGGACACCGGGGTGGCTGCGGTACGGCCGGCCGTGAAGGGAGGCGAGGAACTCGCGCCGTTCCTGGCCGAACGGGGCCGGGTGTTCCCCGGCGGTCACTGCGCGTCCGTCGGCCTCGGCGGTTTCCTGCTGCAGGGCGGCCAGGGCTGGAACGGCCGCCTGCGCGGGTGGGCGTGCCAGAGCGTTGTCGGGCTCGACGTGGTGACGGCGGGCGGCGTTCTGGTTCACGCGGACGCGGACGATAACTCCGACTTGCTGTGGGCGGCGCGCGGGGCCGGCCCCGGGTTTCCCGGGGTGGTCACGCGGTTCTACCTGCAGACGTACGAGGCGCCGGCGGCGATGTGGCACGACACGTGGACGTTCGGCCTGGAGGATGCCGCGGAGCTGCTCGGGTGGCTGCACGAGGTGCTGCCCCGGCTGGACCGGCGGGTCGAGCCGGTGGTAGCCGCGACCAGGCTGCCGGACGTGCCGCTGCACGATGGGACGGCCCGGCCGGACGGGACGGTGCTGCTCCTGCACACCACGGTGATGGCCGACTCGGATTCTGACGCCCTGGCTGCGCTGGGGCCGCTTCAGGACGGACCGCTGGCCGACCGGGAACTCGGGCATGTCCAGGGCCCGACCAGCATTGCCGAGGAGAACCTGGCCCAGACGGCGCAGAATCCCGAGGGCCACCGGTACGCCGTCGACTGCACCTGGACCGATGCCCCGGCTCCGGTGCTGGGCCCGCTGCTGGCTGACATGTGGAGCGAGCTGGACACGGAGCACTCGTTTTCCATCTGGTACGGGTGGGCGCCCCGGCGGGACCTGCCGCTGCCGGACATGGCGTTCTCGGTGGAGGCGGAGGCGTACATCGCGACGTACACCATCTATACCGACCCGGCCAACGACGCGCGCTACTCCGAGTGGGTCCACCGCCGGACCGCTGAGCTGGCCGTGCACGGCGCCGGGGTGTACCTGGGCGACACCGACTTCACCCGGCGCAACGACCGGTTCCTGTCGGACCCGGCCTACCGCCGCCTCGCGGAGATCCGCGCCGAGCGGGACCCCTCCGGCCTGTTCGCGTCGTACCTGACGTCCGACCCGGAAGGGCTGAACGTGCATGCCTGACATCGGCTTCCGGCTGGACCACGCCGGCCTCGCCGTGGCCGACCTGGCGGCGGCCCGGGCGTGGTACTGCGAGGTGTTCGGGCTGAAGCCGGAGCTGACGCTGCGGGTCGAGGTGCTGGAGCTGGACATCGAGATGCTCATCCACCCGGAGCACGGCTACCGACTGGAGTTGCTGCACCGGCCTGGTTCCGCGGCTGGTTCCGCGGCTGCGTCCGCGGCTGGTTCCGCGAAGCCCGCGCATCCGGGCGAGGCCGCGCTGCGAGAGGGGTACGGGCACATCGCGTTCGACGTGACCGACCTCGACGCCGCCTTCGAGTTCGCCGTGGCCCGCGGGGCCCGGCCGGTCATGCCGCCGGGACCGTCACCGGAACGGGGAGTCCGGATGGCCTGGGTTGCCGATCCGGAAGGGAACCTCGTCGAGCTGATGCACCGGCCGCCACGGGGCGAGCTTCCGTACTGACGGCCGCGGGGCCTCGGCCTACGGATCCTGCCCAGTCTGCTCCACGCTCTGGGTCCCAGCATGCGGCCGACGACGAGGGCATCGAAAATCGCGGCCAGGTCTTGTCCACCCATTCATCAGTCGACTATCGGTCGCTGCTTTCG
>Ga0335085_10010188_pt1 | contig 14068 bp, 8 predicted proteins | sample Lox_Sample_45_FD_206712 | JGI IMG/M metagenome (GOLD analysis project Ga0335085, IMG submission 206712) | Soil microbial communities from Loxahatchee National Wildlife Refuge, Florida, United States - Lox_Sample_4.5 | ecosystem: Environmental > Terrestrial > Soil > Wetlands | place: USA: Florida...
GCGATCCAGAGCAGCTTCACGAGCCCGGGCCAGAACGGCGTGTACACGTTTTCGGGGTCGCAGGGGCAGCGGATCGCCGTCGATCTGCATCCGGTGTCGCTGTCGGGGACGTTCGGGAGCTATGAGGAGGTGTTCCTGAAGAAGCCGGACGGGTCGGTTCTGACTCAGTCGGGTGCGGTCGGTTCGACCGGCAGCTTCCTCGACACGGTCAGCTTGCCCGTGAGTGGCACGTACACGTTGTTGGTGGACCCGCAGCAGGATGCGACCGGGAGCACGACCCAAACCGTCTACTCGGTGCCGGCGGATGTGGGTTCGCCGGCGTTGACGATCGGGGGTGCGAGCGGGAACGTCTCGATCGGGAACGTGGGTCAGAACGCGGAGCTGCCCTTTTTCGGTTCGGCCGGGCAGCCGCTGACGCTGAGTTGGAGCAACAACACGATCTCGAGTTCCGGGGTGATCTTCCGCATCCTCGACTCGGGCGCCAATGTGGTGGCGAGCTCGGGCCTTACCTGCGCGTGCACGGGCAGCTTCACGACGACCTTGCCTGCGGATGGCGGCTACAGCGTGCAGGTCGATCCGTACCAGACCTCGCTCGGCGGGGTCACCGTGGGGCTTACGCAGACGAACGCGTTTGAGCCGCTGGGGCAGACCTACGGGCCGTGTGACGGTGGTCTTGATGCGTTGAACCAGTCGGGCTGCTGGGGTGATGTGAACACGTTGCTGGGGGCGTTCACGACGCAGGCAAAAGACGCGTCGATGCCTGATATCGGGATCGGGTTCAACTACACGCGCAGCTATACCTCGGCGAATACGAACACTGGCCGCCTTGGGCCGGGCTGGACCGACTCCTACTCGGCGATGATCAGCTTCCAGCCGAACGGGGATGCGCTCGTCCAGGACGAGAACGGGCAGCAGATCTACTTCGCCAAGCAGGCCGACGGGACGTTCGTGGCGCCGCCGGGCGGGGTGGCGAGCCTGACCGCGGCCGGCGGCGGCTACCAACTGTTGAACGCCGACCAGACCAAGCTCGGCTTCGACAGCAACGGGCGGCTGCTCTCGATCAAGGACCGAAACGGCGAGGGGGTGACGCTTGCTTATGACGGCAGCGGCAATCTCTCCAGCGTGACCGACAGCGTCGGCCGTGTGGTTACGTTCACGCCCAACGCGGACGGGACGCTGCAGAAGCTGACCGTCCCCGATGGGCGCACGGTCAGTTACGGGTACACGGGCGGCCGGCTGACCTCGGTGACCGACCTGCGCGGCGGGACGACAACGTACGGCTACGACGCCAACGGGCTGCTCGCGACCGTCCAGGACCAGAATCACAACACGGTCGTCACCAACCATTACACGAGCGGCCGGATCGACACCCAGACCGACGCGCTCGGCAAGCAGACCGGCTTCTCCTGGAACGCGTCGACGCAGACGGAGACGGTCACCGACGCGAACAGCCACGCTTGGCAGGCGGTCTACCAGAACAACATGCTGGTCAAGTCGATCGACCCGCTCAACAACACGACCACCTACGGGTACGACGCGGCCGACAACCTGACCAGCGTGCAGGACGCGAACCTGCACACGACGACGATGACCTACGACGGGCGGCACAACATGCTGACCCGGACCGCGCCGGCGCCGCTGTCCTACCAGGAGACCTGGACGTACGACGTGATGAACGACCCGCTCACCTACCGGGACGGCCGCGGCCAGACGACAAGCTACGGCTACGACACCGCCGGCAACCTGACCAGCAAGACCCTGCCCGACCCCGACGGCGCCGGGCCGCTGACTGCGCCAGTGATCGGGTACGGACGCGACCCAGCCGGGACCGGCCTGCTCGTCTCGCTGACCGACCCGAACAACCGCACCACCCATTACGGCTACGACAGCCAGGGCAACCTGACCTCGACCACCAGCCCCCTGAGCGAGGTCACGACGATGGGCTACGACACCGTCGGCCGCATGACCTCGCGCGTGGATGGGCGCGGCAACGTCTCCGGCTGCGGCTGCGCCGCCGCCCACACCACCAGCTTCGGCTACGACAACGCCGACCACCTGACCTCGGAGACCGATCCGGGGCTGTCGGCGAAGAGCTGGCTGTACGACCCGGCCGGGAACCTGCAGAAGGTCACCGACCAGAACGGCCACCACACCGACTACGGCTACGGCGCCGACGAGCGGCTCAGCACGGTCACGGCCCCTGACGGGACGTCGGTTACCTCGTACGGCTACGACAACGTCGGCAACCTGCAAAGCCGCACCGACCCGAACAACCACGTCACAAGCTACGGCTACGACAACGCCAGTCGGCTGACCACGGTCACGCTGCCCACAATCACGCCGCCAGGCTTCACGCCGGTGTGGACGTACGGCTACGACGCCGCCGGCAACCGCACCAGCGTGCTCGACCCAAACGGTGCCACCGCGACCACCAGCTTCGACCAGCTGAACCGGCCGACCCAAATCAGCTATGCGGGCGGCGCCTCAACCCCGACGGTCGGTTACAGCTACGACCCCGACTCCAACCGCACCCAGCTCACCGATGGGGACGGCACCGTCACCTACACGTTCGACTACGACAACCGCCTCACCAGCGCGTCGCGCGTCCATAGCGGCGGCGGCACCGACACCTTCAGCTACTCCTACGACGCGGCTGGGGACATCACCAGCCGCACTTACCCCGACAACACGGTCGTCACCTATGCGCCGGACAACGACGAGCGGCTCGCCTCGATGACCGTTGGTTCTGCGACAACGAGCTATGGGTACGACCCGGCCGGGAACCTGACCACGACCACGCTCCCCTCGGGAAACGGTTACGTCGAGACGCGCGTCTACGACAACGCCAATCGGCTCACCGAGGTCAAGAACGCCAAGGGCGCCTCAGTCCTCTCCGACTTCACGCAGACGCTCGACAACGTCGGCAACCCGCTCACGATCACCCGCTCGGGCGCCACTAGCAGCACGACCAGCTACGGCTACGACAGCCGTGACCGGCTGACCAGCGTTTGCTTCCATGCCTCCTGCCCGAACAGCTTCGATCCGCAGATCGGCTGGACCTACGACGGCGTCGGCAACCGGCTCACCGAGACGCGCGTGGTCACGACCGCGCTCGGCCCCTCGGCGACCACCGTCGACAGCGCGACCTCGAGCTACAACCAGGACGACCAGCTCACCCAGACCGTCGCCCAGTACGCCAGCCCGTACGCCGCCCAGGCAGAAGCAGACGGGGCCGGCCCCTACTGGCGGCTCGGCGAGACTAGTGGGTCGAGCTTCGCCAGCGCACTTGGAAGCTACCCCGGTACTTGGACCGGCTCGCCCACGCTCGGCGCCAGCGGCGCCCTCAACGGCGATACCAACACCGCCGTCGCCCTCAACGGCAGCAGCCAGTACGGCACGGTCAGCAGCGCCAGCGGCCTGAACAAGACCAACAACTTCACCCTCGAGCTGTGGATCAAACGCAGCAAGAACGCGGCCAGCCAAGCCGTGATCGGCAAGCCGCTCACCACCACGACCAAGTCCGAGAACTACGCCATCTGGCTCGACACCTCCAACAAAGTCCGCTTCGAAGTCGGAAACGGCAGCAGCTCCAAGACCGTCACGTCCGCGGCCGCAGTCGACACCAACTGGCACCAAGTAACCGCGACCTTCGCGTCAGGCGCGCTGAAGCTGTACGCCGACGGCAGCCTCTCCGCCAGCGCCACCGCCAGCTTCAGCACCACCGGGACCAACTCGAGCACGCTCGACGTCGGCCGGGCCGGCACCAGCAACTACTACGGCGGAAGCCTCGACGAGATCGCCCTCTACGGCAGCGTCCTCACCGCCACCCAGATCACCGACCACTACAACAAGGGCCATAACGCCCCACCGTCGAACGCGACCACCAGCTACAGCTACGACCACAACGGCAACCAAACCGCTGCCGGCACCCGCACCTTCAGCTACGACGCCGCCAACCGGCTCGCGACCACCACCAGCGGCTCAACCACCGACACCTACAGCTACGACGGCGACAACAACCGCCTCACCGACACCGTCGGCTCGGCCGTCACCAAGTACGTCTGGGACACCAACAACCCGCTCGCCGAACTCGCGATCGAACGCGACGGCTCAAACAACCTGATCCGCCGCTACACCTACGGCGCCGGCATCGCCCCGGTATCGATGACCAACACGGCGGGCAGCTTCTACTACCACTACGACCCACTCGGCAACGTCACAAACCTCACCGACGCGAGCGGCGCCACGCAGTGGACCTACAGCTACGAACCCTACGGCACCCCGCTCGCCACAACCCAGAACGCCGGAGGCGCCCCCGCCAACCCGATCCGCTACACCGGCCAGTACCTCGACACCACCGGCCTCTACAACCTCCGCGCCCGCCAATACGACCCAACCACCGGCCGCCTCAACGAGCCCGACCCGACACCTAACGGCCCGACCGATCCCTATCTAGGCGCGTATGTCTACGCTGGCGACGATCCAACTCTTCTGACCGATCCAAGCGGTTATCTCCCGGGGGGTGCCTGCCTCAGCCATCCGGTTAGATGCGCACACAATGCGGCTGCGACCGTCGCGGGCACGGCCGAGCAGGTACCCGAGACGGCATCCCACGAGGTCCATGCGGTCGCACGTGCCGTCGTCGGCACTGCGAAGGAGGTCCCGCACACGGTCACCCACGGCGTTGCGCGGCATCCTGGCGCTTTCGCCTTGTCTCTCGGCGCTTACACGTTGGCGGCCGCGTCGTTAATCGGAGGCGCCGCAGAGGCTCGGACCATGATCAAGACCGCAGGCGAGCCGCCCGGGACACTCGCGGAAATGCTCGAATCCTTCCACCACGGTGCCTGGCAACACGGCGCACTAATGGCGCTTTTCGCTCCGCCCGGCCTTCTCTTGGGCTACCGCGAGTCGAAGGTGGTCGCCGGACGATGAAGCACTTGTCGATGGATGGCTGGACTCCGACTGACAGGGCGCGGCTCTCTGTTTTCATCACAGCGCTTGCATTTTGCGTGGGACTTGTCGCGCTGTTCGTTTCAGGCCTGCGGATTTACGGAGTCACCATCCTTGTCATCGCCGCGCTTAATGTTCCCCTGACCGTACGGAAGGTTCGGATTAGCCGCGAGAGTCGGAGCAGCGATCACGAAGTCGAGGATCAGAAGTAGACTGGAACTGGAACGCCAGCGGCTCAAGACCGCTACGTCCGGCATGGCGATAAAGACCAACTGGCACCAGGTCGTCCCCGTCTCCATGACCACAACGGCCGGCGGCTTCTACTACCACTATTGCGCGCGCGCCACTACGCCAGTTGACTGCAAGGCCGTCCACTGGCTGGCGCTTGCTTGCGTCGGCGAGGTTGGCGACGTTGCCGAGTGGGTCGTTAGCGACCTCATTGGCTGAGACTCGCGCGAACTCAGTGCACAACTCGAACTGACGAGTAACACTCCGAAGGGAACGTTGCGCGGGTTCGATTCCCGACCCCTCCTCGCTTCGAAATGACGACCGTCGGGGACCGTCAGATTCTTCGTGAAAGCGGCTGTGGCGGTTCATTGACCTTCAATTCATGGTGTTGGCGGCGATCCGTCGTCGTGGTGCACGTGCAGTGAGTTGAGGTCTGTCGTCTTCCAGCCGTTGATCTTGCCGCCCGCCGAGTATGGCGTTCGAATCCTCGCTTGCGCTAGTCCCGAATCTCGATGGGGTGCCTTACGCGGGTTCGAGTCCCGTCGCTCCCGTCTCTCCGTTTTCCCTGTAAACAAGCGTGTTTTGTTGCCCGAGTAGGCGCGTCTCGCGCAATGCCGGGCAGCAAACGGGCAGCACCATATCGGCGGCCCCAGACGGAAAACCCCTGCAAAAGCGGCTAATGCGTGGTGGTCGCTGGCCCCCTGCACGCCGTAGGCTCCGTGGCAGTGTCTGCACAGACAACCTGACCTCCGGCGTGGTGGCACGCCGCGGCCTTCGTCCGCGACGTCAAGCTCCCAAATGTCGACAAGCGCGAATGTGCGAACACCTGGAGCGGGCGACCTCCAGCGTCGGGTGCGCGATCTCTGTCTTGTGCTGGGGTCAATTACATGAACGGGCTATCATGCGAATCTGGCAGCATGAAAGACCGCTCATGCGTTTTCTGAACAGGATCGATGTTTCGAGCCGCCATCTGGCTCGTGGACTGTGCCGGATGGTGCTCGGGCCGCTTGTGATCGCGGTCGTCGCAGGTGTCGAGTTCGCCGGTCGCGGCGCTGGCGTCGGTGTTGTTGCCGGGTACATCTCCTTTCTCGCGGCGCACTGGGCGGTGCGCATCTGGGGTCGTTGGCAGTTGCGTCGAGCGAGGGCACGCCTCGCGGCGGCACGCGTGCGCTCGGCGCAGCTCGCGAGACGCCGCTGAGGCTCGTACTCTTTGCTCGTGGAGATCCCCCTCGTTTACCTGTCGTCGCTGTTGAAGAGCCGCCTCGTCGATGAGGCGGGCGATCGGCTAGGGCGGGTAGACGATTTGATCGTTCGGCTGGCCGATCACGGCTATCCGCCGGTGACCGGCTTGAAGGCACGGATCGGCTCGCGCGAGGTCTTTGTACCCGCCGATCGGATCGCGAAGCTGGAGCCGGGCAGGGTCGTGTTGCGTGGCCGGGAGGTCGATCTGGGGCACTTCGAGCGGCGCGAGGGCGAGGTGCTGCTGGCGCAGGATCTGCTCGGGCATCGGCTGATCAACGTCACCGGAGCCCGTCTTGTCCGGGCCAACGACCTCGTGCTCGGATCCGTCGAGGGCTGGTGGCGGCTCGTCGGTGTCGAGACGCGTTTCCGTTCGCTGCTGCGAGGCGTAATACCGGGAGGGCTCGGCCGGCGGTCGACGGTGTCGCCGTTCCTGGATTGGGAGAGCGTTGAGCCGTTCGTCGGCCACGTGCCCACAGCGCGGCTGCGAATGCCGTACGGACGGCTCGCCAAGCTGCACCCCGCGGTGATCGCAGATCTCGTCGAGGCCGCCTCGCATGAAGAGGGCGAGGAGATCATCGGCACGGTCGGCGCCGATCGCGAGCTCGAGGCGGACGTGTTCGAGGAACTGGACGCGGAACACCAGGTCGAGTTCCTGCGTGAACGCTCAGATGCCCAGGTGGCGCGGCTGCTGGCCTCGATGGAGAGCGACGATGCGGCAGATCTGATCGGCGAGCTCGACCAGGACCGGCGAGAAGCGTTGCTGACGCTGCTCCCGCATCACCAGCAACGCAAGCTGCGCACCCTGCTCGGCTACAACCCGGCGACCGCCGGCGGTTTGATGAGTCCCGATTTCATTGCGGTACCCGGCACTCGTACCGTGGCCGATGCCCTCGAGGAACTTCGCCGCACGCAGCTGCCAGAGGAGACGGTGACGACGGTGCTCGTGGTCGACGGCGCTGCACAGCTCAGCGGCGTTGTCTCGGTCGTGCACCTGCTCAAGCGACCGCCGGAGGCGCTGCTGGATGACGTGAAATCTGAGCCGCCGCTCGTGCTCGCGCCGGAGGACGAGTTGGCCGAGGTTGCGCTACGGATGGCCGATTTCGACCTGACGGTGGCTCCGGTCGTTGCGGCGGATGGGACACTGCTCGGAATCGTGACCGTCGACGACCTGCTCGAGATGATGATCCCGGACGACTGGCGTCGCCGGCTGGAGGCGATCGAAAGCGACTGATCCGGCTCAGCCGCCGCCCGCGAGCTGGCCGGCCTTCACAATCAGCAACACGACGGCAACGACGAGATAGCCGCGCATCGCGTACATGGCGATGATGCGTCCACGCGACCACTCCGGCTTTGCGAGCAGCGCGAGCGGCGGCATCGTCCAGTTTCGTGCGGCGGCCTTCGCCGCGGCAAGTGACTTGTCGCGCTCGGCGATCGCCGCGGCGGCCGCGCGCTTCTCCTCGACGGCCGAGACCGCTTCCGCCTCCGTGTAGTCGGCCGCGGCCTCGGCGAGCGCCTGCTCGTAGTCCGCCTTGGCGGCCGCCCTCGCAACCGGTTCTCCCTCGGCCGCTGTCAGCGCGCGCTCGTACTCCTCTCTTGCTGCGGCCTGCGCGCTCCGACGGGCAGCCGCGGCATGGGCGAGCGCCTCGTTCCGGGTTGCACGTGCGGCCGCGACGGCAGCCGCGTACGTCCGGCGGGCCGCGGCAGCCGGATCCTCGGGCGCGAGCCTTCGTGCGCGGGCGCGCCCTCGCCAGGTGACCGCACCGAACACGAGGCAGGCGATGACGAGGACGAGCAAGAGCGTCCCCAGGAGCAGCGTCACGTTCACGTGCGGGAACGCGGTCGTGACGACGAGGATCATCGAGAGCATGAGCAGGACGCCGAGGATCACGGTCGCCACGGCGTTCAGCCATGGCTTGTTGACCCAGGGGCCGAGCACCGCACGGTCGTTGCACAGCAGGAGCAGGAAGACGGACGCGCTCGGGAGCAGGACGCCGGCGAGCGCCTGAACGGCGGTCGTGATCACGCCAAGTGGCGCGTTCGGGATCAGGACGATGGCGCAGGCGCAGGCGACGATCGCGGCGAAGCTGCCGTAGAAGAACTTCGCCTCGCTGGGCGGCCGGTGCAGCGAGTGGCGCAGCCCGAAGACGTCCCCGAAGGCGTACGAGGTCGAGAGCGTGACCGCTCCGGCGCCGATGATCGAGGCGTTCAGCAGCACCAGCGCGAACAGCACGCCGGCGGTGCGTCCGAGCGTCTGTTCGAGAGCGTGCGCGACGCCACCAGCGTCGCTGAAGTTTCCGTGGAACTCCGTGCCGACGAAGGCGAATGCCGTCACCGCGATCAGTAGCGATGCGCCGACCACGACCACGAAGGAGCCGATGACGGTGTCGGCGCGCTCGTAGTTGATCCAGCGCGTGGTGATGCGCTTGTCGATCACGTTCGACTGCTGGAAGAACAGCTGCCACGGCGCCACGGTCGTGCCGACCATCGCGATGATCAGCAGCACGGCGCTCGAGGTGACCCCGCCGGCGATGTGCGGCGAGACGGTGTCCTGCACCATCGCCCCCCAATCCGGGTGCGCAAAGATCGCAAGCGGTATGACGAGGAAATTGCCGACGACAAAGACGAACATGAACCGCTCCCACTTCTGAAAACTGCCGGTCATCGTCATCGCGACCAGAAACAGGCCGGCGATCGGGACGCTTAGGTACTTGCTGACCCCGAGGTACCCGAGCGCGAGGTCGATGCCGATGAACTCGGTGACGATCGTCAGGAAGTTGAGGATGAACAGGTCGCCGACCGAGAACGCGCCCCAGAAGCGGCCGAAGCGCTCCAGGATGAGGCGGCCATGGCCGACGCCGGTCACCGCCCCGAGGCGTACGACCATTTCCTGGTTGACGATCAAGACCGGAATCAGCAGCACCAGCACCCAAAGCAGGCTGGTGCCGTAGTTCTGGCCGGCCTGCGCGTAGGTCGAGACACCGCCGGCGTCGTTGTCGCCGACCATCACAATCAGGCCGGGCCCCATGATGGCAAGGAGCGCGAGCAGCCGGCCGCGCCAGGAGAAGCGCGGGGCGACGTCGTCGAGGCGGATCGTCCCGAGCGCGCCCTTGATGTCGCCGATATGGGCGTCGTCCAGGACCGCCGGCGTGCGCACCGGCTCGGACTTGGCCGGCGAGGCGAGGCTCGTGCGGGTCCGCTCGTCGCTCACCGCTCGCTCCCGGCGGCGCGCGTGAGCCGGAGCATCCGGCTCAGCGAGAAGGTCTGAGCGGGGGCGTGCTTACGCGGGCAGGGCACTGCAGGCCAGGCGTGCACCTGTCCGAGCACAAACGCGATGGCTGCCGGTACTGAGCGCGCCATCGGTCTCGGTTTGCAGCATCAGCCCGAACACGGCGCCCACCATAGCATGAGCGCTCGTTCATGCGATGATGAACCGTGCCGCTCTCTGCTGCTGCGTCAGGAGGCGACGATCAGCTCGACCGCCTTAACGGCGAGCGCGACCGCAGCAACGACGAGATAGGCGCGCAGCACGATCAGCCCGGCCGTTCTCACCCGGGTCATGGCGGGCCGGGAGAGTGTCTCGAGCGGCGGCATCGTCCAGGTCAGCCGCTCCCATGGCGTTCCCTCGAACCGCACTGCAGGCGTCCGGCCGCCAAGGCCGGTCAAGGCAAGCCCGGCCGTGAGAGCGGCGGCCACCGCCGCGGCGGTCACCTGCATGTCGAGTCGCGGGAAGAGCGTCGTCAGCGTAAGCAGCAGCGAAAGGCCGAGCATCAGCGTCACCACAACGGCCGCGATCGCGTTCAACCAACGTGGGTTGGTCCAGGGGCCGAGCACAGCGCCGTCGTTGCAGAGCAGCAACAGGAACACCGTTGCGCTCGGCAGGAGCACGCCGGCCAGTGCCTGAACCGCGGTGGTGACGATCCCGAGTGGCAACCCCGGCATCAGAACGACGAGGGTGGCCAGCGCGAGCATCGCCGTGAAACTGCCGTGGAAGAACCGCGCGTCGCGCCAGCCCCGGTGCAGCGAATGCTTCACGCCGGCGGCGTCGCCGATCGCATACGAGGTCGAGAGTGCGACAACGCCCGCTCCCAGGATCGACGCGTTCAGAAGCACAAGCGCGAACAGCGCACCGGCGGGCGCGCCCAGCTGGCTCTCGAGTCCGCCCGCGACCGAGCCCGCGTCGACGAAAGCGCCGTGCAACGGCGTCCCGGCGAAGGCGAAGGCGCAGACGGCCAGCACGGCAACGGCGCCGACCGCGAACAAGACGGTGCCGACGAGCGTGTCGATCCGCTCGTAGCCGATCCAGCGCGCACTGATCCGCTTGTCGACCACGTTCGATTGGTGAAAGAACAGCTGCCACGGCGCCACAGTCGTCCCGACAAGGGCGATCACGAACAACACGAACGGCGGGTGCACACCTCCGGCGCCCGGGAAGGCTGCACCGGCGAAGGCTGCTCGGTTGGGGTGGCTGAGGAATACGAGCGGGACGGCGGCCAGGTTGATCGCCACCAGCACGTACATCACTCGCTCCCAGCGGCGAAAGCTGCCGGTCGCGGTCAGCAGTACGAGCGCTGCCGCGGCAATCGGCACACCGACGATGCGGCTCACGCCGAAGTAGCCGAGCGCGAGACTGACGCCGATCAACTCGGTCACGATCGTGAGGAGGTTCAGCGCCAGCAGATCACCGAGGGCAAACGCACCCCACCGCCGCCCGAATCGCTCGAAGATCAGGCGCGCATGCCCCGCTCCCGTCACAGCCCCAAGGCGGGCCACCATCTCCTGATTCACGAACAAGACGGGAGCGAGGAGCAGCACGGGCCACAGCAGCCGCAAGCCATAGTCCTGGCCGGCCTGCGCGTAGATCGACACGCCACCGGCGTCGTTGTCGGCGACCATCACCACCAGCCCCGGCCCCATCACCGCGAACAAGGTCGCGAGCCGGCGCCGGCGCGAGACCCGCGGGCCGCAGTCGAACGCCGGCACCACCCCGAGTGCGCCCCGGATGTCGCCGCGATGCGCACGGTCGAGCGCCGAACGCCGCTCAGCCGGAGGAGCAAACGGCGGGCTGACGACGCTCATTCCGCCGCCGCCTCCGCCGAGCGACGACTAACGCCGAGGCGACGCCGCTTACTCCGATGCCCGACATGGCGAATCGCTTCCTCGAGCAGCGCCACGACATGCTCGTCGTAGAGCGCATAGACGCGCTTGCGCCCCTGCCGCTCGGACTTGACCAGCGTGTGCTCACGCAAGACGCGCAGCTGGTGCGAAACGGCCGACTGCTCCATGCCCAGCGCCGACATCAGATCGGTGACTGTGTGCGGGCCGTCGAGCAGGCAACCCAGGATCTGGACGCGGCTCGGCGTCGACAGCGCGAACATCGTGTCCGCCAATCGCTCCGCCAGGCGGCCGTCAACGCGCGGTGGACGCGGGCGCACCATCGCCGGATCCTAGCCCCGGCCGGACTGCGCTCTAGCCTTCTCCGATGACGGCGATGATCCGCAACCCGCTACGCGAGGAGGAGATCGAGTCCCGCTGGGAGGCGGCGCCTGCGGTCGCCCTCGTGATCGCCATGCAGCTGCTGCTCGCCTCGGTGAGCCGCAGCCAACACTGGAAGCTCTGGATCTTCCCCTGGTGGGTCTGGCTGATCCCGGTCGCACCGGAGATCCTCCTGTTGCTGCCGCTCGCCTGGAACCGGCCGCGGCGCCGGCTCGAGCAGCTCGGTCATCGCCGCACGGTCGCCCTCGCCTTGCTCGCCGTCGTCAGCCTCGCCAACGCCGTCCTGCTGCTCGCGGTGATCGCATCGCTCGTTCGCGGCGACGAGAAGAGCGGCGCCCAGCTGCTTCTGAAGGCGATCACCGTCTGGACGACAAACACGATCGCCTTCGGACTCTGGTACTGGGCCTTCGACCGCGGCGGCCCCGTCCACCGCCTCCGGCCGGACCCGCCGCCACCCGACTTCCAGTTCCCGCAGATGGAGAACCCGCAGCTCGCCGCGCCCGGCTGGCGCCCCCAGCTCGTCGACTACCTCTACGTCTCCTTCACCAACTCGATCGCCTTCAGCCCCACGGACGCGATGCCGCTCAGCCGCTGGGCAAAGCTGCTCATGCTCGCCGAGTCCGCCCTCTCCTCGCTCACGCTCCTGCTCGTCGCGGCACGCGCCGTGAACATCTTCAAATAGCCCCCTGCCGAAGCCGCCGCGAAGATAAGGCGATGCATTCCCGCAATACAGCGCAGACCGCTCTGGTGATAGGCGCCCTCGGCGTCGTCTTCGGCGATCTCGGCACGAGCCCGCTCTACACGCTCCAGACTGCGTTCAACCCGCACGATCCGCATCCGGTCGCTGTCTCGAGAACGAGCGTCTTCGGAATCGTCTCGCTCGTCTTCTGGTCGGTGACGATCATCGTCACCGTCACCTACGTGCTGCTCGTGATGCGGGCCGACAACGACGGCGAGGGCGGGATCATGGCGCTGATCACGCTGATCCGTCGCCGTGGGATCCGCGGCGGCCGCCGGACGAAGCTCGCGCTCGCAGCACTGGGCGTCTTCGGCGCCTCGCTGTTCTTCGGCGACAGCATGATCACGCCGGCGATCTCGGTGCTCTCGGCGATCGAGGGCGTCAAGGTCGCCGCGCCGTCGCTGAGCGATCTCGTCGTGCCGATCACTGCGGCGATCATCGTCGTGCTCTTCCTGCTCCAGCGACTCGGCAGCGGCGCCGTCGGCCGGCTCTTCGGGCCGGTGATGGGGATCTGGTTCGCCGCGATCGCTGCGTGCGGCCTGCGCGGCGTCATCGATCACCCTTCGATCCTGAAGGCGCTCTCACCCAGCTACGCGCTCGGCTTCCTCTTCGGCCACTTCGGCACGGCGTTCTTCTCGCTCGCCGCCGTCGTGCTCGCGGTCACCGGCGCCGAAGCGCTCTACGCGGACCTCGGACACTTCGGCCGCGCACCGATCAGCCGCGCCTGGTTCTGGATCGTCTTCCCCGCCTGCATCCTCAGCTACATGGGACAGGGCGCACTGATCCTCGCCCACCCAACCATGGCGATCAGCAGCCCCTTCTTCCTGCTCGTTCCCCATTGGGGCCGCCTCGGCATGGTCTTCCTCGCCGCCGCCGCAACCGTCATCGCCTCCCAGGCCGTGATCACCGGCGCCTTCTCACTCACCCAACAAGCAGCCCAGATCGGCTACCTCCCGCGACTTCGCGTCGCCCACACCAGCGAGGAACAGAAAGGACAGATCTACGTGCCCTGGATCAACTGGGCGCTAATGATCGCCGTGCTCACCCTCGTCGTGACCTTCAAGAGCTCGACCGCGCTCGCCTACGCCTTCGGGATGGCAGTCACCGGAACGATCACGATCACCACCCTGCTCTTCTTCTACATCGTCCGCCATTACTGGCGCACGCCGCTCTGGATCGTGATCCCAGGCGCCGCTGCGCTCCTGACGGTCGACCTCCTCTTCTTCGCCGCCAACCTGACCAAGTTCGTGCACGGTGCCTGGCTGCCGCTGCTCGTCGGCCTCGTCGTCTTCACCATCCTCACCACCTGGCAACGCGGACGCGTGCTCGTCACCGGCCTCCGCGAGCGCGAAGAAGGACCGCTCCGCCCGTTCGTCGAGCGGCTCCATGCCATGAAGCCGCCCCTCCAACGATGCG
>Ga0335085_10010189_pt1 | contig 14068 bp, 11 predicted proteins | sample Lox_Sample_45_FD_206712 | JGI IMG/M metagenome (GOLD analysis project Ga0335085, IMG submission 206712) | Soil microbial communities from Loxahatchee National Wildlife Refuge, Florida, United States - Lox_Sample_4.5 | ecosystem: Environmental > Terrestrial > Soil > Wetlands | place: USA...
CGCCAGCGGAGCGCGGGGGAGTGGTCGTCAGTGCACCGCGGCCCAGCTCCGGCCGAGGCGGGCGTCGGCGACGAGGGGAACGACGAGCTTCAGGGCGCCCTCCATCACGTCCTTCACCAGGGCGCGGGCGTTCTCGGCCTCGGCCTCCGGAACCTCCAGCAACAGCTCGTCGTGGATCTGGAGGATGAGGCGGGACCGCATCTTCCGGGCGGCGAGCTCCCGGTGCAGGTCGATCATGGCCCGCTTGATGAGGTCGGCGGCCGAGCCCTGGACCGGCGTGTTCATCGCCTGCCGCTCCGCCTCCATTCGCACCGGGAAGTTCCTCGACCGCAGGTCGGGCAGCCGCCGCAGGCGCCCGAGGAGCGTCCGCACCTGGCCGGTCTCGCGGGCCCTGGCGATCGTCTCGTCGATGAACGTCCGGACCTTCGGGTAGCGCGCGAAGTACGCCTCGATGAAGGCCTCCGCCTCCTTGCGGGAGACGCCGATGTCCTTGGCCAGGGTGTACGCGGTCTTCCCGTAGAGGAGGGCGTAGTTGACCATCTTGGAGATCCGGCGCTGCTCGTCTTTCGGGATGGCCGAGAGCGGGCCGAAGATCTCCCGCGACGTGCGGTCGTGCACGTCCTCCCCCCGGCGGAACGTGTCGATGAGGGTCGGGTCCGCCGAGAGGTGGGCGAGGACTCGCAGCTCGATCTGGGAGTAGTCGGCGGAGAGGAGGAGGTTCCCCGGCTCGGCCACGAAGGCCTCCCGGATCCGACGGCCCTCCGGCGTGCGGATGGGGATGTTCTGGAGGTTCGGGTCGGTGGCGGACAGCCGGCCCGTCGCGGCCACGGTCTGGTTGAAGGTGGCGTGGATGCGGCCGGTGCCAGGGTGGACCATCTCGGGAAGGGCGTCGACGTACGTGGACTTGAGCTTCTGGACGGACCGGTACTCCAGGATCTTCCGCGGCAGCTCGTGGACGAGGGCCAGCTCCTCGAGGACGTCCTCGGCCGTGGACGCGGCCCGGGTCTTGGCCGTCTTCTTCCCGCGCTGCAGCCCCAGCCGGTCGAAGAGCACCTCGCGGAGCTGCGGCGGGGAGTTGATGTTGAACTCCCCCTTGGCGAGGTGGTGGATCTCCTTCGTGAGCGCGGCGAGCTGGGCCTCCATGTCCCGGCTCATCGCGGCGAGGAGCCACGTGTCCACCTTCACCCCGGCCCGCTCGAGGTCCGCCAGCACCTCGACGAGCGGCATCTCCATCGACTCGTAGACGGAGAGGAGGCCCTCGGCGCCGAGCCTCTCGATCATCGGCTGGTCGAGGCGCAGGACGAGCTCGGCCTCGGAGCCCGCCGCCTGTCCGGCGGGGATGGCCGCCGCGTCGGGCGCGGCCACTCCGTCCGTGCCGGGCCCGCGGCGCTCCCCGAGGTGCTCCATCGCCAGGTCCTCAAGGGCGTAGGCGCGGCGCCCGGGGTCGAGAAGGTACGACGCGACGAGGGCGTCGAAGTCGAGGCCGGCCGCGCGCACCTCGAAACGCCCGAGCACGACGCGGTCGCGCTTGGCGTGGGCGGAGGCCTTCCGCACCGCCGCGTCCTCGAGCAGCGGCCGGAGAGACTCGATCGCCTCCCGGCGCGAGGGGACCTGCGGGAGATCGATCGCCGAGTGGCCGAGGGGCACGTACGCGGAACGGCCGGGCGCCCAGGACAGGGCGATGCCGAGGGCCTCGGCATCCATGGGGTGCGGGCTCGTGACCACGACGCCGAGGGCGACGCGACCGGACCTCCTCGCCTCGGCCGCCACCGCCTCGATCTCCGGCAGTGTGGTGAGCAGCCGATGCTCGGCGGCCGCCGCGGGCGACGCCTCGGGCGCGTACTCCCGGGCCAGGGCCTGGAACTCGAGCTCCTTGAAGAGGGCGTGGGCGGCCGCCCGGTCGGGCTCCCGGCGCCGCAGAGCCTCGAGCTCCAGCTCGACGGGAGCGTCGGTGCGCAGCGTTACGAGCTGCTTCGAGAGGAGGGCGGCCTCGCGGTGGCCCTTCAGGCCCTCGCGGTAGGCGGCGCGCTTCACCTCGTCGGCGTGGTCGAGGACCGACTCGACGGGGCCGAACTCCCGGACGAGGTCGCGCGCCCCCTTGTCGCCGATCCCCGGGACGCCGGGCACGTTGTCGACCGCGTCGCCGACGAGGGCGAGCACGTCTACGACCCGCTCGGGTGGCACGCCCCACTTCTCCTCGACCGCCTTGCGGTCGAACCGGAAAGAGCCGCTGCCCTCGCGGCCGGGGTTCAGGACCACGACGTCGTCGGCCACGAGCTGCAGCAGGTCCTTGTCCGCGGAGACCACCACGACCTTGAGGCCCCGCCCGACCGCCTGCCGGGCCAGGGTCGCGATGGTGTCGTCCGCCTCGTAGCCGGGGACCTCGATGACCGGCATGCGCAGCGCCTCGCACACGCGCCGGATGTAGGGCAGCTGGACCGCGAGGTCGTCGTCCATCTTCGGGCGGTTGGCCTTGTACTCCGCGTACTCCTCGTGGCGGAACGTCTTCCCCGGCGGGTCGAAGAGGACCGCCACGTGCTCCGGCTTCTCGTCCTCGAGGAGCTTGCGGAGCATGGTCGTGAAGCCGTAGGTGGCGTTCGTGGGCAGGCCCTTGCTGGTGGCGAGGCCGCGGATGGCGTGGAACGCGCGGTGGAACTGTCCGGAGCCGTCGACGAGGTAGACCGTCTGCGCGGGGCCCATTCTCGGCGATTCTCGTCCGGGGGCCCGGACAAGTCCACCGCGGGTCACGGGCGCGTTCTCCGTCGCGCCTCCCGCCTTCGGCTAGAATCCCCCGGCGATGCTCCCCCTTCGGATCGCTCTCCGGCTCTCGGGCGCGATCCCCCGCCTCGCCACGGCGCTCGTCCTCGTCGCTTCGTTGCGTGGCTGCCTGACCTACGAGTACGAGCACGAGTTCTGGCTCCAGGTGGACGGGTCGGGGGCCGTCAACGTGACCGGGCGGCCGGGGCTGTGGACCGCGTTCAAGAGCCTGCCCCTCGACGGGAGCGACCCCGAGGCCATGAAGAAGGCGGCGCGCGAGCTCTTCGAGCGGTCGGGGCTCGCGGTCAAGCGCGTCACCCTCACGAGGCGGCACGGGCAGGCGTACCTCTTCGTCTCCGCGGAGTTCAAGGACGTGAACCGCATCTCCTACACCCCCGCCTTTCCCGACCTGCGGGTGGGCCTCCGGCGGGAGGGCGGGCGGCTCCACCTCGACGGGAGCTGGCAGCGGCCGCTCGAGGCTCTCGACGGCGGCGAGAAGGACCGCGACGGGCTCATGGCCGTGCGCTTCCACCTCCCGAGCAAGGTCTACGGCCACCGGCGGGCGGCGGACGGCGTCGAGCGCGGCAACATCCTCGGCTGGAGGCAGGAGACGGCGGCGGCCCTCGACGGCGGCCGCCTCGAGTTCGGGGCGGAGATGGACGAGAGGAGCATCCTCTCCTCGACGGTGATGCTGTTCGCGGGCGCGGTCGTGCTCGCGGTCGTGCTCCTCGCGCTCGGCCTCTGGGCGCTGGTGCGGCGGGGCCGGCGGGACCTCGCCCGCTCCGCCTGAGCCACGGGCGCCCTGGGAGGGGGGCGAGGCGGTCGCGTCGTATAATCCTCCGTCGCGACCCTTCCCCTCCCGAACGAGGTCCTCATGAACGTCAAGCTCTCCTTCACCCCCGTCTCCCAGAACGCCTTCGACCTCCTCGCCGTCGTCCTCGACGACGAGAAGGTCCTCCACGAGATCGACGACCCCCAGGTCGCGGCCCACGTGCAGAGGGCGGCGGCGGCGTTCCGCGACAAGAGCCTGAAGAGGGAGTACTACGCGACGCTGCCCGAGGGCGCGAAGGCGGGAGCGGTGGTCGTCTACTGGAGTCCCCAGCTCAAGAGCTGGAATCTCTGGGAGAACGTGAAGACCTTCGCCGCGCGGGCCCTTCGCCTCGCCCGCGACTACCGCCTGCCCCGGGTGGGCCTGGTGCTGAACGCGAAGGACGCCGCCCCCCTCGTCGGCAAGGCGGCCGAGGGCGCCGTCCTCGGCACGCACGTCTTCGACAAGTACAAGCAGGAGAAGGACGACTTCTTCGCCCGGGAGGTCTCGCTCACGATCCTCACCCACCCCGACCACCAGGCCGATGCCGAGGCCCGTCGCGCCCGCTACCTGTGGGTGGCCGAGAACGTCAACCGCGCCCGCGACCTCATCAACGAGCCCGGGAGCGTCGTGACCCCGGAGGCGATCGGGGCCGAGGCGGGGGAGATCGCTCGCGAGGTGGAGCTGGAGATCGAGGTGCTCGACCCGGCCGCGCTCCGGGCGAAGGGGTATAGCGGCATCCTGCGCGTGGGCGCGGGCAGCGCCCACCCCGGCCGGATGGTCATCCTCCGCCACGTGCCGAAGCGCGCCTCGAAGGAGACGGTGGCCCTCGTGGGGAAGGGCATCACCTTCGACTCCGGCGGCATCAGCCTGAAGCCGGGCGACAAGATGTGGGAGATGAAGGGCGACATGGCGGGCGCCGCCGCCGTGCTCTACGCGATGCGGGCCCTGGGCAAGATCCGGCCCGACCTGAAGGTGCTCGGCGTCCTGTGCTGCGCGGAGAACCTCCCCGACGCGAACGCCCAGCGCCCGGGCGACATCTTCACGGCCAAGAACGGGAAGTCGGTCATGGTCGACAACACCGACGCCGAAGGCCGCCTCGTCCTCATCGATGGCCTCGCCCGGGCCGGCGAGGAGGGGGCGACCCACGTGGTCGACATCGCCACCCTGACCGGCGCGGTGGTGCGCGCCCTGGGCCCGAGTGTCGCCGGGATCATGGGCACGGACCGTGACCTCGTGCGCCGCGTGGTCCGCTCGGGCGAGAACCACGGCGAGCCGTTCTGGGAGCTGCCGCTCGTCGAGGAGTACAAGGAGTCGCTCAAGACGCCATACGCCGACGTCAACAACATCGCGGCGGGCGGTCTGGCCGGGGCCATCACCGCCGGGCTCTTCCTGCGCGAGTTCGTCCCGAACGGGGCGGCCTGGGCCCACCTCGACATCGCGGGCCCGATGTTCAAGGACAAGGAGTGGAAGTACTTCGACGCGGGTGCCATCGGCTTCGGCGTGAAGACCCTGGTGGACCTCTGCGAGCGATTCCGTGATCCAGTCGCCTGAGCGGACGAGCTTCGACCGGGTCACCGAGCTCGTCTGGATGGGGTCGCGGATCGCGGGCCTCGACGACTACCGACGCCTGCGCGCCGAGGGGATCCGGGCCTGCGTGGACATGAAGCAGGAGGGAGCCGACCCCTGGAGCTTCCAGGCCTTCCTGTGGCTGCCCACCCCCGATCACGAGGCGCCCACCCAGGCCCACCTGCGGATCGGACTCGCGTTCCTGCGCGAGTGCGAAGGACTGGGGATGCCGGTCTTCGTGGCCTGCCTGGCCGGGGTCGGAAGGTCCTCGACCCTCGTCCTCGCCCACCTCCTGGCCGGCCGCTTCCGGGACGCAGCCCCCGAAGCAGCCCTCGACTTCCTGACCGCGCGGGGGGCGGTCGTGCATCCGAACCCGGAGCAGATCGAGGCGGCGCGGCTCGCCGCCTTCGGCTTCCTCGACCGAGGCTGAGCCGCCTCCCCGGCCGTCCCGGCCGGGCACGGTATCCGCCGGTGGCCAAACGCCGCTCGCCGATCCGGGGGGAACGGCCTGCGCCCCTCCGCCGTAGCCTCTCGCGGAAGGGCCGGGCCGCAGGATCTGCACGAAGAGGCGCGGCACCGGCATTGCAGGCGCCGGGGTAGTAAGAGGCGAGGAGCAGGCATGGTCAGAGTCGACGGAAATGGCAACGGCGAAGGACTCATCCGCGTGCGGGGCATCGACAAGAGCTACAGGCGCGGAGGCGAAGAGATCCACGTGCTCCAGGGCTTGAACCTCGACGTCGACGCGGGCGAGTTCATCGCCTTCATGGGACCGAGCGGTTCGGGCAAGACGACCCTCTTGAACCTCCTGGGGGGATTGGACGTACCGTCGGACGGCACGATCACCGTGGCCGGGGACGAGATCACGTCCATGTCGCGCCGCAAGCTCACTGCCTGGCGCGCCCGGCACGTGGGCTTCGTCTTCCAGGCCTACAACCTCATCCCCGTGCTGTCGGCCTACCGCAACGTCGAGCTGCCGCTGCTGCTCACCCCGCTCTCCCGGGCCGACCGGCGCGGGCACGTCGAGGCCGCACTCCGCCTGGTGGGCCTGCAGGAGCGCATGCACCACTTCCCCCGCCAGCTCTCCGGCGGCCAGGAGCAGCGCGTCGCGATCGCCCGCGCCATCGTGGCCGACCCCACGTTCCTGCTCTGCGACGAGCCCACCGGCGACCTCGACCGCAAGAGCGCCGGGGAGATCCTCGACCTGCTCGGGCTCCTCGTCTCCGAGCGGAAGACGACGATCCTGATGGTGACCCACGACCCGCGGGCGGCGGAGCGCGCGAGTGCGCTTCTCCACCTCGAGAAGGGCGTGCTCGTCGAGGCGGGGCGCCGCCTCGAGGCGAAGCCGGTCGCGGAGGTGACGGCATGAGGTTCCTGCCCCTCCTCCTCGCCAACCTGCGCCGCAAGAAGCTGCGCACCGCGCTCACCGCCGGCTCCTTCCTCGTCGCCCTCTTCCTCTTCGGCGTCCTCGCCGGGATCAGCAGCGGCTTCAGCGACGACGTCAACCTCTTCGACGCCTACCGGCTGGTCGTGATCGGGCGCACCGGGCTCATGCAGCTCCTTCCCCTCTCCTACTACGACCGCATCAAGCGCATCCCCGGCGTGGCCGACGCCGCCTACTCGACCTGGTTCGGCGGCGTCTATCAGGACCCCAAGAACTTCTTCGCGCAGTTTGCGGTGGATCCCGAGGCCTGGCACGCGATGTACCCGGAGTTCGTGGTCGACCCGCCGGAGTGGCGGGACTTCGTGGCCGACCGCCAGGGCGTCGTGGTCGGGCGCAAGCTGGCCCAGCGCTTCGGCTGGAAGGTCGGCGACCACGTTCCGCTGAAGGCGCCCGGCTACCTCGGCGGCGGAAGCTGGGACTTCAACGTGCGCGGGATCATGCGCGGCACCCGACCGCAGGACGACGAGGGCCAGTTCTGGCTGCAGGCCAAGTACCTGTACGAGAAGGCGCCCCGCTACTGGCAGGGCCTCGTCGGCTGGTACGTCGTGCGGATCAAGAGCCCGGAGGAGGCGGTCCGGGTGGGGCGCGCGATCGACGGCGAGTTCGCGAACTCCGCCTCCGAGACGCGCACCCAGACGGAGTCGGCCTTCGCCGCGTCGTTCGTCAAGCAGATGGGGAACATCAAGTTCCTCATGCTCTCGATCGGCTCCGTCGTCTTCTTCACCCTGCTCCTCGTCACCGGCAACACGATGGCGATCGCGGTGCGGGAGCGCACCGGTGAGCTCGCGGTGCTGAAGGCGGTCGGATTCTCGGACCGGTTCGTGCTCGGCCTCGTGCTGGCCGAGTCGCTGCTGATCGCCACGGTGGGCGGGGGGATCGGGCTCTGGCTCGCGCGGGGGGCGGTGGCGCAGGATCTGGCCCACGGCCTCATCCTCATGTACCTGTCCCCGGCAGCGCTCGCCGCCGGCGTGGGCCTGACCCTCGCGACCGGGCTCCTCGCCGGCCTCCTGCCCGCGGTCGGCGCCATGCGCCTGAGCGTGGTCGACGCCTTGCGGAGGATCTGAGCATGGCCATTCCCGTCGCCTACAACTTCCGAAGCGCGGGCCAGCGGTGGACGTCCTCCGTGGTCGCCGTCCTCGGGATCGCGGGCACGGTGGGGGTGTTCGTGGCGATGCTGGCCCTCGCTCGAGGGTTCAAGGCCACCGTGACGTCCTCGGGCCTGCCCCAGAACGCGATCGTCCAGCGCACCGGGGCGGACACCGAGATGACGAGCATCCTCACGATCGAGGATGTCCGCGCGTTCGAGGACCTGCCCCAGGTCGCCCGCTCCGGAAGCGGGCCTCTGGTGAGCCCGGAGGTGGTGGTGATCGCGCCGATCCCCCTGCGGGAGACGGGCACCGATGCCAACGTGTCGGTGCGGGGTGTGTCACCACGCGTGCTCGGGGTGCGCGACAACGTGAAGCTCGTCGAAGGGCGGTTCATCCAGCCCGGCCTCGCCGAGGCGGTGATCGGGAAGGGCGCCCACCGCGCCTACGCGGGCCTGGATCTCGGGGCCACGGTCCGCATCGGGGCCGGAACCTGGAAGATCGTCGGCGTCTTCGACGGCAAGGGCACCGCCTTCGACTCCGAGGTATGGGCGGACGCCAGCGTGCTCGACGGCTTCTACAAGAGGCCCACGAACGTCTTCCAGTCGGTGACTGTCCGGCTCCGGTCGAAGGACGACTTCGACGCCTTCGCAGCGACGCTCGCTGGCGACCCTCGGCTGAACGTGCAGGCCCAGCGCGAGCCGGCGTACTACGAGAAGCAGTCCCAGCTCATCACCACCGTGATCACCGTGCTCGGCAGCCTGATCGCCGTGGTGATGGGCGTTGGCGCGGTGTTCGGCGCCCTCAACACGATGTACTCGGCGGTCTCCGAGCGGTCGCGCGAGATCGCGGTCCTGCGCGCGATCGGCTTCGGCGGGGGCGCGATCGTGCTCTCGTTCTTCGTCGAGTCGCTGATCATCGCCTTCGCAGGCGGGCTCGTCGGCTGCGTCGCGGTGCTGCCGGTGAACGGCCTGACCACCGGCACCATGAACTGGCAGACCTTCTCGCATCTCGCCTTCGCCTTCCGCGTCACGCCCGACCTGCTGGCCTTCGGCATGGTGTTCGCGCTGCTCATGGGCGCGCTCGGAGGCCTTCCGCCCGCGATCCGCGCCGCCCGCGCGAACGTGGCCCACACGCTCCGCGCGCTGTAGGGATCGCCGACGGGGGCCCGGCTCAGGCGCCGCGGGCCCAGGCCAGGCTCGCCTGGAACAGGAAGGCCGGTCCCGCGCGCAGGAGTCGGCGCCTGAGCCCCCGGTACCCCTGCTCGCCGAGGACCAGATCCGCGAGCACGTCCCGGATGGCGGCGCTGCGGGCGCTGTAGCGCACCATCCGGGTCGGGAAGCCGGGCGTGAAGAAGCGCTCCCGGACCTTGGCCGCCTCGAGGAGCTCGCGGCCGAACTCGTCGAGAACGCGCTGCGGGTAGCGGCGGGGGGAGCCGTCCGCGCGCAGGGTCTCCGCGAGCAGCTCCGCCGAGCGCAGCGCGTGATGGATCCCCTCTCCGGTGACCGGGTCGGCCAGGGCGGCGGCGTCGCCTACCAGCGCCCAGCGTTCTCCCGCGATCTCGAGGATCGTCGCGGGATCCGCCGACGGCGACGGGATGGTGTGGGCGTAGCGGCCGGTCGGCGGCTCTGCGAGGGCCGGGAAGTGGCGAGCTGTCTCCGCCTCCAGCCGCTCGTAGAGCGCCCGCGTCGGGACCGAGCCGAGCGGGGCGCAGATGCCGACGCCGACGTGGTCGGGCCGCGGAAAGAGCCAGAGGTAGCCGGCGAGGCCGGGCGTGAAGCGGACGAGCATGGGCGCGGTGCCGGGGGAGAACCAGCCCACCGCCATCGCCCGGCGTGCGGGGGGCGTCGGTCCGAGAACCATGCGGCGGACCAGGCTGCCCGCCCCGTCCGCGCCCGCGACCACGTCGAAGAAGGCCTCGCGACCGGCCGCCGTCCGTACCCGGCCCCGCGTGTCCACCTCCGCCACGCGCTCGGCCACGTGCCGAGCGCCGGCCTCGATCGCCCGGCGCATGAGCCAGGCGTCGAGCTCGCGGCGAGAGGCCACGGTGACGGGGGCGGCGAGGGCGACGTCCACGGCGTCCCCCTCGCCCGAGTCGAACCGGCAGGCCTCGACCCGGCGAGCGGGCAGGGGATCGGAAGCAGGAGCAGCCGGAAGGAGGCGCAGCGCCCGGCTCGTGACTCCCCCGCCGCAGGGCTTCTCGCGGGGGTGCGAGGCGTCGAAGACGGTGACCGCGGCGCCGTCCCGGGCGAGGTGATGCGCGAGCAGCGAGCCGGCCGGACCGGCTCCCACGACCGCAACGTGCATCCTCCGATTGTGGCCGCTCCCCGACGGCGGAGCAACGCTTTCGGCGGTACCGGCCGACGCCGCCGATTCTATTCCCGCCGGAGCGCCTCCACCGGGTCGAGGCCGGCCGCGTGCCAGGCCGGGTACAGGCCGAAGCCGATCCCGATCGCTAGGGCCACGAGAAGGGCGGCCACGAGCATCAGCGGATGCACGGCGGTGGGCCAGCCGGCGAAGGCCTGGATGAGCGCGGCGCCGACGAGGCCGAGCCCGCTCCCGAGGACGCCCCCGGCCATGGTGAGGAGCGAGCTCTCCACGAGGAACTGCGCAGCCACGTCGCGACGGCGGGCCCCGAGGGCGCGTCGGACCCCCACCTCGCGGGTCCGCTCGGCCACGCTCGCCAGCATGATGTTCATGATCCCGATCCCGCCCACGAGCAGGCTGATCGCGGCCACCGCCCCGGTCACGACGTCGAAGACGCGCTGCGTGCGCTCACGCTGGCGGAGGATCTCGCGGGGCACGATGACCTCGAGGTCCTCCACGCCCGTCGCACGCCGCACCAGGGCCTGGGCGACACCGGCCGCGGGGACGACGGCCTCCGGCGACGATGCCCGGAAGACGATCTCGTCGACGGCGTCCGCCGGTCCGTCCGCACCGCGGTCGAGGGCCGGCAGCGGGACGATCACCGAGCGGTTGAGGTCGCGCCCGCGGATGGCGCTGCCGCGTCCCCGCGGCGAGGCCCGCCCCTCGAGGACGCCCACGACCTGGAACCAGTCGCCGCCCAGGCGCAGCGACTCCCCGAGCGGGCTCCCCAGGGGGAAGAGCGCCCGCGCGGCGGCGGCGCCCAACACCGCGACCCGCTTGCGGTCGGCGACGTCGAGATCGGCGAGGAAGCGCCCGGCGGCCAGCTCGAGCCGGGTCGCCTCGCCGTAGGCTGGGGTCGTGCCGATCGCGATCACCGGCGTGCTGCGGCCCCCCGCCTCCGCCGGGAGCTCGGCCACCCGCAGGGGCGCCACTGCCCGCACCCCCGGCACCACCCGCCCGAGCGAGCCGGCCGCCGCCGCGGGCAGGACGGGCGCCGCCTTCCGGCCGGGCTCCGCGGGGCGAGGACGCACGGTCACGGTATCGATCCCGAGGGAGGAGATCTGGGCGAGCGTCTCTCGACGCGCCCCTTCTCCGACCGACGACATCGCCACCACCGCCCCCACCCCGAACACGACGCCCAGGATCGAGAGGCTCGATCGCAGCTTGTGGAGCCTCAGGCTGCGTGCGCCGAGCCGGACGAGGACGGGGATGGGCAGCATCAGGAGCGCCCCTCGCTCTCGATCCGCCCGTCGCGGAGGCGCACGAGCCGCTGCGCACCGCGGGCGAGGGCCTCGTTGTGGGTGACGAGGACGATCGTCCGGCCTCGCGAGTGGAGCTCGTCGAGGAGGGCCGCGATCTCCTCCCCGGTGGCGGAATCGAGGTTGCCGGTCGGCTCGTCGGCCAGGAGGAGCCGCGGCTCGCTGACGAGGGCGCGGGCGATCGCCGCCCTCTGCGCCTCTCCCCCGGAGAGCTCGCCCGGGCGGTGGTCGGCGCGCTCGGCGAGTCCCACCCGCTCGAGGGCCCCGAGCGCCCGCACCCGCCACTCGCGCGGCGGCGCGCCCGCGTAGAGGAGCGGCGTTTCGACGTTCTCCGCCACCGTGAGCTGCGGGATGAGGTGGAAGGCCTGGAACACGAAGCCGATCGCCCGGTTCCGGAGGCGGGAGAGCTCGTCGTCCGAGAGCCCTTCGACCCGCCGCCCGTCGAAGAGGTGCTCGCCGCGGGACGGCCGGTCGAGGCACCCGAGAATCGACAGGAGCGTCGTCTTGCCCGAGCCCGACGGCCCCATGATGGCGAGCTTCTCGCCCTCGTGGACCTCGAGGCTGACTCCGCCGAGCGCTACCACCTCGCGGGCCCCCCGCGGGTAGACGCGCGTTACGTCGCGGAGGGCGACGAGCGGCGGGGGGTCAGGAGCCGGGGGCACTGCTGAAGTCCGGGCGGGCGGCTTCGGGGTCGCGGAGCAGGACCCGGTCGCCGCGGGAGAGGCCCTTCTCGACCACCACGAAGTCGGCGTTGGAGGGACCGAGCACGACCTCCCGCGGGCGGGGCCGGCGCCCTTCGAGGTAAACGATCGTCCGTCCCTCCCGCTCGAAGACCGCCTCCAAGGGCACGAAGAGCGCCTTCGCCCGCTCCTCCACCTCGATCTCCACCCGGGCGGTCATGCCCGGCCGCAGGCGCGGCTCGGACTGGTTCACGACCACGGTCACCGAGAAGAACTTCGTGCCGCGGCGCTCCTTCTCCTCCTGGGCCAGGGTGCCGACGAGGGTCACCGCCCCGGTGAGACGGAGGTCGGGATAGGCGTCGACGCGCACGCCGACCTTCTGGTTGCGCTCGACCTTGTGGATGTCCGTCTCCCGCACCCTGGTCTCGACCACCATCCGCGAGACGTCGGGCAGGATGATGAGGGGCTGGTTGGCCCACACCTGGTCGCCCACCTGGGGCTTTCTCTGCTCGGAGCCGAAGAAGACCTCCTTGTAGACCACGATGCCGGGCACCTCGGCCCGGACCTCGCAGCGAGCGAGCTGCTGCTTCGCGAGCTCGAGCCGCGCTTCCGCTTCCTGGATGCGGCTTTCGGCGGCCGCGATCGAGGCCTGCTTCTGGGCCACGCGGTAGGAGGCCGAGCTCTCCAGCTGCCGCAGCGTCTCGCGGCTCGACTGGGTGTCGGAGCGGGCCTGGCTGAGCTCGAGCGGGCGGCCGAACTGGACGAGGGCGTCCTTGCGGCGCCGGGCGAGTTCGAGGTCCTCGCGGGCGCGCCCCACCTGCTGCTCGGCCCGCTCCAGCTCCGCCCGCGTGATGAAGCCCTCGGCGAGGAGCGGACGGAGGTCGGCGAGGGCGGTCTCGGCCTTCTGAAGATCGCGCTCCGCGTTGGCGACCGCCGACGCCGCCTCCTCCTCCTTCACCCGGCCCTTGCCCTCCTGCACGTCCTTCATCTCCAGCTCGCTCTTCTCCACGCGGAGGCGCGCCGCGAGCAGCTCCTCCTGGTTCTCGATCTCCTGCAGCTTCCGGTCCTGGCGGGCCTTGAGGACGTCCGCCTGGGCCTGGGTGAGGAGGGCCTGGTTCTTCCGGATCTCCTCCTCGAAGGGAGCGGCGTCGAAGAGGACCAGGAGGTCCCCCTTCTGCACGAGCTTGCCCTCGGGGGCGAGGGCGGTGATCTTGGCCTGGTTGCTCTGGATCGACGAGGCGTAGGTCACCGAGCGCAGTGCCTGGAGGGTCCCCGCCTCCGTGATCGCCACGCGGAACGGCCCCTCCCGCACCTCGGCTACGACGACGTCGCCCCGCCCGCCGGCGAGAGCCCAGGCGAGGGCGACGAGGACCGCGGCCGCGCCGGCGAGAAGAGCGACGGCGCGACGGGGCCTCCGGCGGGCACGGGCGCCGAGGGCGGTCAGGTTCTCCCTGGTCCAGTGCTCCGGCGAGAGCCAGGGCCGCGCCTCGCGGCCGAGGCCGGCGATCCCGCCCGCGGCGCGCCGCGCGGCCGAGCGGGTGCGGGCACCGAGGGTCGGCGGAGGATCGGTCGTCACGGGGCGAACTCCCGGAAGACGTCGAGGGTGCCGGTCGTGCGCTTGAGGTCGAGGCGGGCGACGGCGTAGGTGGTGAGGAGCTGAACGAGGGCGCTGCGGGCGGTGACGAGGCTGCTCTCGGAGTCCACGACGTCGAAGTTGCTGCCCAGGCCCCGCTGGTAGCGGAGGACGGCGAGGCGGCGCTGCTGGGCCGCCACCTCCACGGCCTGCCGCTGCAGCTCGACGCTCTTGCGGATCTGGTCGAGGTCCCGCAGGGCCTGCCGGACCTGCTGCTCGACGTCGAGCTCGGTCTGGCGCACCGCGCGCTCGCGCGCGCCGACCTCGATCTGGGCGATGGCGCGCGTTGAGCGGAGGCTCGTCTGCTGGAACGGGTAGGACGCGCTCAGGAAGACCTCGACCTTGCGGTCCCCGGCCGACCAGGTGTCCCCGAAGGACCCGCCGTACCCGAGCTGGGTCACCGCCACGTTCACGTCGAGCTGGGGCAGGAGGTTCTGGGTGGCGAGGGAAGCTGCGCGGCGGGCGTCGC
>Ga0335085_10010190_pt1 | contig 14066 bp, 12 predicted proteins | sample Lox_Sample_45_FD_206712 | JGI IMG/M metagenome (GOLD analysis project Ga0335085, IMG submission 206712) | Soil microbial communities from Loxahatchee National Wildlife Refuge, Florida, United States - Lox_Sample_4.5 | ecosystem: Environmental > Terrestrial > Soil > Wetlands | place: USA...
CGGGTCGCCAAGCGTGACAGGAAAGGTTGTCTGAAATTCGCTGTAGCTCACCGGAATAGTTTTAACAGACTGGTTGGTTTGCGGCTGCTTCGTCGGCGCGCTCTGGGGATTAGCCGGAACCGAGGCTGTCGTCGCGTCTTTTAACTCAGGCCATTGGATCGGCTTTACAAATGAACCCGTAATTTGATCTCCAACGATGCGAACCTGCGCTATATTGCTCGCCTGCAGTTGCGATAAGAAAGCGCTATAGGGAATGCTCACCTCCGGATGAGCCGCAGGCCAAAGCACAAAGATATTCCATACAATCAAAGCGAGCGAAATGAGCACCCACGTGATCGGAGAAAGTTGCGGGCCTGGCTGCCCAGGCGATTTTTTCTCTTCCTGCGGTCCGTCTTTAGCTGCTTTTGGCGCAGGCATGTATAACTCCTTTATCTGGGAATCAACACTTTTTTCGACTGCCAAGCATCCCTGAAGCTGTGAAAAAATGCGCGATCCCCCTCTTACATCTCCCCCGTCGCGGGGGAGAGAAGAGAGGGGGCGGGCAATCACACCAATTGTTTCATAGTTCACCTGTTTTTCGATAACCTTCGACGCACCCTTGCGAAGATGTCATGGCTCAGGGCTGCTCGTCCGAGAATTCGAGTTCTTCGCCGAGGGCGATTGGATGCGCCATGGCGTGTTTGAGCTTCTCGGCATCGAGCTGGTGTTCCCAACGGCTGACGACAATCGTCGCCACGCCGTTGCCGATCGTGTTCGTCAGGGCGCGGCATTCGCTCATAAATTTGTCGATGCCCAGCAGGATGGCGATTGACTGGATCGGAATGTCCGGGATGATCGACAGCGTAGCGGCCAGCGTCACGAATCCAGCGCCGGTCACGCCCGAGGCGCCCTTCGAGGTGAGGATCGCCACGGCAAGGATCGTGAACTCCTGAGTGAACGTGAGATGGATGTTGGTGGCTTGGGCGAGAAACAACGTCGCCAGCGTCATGTAGATGTTCGTCCCGTCGAGATTGAAACTGTAGCCCGTGGGGACAACCAGTCCCACGATCGTCTTCGGGGCGCCCAAACGCTCCATTTTCTGGATCAAGCGCGGGAGCACGGTTTCCGAGGAGCTCGTCCCGAGCACGATGAGAAGCTCGTCCTTGATATACGCGATGAAGCGCAGGATGGAAAAACCCGAGAGCTGGGCGATGAGGCCCAGCACCACCAGCAGAAACAGTAGGCTCGTCGCATAGAACGTAGCGATGAGCGCACCGAGGTTGATAAGCGAGCCCACTCCATAGGCGCCGATCGTGAAAGCCATCGCCCCGAACGCCCCAATGGGCGCGAAGCGCACGACGATTCCGATGAGGCGGAAGAACATCTTGCCTGCGATATCGATCGCGGAGATGATCCGCTGGCCGACGGACCCCATGCCGGCAACCGTCACGCCGGTGAGGATCGACACAAGCAGTACCTGCAGAATGTCGCCGCTCGCCAGCCCGCCGACGAATGACTCCGGGACAATCGCAAGCAAGTGGGCAACAAAACCCTCCTCCTTCGCCCGTGTCACGTAGCTCGCAACCGCCTTCGGGTCGAGCGTCGCGGGATCGATGTTGAAGCCATGGCCGGGCTTCACGATTTCCCCGACGATGAGACCAATGGCAAGTGCGAGCGTCGACACCACCTCGAAATAAATCAGCGCCTTGACGGCAACCCTGCCAACGCTCTTGAGGTCGCTCATCGACGCGATGCCATGCACGATGGTGCAAAAGATCACCGGGGCGATCATCATCTTGATAAGGGCAACAAAGACGTCACCTAGCGGCTTCAACTTGACGCCGATCTGCGGATACAAATAGCCAACGGCGATACCAAGCCCGATGGCGATGACCACTTGGACGTAGAGGACTTTGTACCAGGGCGTTCGGTGATGTGGCGCCGCAGGAACGTCCTCCGGACAGTTTGCGGACCTCATGTTGTGGAGTTCGAAGCCGCGCGGGGGATTCGTTGCACCCGGCGGCTTCGTTGGTTGCGGCGGTGTGTTCAAACCTGAAGTCGATCCACTCTCAACACTCTCCATAGCAGACTCGTTTCCCCTATCTCCGTCCTACGGTTTAATGTAGCCAAATTATGGGTAAGCCGGAGTCCACTGCGTTGCAACGACTCGCTGACGAAGTTCGTTCTCGGTTGTCTTCGGAGCAACTCCGTCTTTTTGCGCCGCCAAGCCAACCGCTACCGCGATTTCTGCGGCCACCCTTCGAACGTCGGTCAAAGCAGGTAGCATAGACGCAGAAGAGTCTTTGAGGGCGGGCGAATTCTCGGCCAGCGCTCGGGCCGCCGCCAGCAACATCGCATCGGTCACTCGCGAAGCGCCGGACGCGACAACCGCAAGTCCCATGGCTGGGAAGATGAAGACGTTGTTACACTGTGCTATGGGAATCTTTTTCCCGCCGTAACTGACGGGCGCAAAAGGCGAACCCGTCGCCACCAGAGCGCGTCCATCCGTCCATGGAATCAAATCGTCGGCTTTCGCTTCCGATTTTATGGTCGGATTCGAGAGCGGGAAGATGATCGGACGTTGAACCTTGCGCGCCATTTCGCGAACAATCGCTTCCGTGAAAGCCCCGCCAACAGTAGAGAGACCGATAAGGATTGTTGCTTCGATCTTCCCAATCACGTCGGCCAGTCCTATGTGGCCATGGGCAGTCCGCGGCCAGCCTGACACACGCTCCTCCGATTGGGCGTAGACACTCTGTTCGGGGGTAAGATCTTTTCGCCCCGAATGCAGAAGACCGTCTATGTCGACGACCCAGAAGTGGCTGCGGGCCTCCTGTTCGGATAGCCCTTCACCTACCATTGCCGCACGCAACCCATCGGCAACGCCGATACCCGCTGAACCTGCTCCAAGCATTACGATCTGCTGATCCTTCAGACTTTTTCCGGTCACTTTGACTGCGCCCAGGACCGCGCCCAGGGCGACAGCCGCCGTTCCCTGAATGTCATCATTGAAGGTAAGCAATTCATCGCGATAGCGCTTAAGAATGGGCCGGGCATGCGGGGTCGCGAAGTCTTCCCATTGTAGACAGGTTTGGGGAAGTTCCTGTTTGACCGCCTGAACGAACTGATCGACGAAGTCAAAGTACGCCTGACCCGTAATCCGTTCGTGGCGCCAACCGAGGTACTCAGGATCTTTGAGTCGTTCCGCATTGTTGGTCCCCACGTCCAATATGATGGGCAGCGTCCGTTCCGGACGAATCCCACCGATGAGGGTGTACAAAGAAAGTTTGCCGATGGGGATCCCTAAGCCGCCCGCGCCCTGGTCACCGATGCCCAGGATGCGTCCGCCGTCCGTGACCACGATGACGTCGACCTGTGGATTGGGACGATTCCGCAGGAGCGCAGGGATAGAGTCACGCAGCGGGTAAGAGATGAACAGGCCACGAGGTCTCCGGTAGATGTGGCTGAATTGTTGACACGCCTGCGCGACCACGGGCGTGTAGACCATGGGTGTCATTTCTTCAATGTGGTCGAGGAGGAGTCTATAGAAGAGGACTTCGTTGGTATCCTGGAGCGCGCGCAAGTAGATATGTCGCTCCAGATCATCGTCTTTTCGCTTGTAGGCTTCGTAGGCGCGGCCAACTTGCTCATCTAGTGTTTCGACGTGCGGCGGCAGGAGCCCGTACAAGCTATACTTGCTTCGCTCCTCCTCCGTGAACGCCGTGCCTTTGTTCAGCCCTGGGCGGTTCAGAAGATCCATCCCGTGAGAGACATCCGGCAAAACTGGCTGCTTCTTCTGCTGTTTTGTAGCCATTCTCGTATTTTCCTTTCTTCTTCTCTTGACGCGGTCGTTACAGGGACCTAGCGGAAGAGGTTGATCTTAGCCAGATCGATGATTTCGTCGCCATACCCGCTGAGAACTGCTTTCAGCATGAAGAGGCTGAAGCCCTTCATCTGCTCCACCGTGATCGTCGGCGGCATCGACAGTTCCTGCCGGCTCACGACGACTTCGACCAAAGCGGGTCCGTCATGCTTGAGCGCTTGCATGATCATCGGTCGCACCTGCTCCGGTGTTTCGGCGGTCAGTCCAAGGAGCCCGGCCCCCTCAGCGATTTTGGCGAAGTCCGGGTTGTGCAAGTCGGTGCCAAAATCGAGGACGCCGGCAGCCTTCATTTCCAATTCGACAAAGGCCAGCGAGTTGTTCTTGAAGACAATGAGCTTGACTGGCGCCTGTAACTGCCGAAGCGAGAGCAGATCGCCCATGAGCATGGCGAGGCCGCCGTCTCCGGACAATGATATAACCTGGCGGCCAGGATGACTGACTTGCGCACCAATGGCCTGTGGGAGGGCATTCGCCATGGAGCCATGGCTGAACGAGCCGAGGAGCCTCCGTTGACCGTTCATCGTCAGATACCGTGCCGCCCAGATCGTCGGGGTGCCCACATCGCAAGAAAAAATCGCGTCTTTCCCCGCAAGCTCGTCGAGCACTCGGACAACATATTGAGGGTGGATAGGTTTTTCGTTTCCTTTACCAGTCGCCAGCTCATCGAGGCCCTTGCGGGCCTTCTGATAATGTTCGAGCGACGCCTTCAAATGTTCGTCATTCTTGTTCTGTTCTAGCTTTGGTAAGAGCGCTCGCAGGGTCGTCTTCGTATCTCCGACAAAGCCGTAGTCCACCTTGGTGCGCCGGCCGAGCTGTTCTCCGCGGAGGTCAATCTGGACGATGGTCGCCTTCTCAGGAAAGAACTGTTGGTAGGGAAAATCAGTTCCAATCATCAGCAAAACGTCGCAGTTCATCATCGCGTGATAGCCGGAAGAAAATCCCAGCAGGCCGGTCATGCCTACGTCGAACGGGTTGTCATACTCGATGAACTCTTTTCCGCGCATTGCATGCACGATCGGGGCTTTGAGCTTGCCCGCTAGCTCGATCAACTCCGTGTGCGCTTTGGCGCAACCCGCTCCCCCAAGGATCGTGATCTTATTCGCGTCATTGAGAATCTGCGCCAACGTCGTGATTTCTTCATCAGACGGGCACACGGTCGGCTTCGGCGGCGGGAAATGCAACCGCGGCTCCTGATCAACGGCATCGCGCAAGGCAACGTCTCCAGGGATGGCAACCACCGAAACGCCGCGCCGCGAGAGCGCGGTCTGCATTGCAATCTCCAGTACCCGGGGCATCTGCTCGGCTTGGGAAACCAGTTCACAGTAATGGCTGCACTGCGCGAAGAGATGTTCCGGGTGAGTTTCCTGAAAATATCCGCTGCCGATTTCATTACTTGGAATCTGCGCAGCGATGGCGAGAACGGGAACACGGCTGCGGTGACAGTCGTAGAGCCCGTTGATCAAATGTAGATTACCGGGGCCGCAGCTCCCGGCGCAGACTGCCAATCGTCCCGTGAGATGCGCCTCCGCGCCGGCGGCAAACGCCGCCGTCTCTTCGTGCCTCACGTGAATCCAGCGAATTTGCTCTTGTCTGCGAATCGAGTCCGTGATGCCGTTGAGGGAGTCACCGGAAACACCGTAAATGTTCCGAACTCCCGCTTGAGCGAGAACTTCCACCAACAAGTCTGCTACGTTTTTCTTCGCCATGGCGTTATCTGTTCCTTCTCGATTTCGGGGTTGGCGTACTTTGCGTCTCTGCGCGAGGCGTCTTGTTTCGCGCTTGCTAAGCACCTTGTGCTATCTCAGCCAAAAACCAGGTCCGCCGCTCGCTCTCGTCGATCCAAAGCTCGATCAGACTGGTGGTCGCGACATCGTTATGGCGTTCGCAAATCTCGTGTACGGCTCGCAAGCTTCGCGTTAGCTGCTGGTTGTCGTCGCGAAGCTCGCTGATCATATCCATCGCGGTTACGCCTTCTTTATTATTGTCTTTAAGCCGTTGATTTTTGGCAATGTCGCTGATCGAACGGATCGTCGTGCCGCCGATCTTCCGCGCCCGTTCGGCGATCGTATCGGTTATGGCAAAGATTTGAGTGGCGTGCTCGTCGAGCAGTAGATGGTAATCGCGAAAATGCTGGCCGCTCATATGCCAGTGGAAATTCTTCGTCTTTACGTAAAGCGCGAACACGTCCGCAAGCAATCGACGCAAGTTGCTTGTGATCTCCTCGACCGCATCCCCGCTGAGATCCGTTGGTGTTGCAGTTTTATCTTTCGTGACCATTGTTTCGTTCTCCCTTCATCGATTAAATTCTTGAATCACGTTTATGATTGACATTCCGAATCGTCGAGGCTCAAATTGGCGAACCATCAGGCAGCGGTTGCCACATAGGGTTTCACCATCTTCGCGGGATCGACGACGCGGTCAAACTCGTCTGCCGTTACAAATCCCAGCTTCAGCGCGGCTTCCTTGAGCGTCAGGTCATTATCCGCGGCGTAGTGAGCGATCTTCGATGCCTTGTCATAGCCGATAACGGGTGCAAGCGCCGTCACCAGCATCAGCGAACGCTGAATGTATTCGTTGATCTTCTTAAGATTGGGCTTGGTGCCCTCGACCAGGAACTTGCGGAAGTTGGTGCAGCCGTCGGTCATGATCGTGATGGAATGGGTGATGTTGAAGATCATCAGGGGCTTATAAACGTTCATTTCGAGATAGCCGCTAGCGCCGCCAAAACCCACCGCGACGTCATTGGCCATCACCTGCGCAGCAATCATGGCGAGCGCTTCACACTGGGTCGGGTTGACCTTGCCCGGCATGATCGACGAGCCCGGCTCATTTTCCGGGATCGCCAGTTCGGCAAACCCGGCGCGAGGGCCGCACGACATCAGGCGAATGTCATTGCCAATCTTATAGAGAGACACTGCTAATGTGCGGAGGGTGCCGGACAGCTGCACGAGCGCGTCGTGAGCGCCTTGCACGGTGAACTTGTTGGGTGCGGTTACAAAGGGCAGGCCAGTCAGCCTGGCGATCTCGGCCGCCGCCGCCTCCGCAAAACCGGGCGGCGAGTTGATGCCGGTTCCCACTGCTGTGCCGCCGAGCGCCAGACGGTACACACCGTCAAGCGCCGGGTCGATCCGCTCCAGATCATCCGCCAACATTCCCGCATAGCCTGACCATTCTTGGCCCAGTGTCAGCGGGGTCGCGTCCTGCATGTGGGTGCGGCCGATCTTGATGATGTCTTTCCACGCCTGCGCCTTCGCATCGATGGCATCGTGCAAGGCTGTGATAGCGGGGATCAGACGTTGCTTCACATTGACCGCGGCGGCGATATACATGGCCGACGGAAAGGAATCATTCGACGACTGTGACATATTGACGTGATCGTTCGGGTGCACTGGCGTCTTGCTTCCGAGCGGCGTGCCCGCGAGCTGGCAGCAGCGATTGGAGATCACCTCGTTTACATTCATATTGAACTGGGTGCCGCTTCCTGTCATCCACACATGCAGCGGGAACATGTCGTGATACTCTCCGGCGAGGATTTCGTCGCAAGTCTGAACGATCAATTTGTACTGCTGATCACCAAGGCGCTTGCTGGCATGGTTTGCTGCGGCAGCGGCTTTCTTCAGGATGGCATAAGCGGTGATCATCTCACGCGGAATCAAATCTTGGCCAATGCTGAAATGCTCGAGCGAGCGTTGGGTCTGAGCACCCCAGAGCTTGTCGGCAGGCACGTCGACTTCGCCGAGACTATCGGTCTCCGTGCGAATGTCGAGCCTACGTGACTTTTCAGTGTTTTGCTTCACAACCATGTTCGTTCTCCTCTTTTCTCCGAGGGAATGAAGGAGGAATTCAACTTTTCCCCGATGGTGTGCCTTCCCTCTCCGGCCACACCCATGCCAAAATTAGCGCGACCCCAATTCCGATGGACACTTCGGCGAACCGATGAAAGGCGGTTTGCCATGGAGGACCTGTCCGTGGGATCAACACCACAATCGCCAAGGTAACGCCCCCGAACCGATATGCGCTTAGATCCAAGTGCGCCATGGCGCGAAGCAGTCCCAGGATGAACACGCAAGCACCGAATACAAGCAGGTGCGGCCCGAAGTAACTCGCCGCAATCGCGCCGACTACCGCTCCAAGCGCCGTTCCGAGGAATCGCTGCCACGAAACAGTGAACGCCGCACCCAGCGATGACTGCGTGATCACCAGCGTTGTAATCGGCGCCCAGTACGCTTCCGCCAGCCCGAATAACCGCGCTACCAGCACCGAAACTACAGCCGCCACCGCCGTCCGCGCCGAATGCACCAGAACCGGCCACCCCGCCCACGTCATCTTGTTTTGTCCGATCTGTTCTCCTATTCGCCAGCCAACATTCAAAAGGCAATCGCTGTGCCGACCGTCAAGGGATACTCCGTCGCGTCACAAGTAGTTAAAGGAGAAGAGAAATGGAGGGAACTAGGAGTGTCAATCGATCCCGCCGTGCCAACGGCGTGGTGCCAACGGGCTAGCAATTGCTAGCCCGTTGGCACTTACACCACGATTTGACTTCGCGATGCGGACCAATCCCGCGACAGTTGAGCGGCGCTTCATAAATATAAAGCGCTGGCGTTGCTTTTGATCGTTTATGCCGCCTGGATTTTAGTGAGTGAAGCCGTGGAACACACTTTGCTCTTTGGATGGTACTTGGGTCTAGCCAAGCAGTGCGGCCGCATCAGCAAGCTGCTGGTCTTATTGTTCTCAAAAAGGAGAAGTCAAATGCGCCAGAAGATACGACAATTAGAAGTTTGCGTTTTCACTTTTGTGTTGTCTCTCGCCTCACTGTCTTGCGCTCAAGCAGCTGTACCGGTGGATCTCGTGCGCACGGCTGTCGATAGAGCGCTTCAAATTCTGAAAGATTCCAAACTAGGTTCTCCCGATCGGAAGCAGGAACGGGTGGATCTTCATCGTCGGGCTCATCGTTGCTGAGGAAAGGTTCCAGCTGACGGCATTCATAACATTCGACTCCCTTATAAAGAATATGGCGCATCCCGCGTTCTCACGTCGGAATCCTCGACCGCGGTTCTGGAGACGAGGGTCCTGTCGTTTGTCACCATCCCGATCGTTGTTGTGCTGACGCAGCATCTGTAACCGCATGGAGGAGCTACCCATGAATGCCGAATTTTCTTTTCACACAATTCACCCGCAAGACTCGCCTCATGAGATGGAGGAAGTCAGGCAATTACTCAGCGCGAACGACCTCGAGCTGGAAACCCGGGTCGACGTGTTCGTGGTCGGCCGCGAGCAAGGGCACGTGATTGCCTGTGCTGGTCTGTACCACAACACAATCAAGTGCATCGCCGTCGCTGAAGCATGGCGCGGCGAATCGCTCAGCCTGAGCCTCGCGAGCGAAGTCATCAAGCTAGCCGCAGAGAGAGGACACTTTCACCTTTTCTTATACACTCCGCCGAACCGGCTGCCGTTCTTTCGCGGCTGGGGATTTTATCCGCTGGTCGAGGTTCCAAATGTCGTTCTTCTGATGGAAAACAGTCCCGTCGCGATCGAAAGATATTGCGACTCACTGCGTGCGCAACGGCGCCCAGGACAGAAGATCGCTGGCATCGTCTTGAATGCAAATCCCTTCACGCTCGGCCACCGCTATCTCGTCGAAAAGGCGGCTCAAGAATGCGATTGGCTCCACGTGTTTGTGGTGAAAGAAGACGCGTCGTTGTTTTCCTATGCCGATCGCTTCGCACTTGTGGCCGCGGGGGTCCAGAATATCAACAAACTTACTCTGCACCAGGGTTCCAATTACATCATGTCCCGCGCAACGTTCCCGGGATACTTTCTCAAGGAGAGGGCAACCATCGATCATAGCTGGGCCGCGATCGATTTGCTTCTATTTCGCGAATACATCGCGCCGGCGCTTGGCATCACCCGCCGCTTTGTCGGCACCGAACCGTTTGATGCCGTTACAAACCAGTACAACAAAGACATGAAGTCTTGGCTGCAAGGGACGGCGTCTGCCGCGCCGCCGATCACGGTTGTGGAAGTACCCAGGACATCCATCAACGGCACCCCCATTTCCGGATCCGCAGTCAGGAGACTGTTAGAGGAGGGGGATTTCTCCAGGATGAAGGAGCTGGTCCCCACGACAACATTGCAATTCCTAGAGAAGTTCCGCCACATGAAGCAATAAATGTATTGACATAAATCAGTCACCCTCCCCTTAATCCCCTCCCGTCAAGGGAGGGGAGGCTGTCACCTTCCCTCTCCCCTTGCGGGAGAGGGTTAGGGTGAGGGGTATAAGCATTATGCTGTAGGAGGTTAAGAACTATGAAAGTGATCAAAGAAACGATCGCCGGCACCTTGGAATCCAGCGGCTGTTGCGATGGGCCGCATGAAAGGGATACTCCGTTTCGCACACGGTTGCGTGCCTGCCGCAGTTTTCTTCTCACACCGGGATCGCGGCCCGAGCGCTTTGCGGGTGCGCGCGCGGGGGACGCCATAATGATCGATCTCGAATCGAACGTCGCGCCTTCGGAGAAAGATCGAGCGCGTGAGGCCGCACTCGCCTACCTGCGTCAGCCAGCCGAAGCCGATTTTGTGCGCATTCTACGAATCAACAGTCCGCGCACGGTGGAAGGGCTTCGCGACCTTCTCGCGCTGCACGAGTCAAACGAGCATCCGGATGCAATCGTCATCCCGAAATGCGAGTCCGCCGACGAGGTCGGCGTGGTGGCCGACGTGCTCCAGGGATCGCAATCGATGATCGACATCATCCCGATGATCGAGCTCGCGCGTGCCGTGTTTGTTGTCGATCGGATTGCGGTGGCTCACGAGCGAGTCTGCGGACTGTTTCTGGGCGGCGGTGACTTAGCGGCAGATCTGGGTGCTGAAGGTTCATGGGAGAGCCTGCTCTTCGCGCGCTCATGTATCGTCGCGGCCGCAGCGACGAGCGGCATTGCCTCGATTGATGTGCCTTACTTCAAAGGCGACGACGAGGGACTCAAACGAGAAGCATTAGCTAGTCGGAAGCTAGGCATGACGGGTAAGGCGACTCTCCATGCGGAGCAGCTCGCTGCGATTAACACCATTTTCACTCCATCGGCCGATGCCATCACCCACGCTCGTGCCGTGGTGGCTGCGGTCAAGACAAGCGCCGCGGGCACACCGGAGTTGAACGGCCATGTAATTGAACCAGCCATGGTCCGCGAAGCGGAGCGCGTGCTCGCGATCGCGGAAAGGCTAGGCAAGAACTAGAGATTCCCATGCAGATGCTTTTCGATATTCTTCGTCATCATCCCGAGATCGCCCTGTTCCTCACGCTGGCGATCGGCTTCTGGGTCGGGTCATTGAAATTCGGCTCGTTCAGCCTCGGTATGGTCTCGAGCACTCTAATCGCAGCGCTGCTCGTCGGGCAGCTCGGCATCACCATGCCGGGCTTCATGCAGCAAACCTTCTTCCTGAGTTTTCTGTTTGCCATCGGCTACAGCGTGGGCCCGCAGTTTTTCGCATCATTGAAGAAAGAGGCGCTGCCGCAAGGTCGCGTTCACGCTGATAATGTGCGCGAGCGGGATCCTCACAGCATGGGCAATCGCGAAGCTGATGGGATACGGGCCCGGGCTCGCCGCCGGGCTGCTTTCCGGCGGCTACACCAATTCTGGGACGCTCGGCGTCGCGGCGTCCAACGCGCCGAAGATCCTGCGCGTCGATCTCGCCAAGGTCTCCAAGGAGCTCGAAGTCAAAATGGGGAAGCACAGCGTGGCGGCGGGCGAACAGGCATATCAGCCGGTCGCCGCGCGCACCTACCGGCTCGCGAACGGCTCCCTCGCAGGTCATACGCCGCGTGAGCTGGATGCCTCTTTGCAAGGGGCGGTCGTCACGCGCTTCCGGCAAGGGACCGAGATCGTCGACGCCGATATGCAGACCGCCATCCCGCAGGGCGCCACCTTGGTCCTGTCGGGATCGCCTCATGCCCTCTTGGCCGCAAAGGAGACAATCGGCCCGGAAGTGGAGGATAACGAGCTGCTCGCCTATCCGGCCGAGGAGTTGGACATCGTCGTTACGAACAAGAAGGCGGTAGGCCGGACGGTGCAGGAACTGGAGCAGGAGGAGCTCGGGCATTACGGCCGTCGCCTATTCCTCATGCGCGTGACGCGTGGCGGGCAGCCGATCCCGGCAACCCCGGACCTCAAGATCGAACGCTGGGACGTGCTGACGATCCGTGGGGACAGGAAACACGTCGACGATCTTGCGAAATCGCTCAGCGAGGCCGACCGCCCGACCTCGAAAACGGACATCGCGTTCATGGGCGTCGGCATCGTCATCGGCGCCCTCGTGGGCCTCATCACCATCCATGTCGGCGGCATTCCGCTTGGTCTCAGCACGGGCGTGGGGTGTCTGCTCGCCGGCCTCGTCTGCGGCTACCTGCGCTCCAAGTACCGCACGTTCGGAGGTATTCCCGCAGCGGCGCTCTGGGTGTTCAACAACGTCGGCCTCAACGGGTTCATTGCCGGAATAGGCCTTAACGCGGCTGCCGGCCTGGTCGGCGGCCTCAAAACGTACGGCATCGGCCTCGTCTTTTCCGGATTGGTCGTCTCGGTCGTGCCTATGATTGTCGGTCTCGTCGTCGGGAAACATGTGTTCAAGTTTCATCCAACGTTGCTGCTTAGCGCCATCGCTGGCGCGCGAACGTTCACTCCGGCGCTCGGCGCCCTGCAGGAAGAGGCGCAGAGCACGCTGCCCGCGCTGGGCTACACCCTCCCCTTTGCGCTGGGCCGCATCATTTGCGCGATCAATGGCATTGTCATCCTGCTCGTCACGAAATAAGTGAATCACAATGCCGAAGAATGCAATGACACAGGTTCGTACTTCAAACTTGAACGTTCAAATTGAACCCAAAGCAGCGGGCGAACGTTGAACCCCCGATCTCGTCGGGGGCAGGCTCTTGAACTTGGAACCTTGAACGATTTTGTGAAGAACCCATAGGAGGTCAAGAACCATGAAAGTGATCAAAGAAGCTATCGCCGGCACCTTGGAGTCGAGCGATCTGCTGGTCAAAGTCGCACCCAGCCAAAACGGCAAGCTGGACATCGTCATCCAGAGCGAAGTGATCAAGCAGTTTGGCAAGCAAATCAAACGGGTGGTCACAGATACGCTCAACAAACTCGCAGTCAGTGAAGGGTCTATCCTGATCGAAGACAAGGGCGCGTTGGATTGCGTGATCCGGGCGCGGGTGCAGGCCGCAGTGTTGCGCGGGGCCGGCTCCGAAGAACTAAATTGGGAGGAACTGTCATGAAACTACGTCGAAGCATGCTCTTTGTCCCGGGTGACAATGCGGGGATGTTGAGTACCACATTTGTCTACAAACCTGATTCGATCATGTTCGACCTGGAAGACGCGGTCTCACCGCGCGAAAAGGATTCCGCCCGCCTGTTGGTGTTTCAGGCGCTGCGTCACCCGGCCTATCAGGAGATCGAGACCGTGGTGCGCATCAACGAACTCAATACCGAGTTTGGCCTGAAGGATCTGGAGGCTGCGGTCAGAGGCGGCGCCGATGTGGTGCGTCTGCCTAAGACGGAAAAAGCCGCCGAGATCCATGAGCTCGAAGCGCACGTGGCCCGGATTGAAAAGGCATGTGGACGCCCGGGCGGCGACACCAAGCTCATGGCGGCGATCGAATCGGCGTCGGGCGTGGTCAACGCCGTGGCGATTGCGGCCGCTTCCCCACGAATGATTGGGATCGCCATTGCCGGGTTCGACTACCTGGTCGATATGGGGACAAAACGTGGCGGCGGTTCGGAACCCGAGCTGTTCTACGCGCGGGCTGCCGTACTTCATGCCGCCCGTGCTGCGCACATCGACGCGTTTGACGTTGCCTACGGCGACGTCAACGACGATGAAGGCTTCCTGCGCGAGGTCGCCATCGCCAAGCAACTCGGGTTTAACGGCAAATCATTGATCCACCCGAGACAGATCGAGCTTCTGCATAAGGCCTATGCGCCCACCCAGGAGGAAGTGGATCATGCGAAACGTGTGCTCGCGGCGGCGGAGGAAGCTCATCGTAAGGGCCTCGGGGTAGTATCGCTGGACGGCAAGATGGTCGATCCGCCGGTGATCGAAGAGGCCCAAATAGTGCTGCAGCGTGCCGAAGCGTCGTGAAAGATTCCCTCCCCCCCACCTCGGGGAGAACTAAAGAAGGGCAAGCCGCTGACGGTGCGCATCTCACCCC
>Ga0335085_10010191_pt1 | contig 14066 bp, 11 predicted proteins | sample Lox_Sample_45_FD_206712 | JGI IMG/M metagenome (GOLD analysis project Ga0335085, IMG submission 206712) | Soil microbial communities from Loxahatchee National Wildlife Refuge, Florida, United States - Lox_Sample_4.5 | ecosystem: Environmental > Terrestrial > Soil > Wetlands | place: USA...
CAAGATTGGCGGCTTATATCCCCATTGCTAAAGCAAGGGGCTTTACGCCGCCGTTTGGTAAGGAAATGACTTCCGGTCCAGCGCTCTTCCAAACCAATGTCCCGGTCCAACGGAAAACCGGCCTCGCCGACTGGATTGTGTTGCTCAGTTTTGCGGTGCTTTTCTTCGCGGGATTGAGCCTGGCGGCTTATGCCAGCAATCAGCCCGGCACCACTGTCGAAATTTCCCTCTCCCCCAAAGCGCTTCCAATTTATACGCTTTACTCGTTGATGCGGATGTTCGTTGCATACATCCTGTCTTTCCTGTTCACCATCTTTTATGGTCGCATGGCTGCATACAACCGCCGGGCAGAGCGGGTCATGTTGCCTTTGCTGGATGTGCTCCAGTCTGTCCCGATCCTTTCCTTCCTGCCGGTGGTGCTCATCAGCCTGAGCGCTTTCATGCCCCAACGGCTGGCGGCCGAGATCGCCTCCATTGTATTGATCTTCACCTCCCAGGCATGGAACATGACCTTCGGTTGGTACCAGTCGCTCACCACTCTTCCCAAGGAGTTGCATGAAGCCAGTTCCATCTTCCGATTGAACACATGGATGCGTTTCAGAACCCTCGAGCTGCCTTTCGCAACCATCCCATTGATCTGGAACAGCATGATGTCGTGGGCCGGCGGTTGGTTCTTTCTGATGGCGGCTGAGATCTTTACCGTGGGTCAGGAGTCCTTCCGTTTGCCGGGGCTGGGCGCCTATCTTCAGGTGGCAGCATTCAGCGGCAATACTCAGGCCCTTGCCTGGGGTCTGGCAACGCTTATCATCGTCATCCTCGTCATGGACCAATGGATCTGGCGGCCGCTGCTTGCCTGGGCGGACCGCTTCAAGCTCGAAATGGTGGAGAGCGACAACCCGCCGACCTCGTGGTTTTATGACCAATGGCACAATGCGCGTGTCATCGGTTTGTTCAAAGCGAAAGTTGCCCGCCCGATCATGGAAAAGTTTGACGCCTGGATCATCCGAAGTTATCCCATGGACGAACCGCCGGAGATGCGGGAAGCCCGGCCATCGGCAGGTTTCTATGGTTTGATTATCATCGGCGGCGGGCTGCTTGCCTATGGCGGCTATCATGTGGCGGCCACCATGTTCAAGTTGCCGCAGGCGGAGTGGATCGCCATTTTGTCGGGACTCCTTGCCACCATGCTGCGCGTGTTCATCGCCCTGATTCTGGCGATGCTGTGGACCATTCCGGTCGGTTATGCCATCGGCTCCAATCCACGACTTGCGGGCTGGCTGCAGCCGGTCGTTCAGGTGGTTGCTTCGATGCCTGCGACCGCCCTGTTCCCGGTCCTGGTTGCCAGCCTGGTGATGGTCTCTCAGGGATTGAATCTGGCTGCCATATTGCTGATGCTGTTGGGCACGCAATGGTACATGTTGTTTAACATCATCGGCGGCGCTTCTGCTATCCCCCAGGACCTGAACTATACCGCTGCCCTGCTGGGCCTGGGCCGTTGGGAGCGTTGGCGGACCCTGATCCTGCCGGCGTTGTTTCCATTCATTGTTACCGGTGCCATCACTGCCAGCGGCGGGGCCTGGAATGCCAGCATCGTGGCCGAATACATTACCTACAATGGGCAGACTCTGCGCGTCACCGGCATCGGGGCAGTGATCGCCGGCGCCACAGCAAACGGCGATTACATCCTGCTGCTCGCCGCCACTCTCAGCATGATTTTAACGGTCGTGATGATAAACCGCCTGCTCTGGAGACGCCTTTATCGCGTTGCCGAAACGACGTACAAAATGGAGTGAATATGCCTGGGCCCACCCTTCTGGAACTCCGCAGCATTAATCAAATGTATGGCAGCGGTGAACGCCGCTTCACTGCCGTGCAAAATGTCAACCTGACCCTGAAGGAGGGAGAGTTTGTCGCGCTGGTGGGTCCCTCGGGCTGCGGGAAGAGCACGCTCCTGCGCATCATCACCGGTCTCAACAAACCTTCATCCGGCGTCGTCCTGTATCGTGACAATGTTTTGACAGGCGTCAACCCGCATGCCACCATCGTCTTCCAGACCTTTGCCCTGTTCCCCTGGCTGACCGTCCAGAAGAATGTGGAGGTGGCTCTCAAGGCGCGGGGAGCCCCGGTCGAGGGTCGCACCGACCGCGCGGTCGCGTTGCTGGATAAAGTCGGGCTGGATGGTTTTGAAAATGCCTTTCCGCGCGAGCTTTCCGGCGGCATGCGTCAGAAGGTTGGCTTTGCCCGGGCCATGGCGGTGGAGCCGGAACTGCTCTGCCTCGATGAACCCTTTTCCGCCCTCGATGTCCTTTCAGCCGAGGCGCTGCGAGGCGAGTTGCTCGAATTGTGGACAACGGGGGCCATCCCGACCAAAGCCATCCTGATGGTGACCCATAACATCGAGGAAGCCATTACGCTGGCGGACCGCATCGTGGTCATGGAAAAGGAGCCGGGCAGGGTTGTGGCGGAACTTCCGGTTGATCTGCCCCAACCGCGGCATCGCAAGTCGCCGGAGTTTATCTCCAAAGTGGATCTGGTCTATGCCACTCTGGCGGGACAGACCGAACCCGAGTCGCTCGAGCTTGGCTCCGCCCCTGGTGAGCCCGGCCGCACCCGCTCCCTGCCCAATGCCCATGTTGGCAACCTGACAGGTCTGCTCGAGACACTGGGAGAGAAACCTGACGACCGTGACGATATCTATCATCTCGTCGAGGAGTTGAAGATTGATTCAGACAGTGTGCTGTTGCTGACCGAGACGGCCGAACTGCTTGGCTTTGCCACGGTCGCGCAGGGTGACATCACCCTGACGCCGCTCGGGCAGACGTTTGTGGACGCCTCCATCCAGGTTCGCAAGGAGGTGTTCGCCACCCGGATCCGCCGCCTGCCCACCTTCCGCTGGCTGTTGAATATGCTGGTCAAAGCGGACAGGCATGAATTGGAGTGGGACGTGATTCAGTCCGCGCTCGAGCTGGACTTCCCGCCCGAGGAGGCGGAGAAGCAGATTGAGACCGCTGTCGACTGGGGCCGCTATGCCGAGATCCTCGCCTATGATGATGGAAAGGGAACAATTTATCTGGAACATCCCTCCAACTCGTGATGGAGTTTTGTGTTCGGCGAGGCGTCCGGTAACAAAAAATTTGGCACGGACAAGACCGTGCCCTCCACAAGGAATTCCATATGTCACAACAACGTCGCATTACTGACGATTTGGACGCTCTCCTGAACGTCCTCCCCAAAAATATCGTTGATGCAGTCCACAAAGCGAACGATTACGATAAGCTGCTCGAGATCATCATCGACCTTGGGCGCGTCCCTACGGCGCGCTATGTCGAGAGCGAAGTGGTCCTGAGCGAATCCGAAACCACCCCGGAAGAGATCGCTTACATCGACGAGCGCATCGGTGAGTTCGACGCGGACAACCGCGCCGGCATCGAGCGCACCCTGCATCGCATCTCCGCCATCCGCAACCGGCGCGGTCACATCGTCGGGCTGACGTTGCGCGTCGGGCGCGCCGTCTATGGCACGATCGATATCATTCAGGACATCATCGAATCGGGCAGGAGCATCCTCATCCTCGGGAAGCCGGGCGTGGGCAAGACCACGCTGCTGCGCGAGGCTGCCCGCATCCTGGCCGAGACCCGGCGCGTGGTCATCGTTGACACCTCCAACGAGATCGGCGGTGACGGCGACGTGCCGCACCCCGCGGTTGGACGCGCCCGCCGCATGCAGGTGCGCGAGCCCATGCTCCAGCATGAGGTGATGATCGAGGCGGTCGAGAATCACAACCCGGAGGTCATCGTCATCGACGAGATCGGGCGCGAACTTGAAGCCGCCGCCGCCCGCACCATCGCGGAACGAGGCGTTCAGCTCATCGGCACGGCACACGGCAAGACGCTCGAGAACCTGCTGCTCAACCCGACCCTGTCCGATCTGGTCGGCGGCATAGAGGCGGTGACCCTCTCGGACGAGGAAGCCCGCCGCCGTGGCACCCAAAAGACCGTGCTCGAACGCCGCGCCCCGCCCACCTTCGACGTGCTGATCGAAATCCAATCGCGCGACGAGTTCGCCATCCACGCGGATATCACCGAGGCGGTGGACACCTTCCTGCGCGGCTACCCTCTCCCGCCCGAGATTCGCATCCGGGACGAGGAAGGCCGGATTCGGGTGGAGAAAGCTCCCGCGCTGCCTGTCAGTGCGGGATCGCGCACCTCGCGCAGTCGCACTTCCGAGAAAGGGCGGTCGGCTGAACGCGGCGCCGTTCCTGAAAGCAGTTTCATGTCCGGACCGTTGCGCGAATCTTTTGAGGAGACAACGACCCGCCGCCCGCAACCGGTCTCCTCCGGCCCGGTCGGGCCGGGGTCGCAGGCGCCACTGCAGCCGGTCAAGGTCTTTCCCTACGGCGTGGCGCGCAACCGTCTGATGCAGTCCGCCAAGCAGCTGGGAGTTCCGGCGATTGTCGTCCGCACCCTTGAAGAGGCGGATGCGCTGATCACCTTGCGGTCGCATTACCGCGACCATCAGGCGACCATTATCGACGCCGAGCACCGCGGCATGCCGATCTATGTCCTGCGGTCGAACACCGTCAGCCAGATCGAGCAGTTCCTGACCGACCTGTTCAACCTGCCGGGCGAGCTGCCTCCGCCCAACGGAAGCGATGAGGTCAAACGCGCCACCCAGACTGCCATCGCGGCCGTGTTGAACGGCGAACGCTATGTGGACATGCCGCCGGCTGCTCCTGCCATCCGCCGCATCCAACACGAGATGGCGCGCGAGGCGGAGCTGGTTTCTCATTCATATGGCAAGGAACCGCGCCGGCACGTGCGCATCTATCGGGATTGAATAACGCCCAAATGTTTATCACCCTCGAAGGCCCCGAAGGCTCCGGCAAGACTTCCCATCTGCCTCACCTGGTGGAATACTTGCGCGAGAAGGGGCACACGGTTTTCCCCACGCGCGAACCGGGAGGCACCTCCATCGGTGAGCAGATCCGCGAGGTGCTGCACAGCCTGAAGAACGCGGAAATGAATCCGCGCACCGAGACGTTGCTCTACCAGGCGGCGCGCGCCCAGTTCGTGGAGCAGATCCTCAAGCCGCACCTGGCCGCCGGGGAAATCGTCCTCTCGGACCGCTATGCCGATTCGACCATCGCCTACCAGGGATATGGTCATCAGCAGGATCTCACCCAGGTGCGCGCCCTGGTCCGCTACGCCACCGGAGGGCTGGCCCCCGACCTGACAGTCCTGCTCGACCTGGACGTGGAACTCGGGCTTAATCGGAAAACAAAGGGCGAGGAGTGGAACCGCCTGGATGCCTATACTGTTGAATTTCATAAACGCGTCCGTGCCGGTTATCTCGAGTTGGTGAAGCAGGAACCGCAGCGCTGGATAGTCGTCGATGCCTCACGTCCCTGGGATGCGGTACAGGCTGACCTGAGAAAGGTCATTGAGCAGAAGTTAATTTGACCAAGATGCTGATAACCAAAACAACGACCCCCTCGCGTCGTTGTTTTTGGTTTGGATGAACAACTCTCTGCTACTTGGGAAACTTTGTGAATGTTTTGCTGATACCCACGCTTTCTATTTATCCATGTTGATAGGAATTGCAAGGTTTTGGATGGCTCTCGTCAGACTCTGACATCTCAAAGCGGATAAGCTTGGGAAAACCATTTCTTCGAGCCCGAGGAGAGTTGATATGAGGGTAAAGATGATATTGCCAGCCCTAACCGAAGCGACCAGTCCTTTTTTCCGGCCCATCAAGTACAGCCTCTTCCCTCCGCTGGGCCTCGCCAGCCTGGCGGCTTACCTGGATCCGGATGACCAAATTGAAATCCAGGACGAGCACGTTGAGCAACTCCAAACCGACGACCGGCCGGATCTGGTGGTGATTCAGGTTTACATTACCTCCGCTCATCGGGCTTACACGCTGGCTGACCATTATCGCGCCCGCGGAAGCTTTGTCTGTTTGGGCGGTCTGCATGTCACCTCCCTGCCGCAGGAGGCGGCTCAACACGCTGATGCCATATTCATCGGCCCCGGCGAGGATACATGGCCGGGCTTCCTGGCCGACTACCGGGCCGGCATGCCAAAAAGAACATATACCTCCACTTATCGAAGCCTGATCGGGGCACCCTACCCTCGACGGGATCTTCTCAATCGTTCCCTTTATCTTGTTCCAAATTCGATTGCGGTCTCGCGAGGCTGCCCGCATCGGTGCGATTTTTGCTACAAGTCATCCTTCTTCAAAGGCGGGCGCTCTTTCTATACCCAGGCAGTTGACCGGGCTTTGGCTGAAATCGAGAACCTGCCAGGCCGGCATCTATTTTTCCTTGATGATAACCTGTTTGGAAACCCGGCCTTCGCCCGCCAGCTTTTTGATGGGATGCTGGGCATGGGGCGTCTCTGGCAGGGGGCCGGCACGGTGGCAGCAGTCCTCTCTTCGGACCTTGCCGAACGTGCCGCTGCCAGCGGCCTGCGCAGCCTGTTCGTGGGTTTTGAGACCCTCGCTCCGGGTAACTTAAGAGGACAGGGAAAATACCAAAACCTGGGTCTGGATTATGCGGCTGCCATACGCCGCCTGCATGACCTGGGAGTGATGGTCAACGCCAGCTTCGTCTTCGGGATGGACGAAGACGGGCCGGATGTTTTTGATCGAACGGTCTCCTGGGCTGTCGGTCAGGGAGTGGAGACGTCCACCTTTCACATTCTCACCCCCTACCCCGACACGCCCCTCTTTCAGCGAATGCAGAGGCAGGGGCGTTTGACGAGTTTGGACTGGGATCGTTATGATACCCGCCATGCGGTTTTCTCCCCTCGAAGGATGTCCGCCGGAGAACTGGAAGAGGGCTACTGGCGAGCCTATCGGGAATTCTATGCCTGGCACAACATCCTCGGTTCAACCGTGCAGCAGGCGGATCTGCCGCGCGCGCTGCGACACTTCGCCTATAAGACGGCCTGGAAAAAATTCGAGCCCTTCTGGGATCTGGTCATCCGCCTCAAGCGCCTCCCGTCCTTCACCCAACACCTGGAGCGGGTGCTCTCTGGCGGCGGACGGTCCCCCTCCACCTGCCAGGATGAGGCGGTTGCCGAGGGGGCCTTGAATTGAAGTTGTTTCCGCCAGGATGAAAAAACGCACCTCGGGGCGCCGAGGTGCGTTTTTGAGCAGGAGGCTTATATCAGCTATCGGCCTATTGTTTTGTCAGCGGGATGGTGAAGGTTTGATCGGCAGAGTCGCTCTGGGTGAAAGTGACATCCTTGAAGATCTGAGGTGTATATCCCTGGGCGGCGACCACGACGGTGTAGGCGGTTTCGCGCTGCAGCAGGTCAGGCAGCGTAAAGTTGCCGCGCGAGTCCGCCTTGGCCGAACTAAAGATCATCGCGTCGGGATAGTTCTGGGCCTGGAATTGCTTGAACGTCACGCCGGGGTTGAGGACGACAAAGAGCGCGCCCTTGAGTCCCCGCTGGGTGTCGTTGTCCACGATCTGCCCGCTGACTTGAACGCCATCGCTCTTGCCTGGGCGGGGAGCTAGGCCGTTGCCTCCACCGCCGCCAACGATGACATCCCCCTGCGAAAGCAGGGGAAGCTGGTCGCCGCTGCCGGCGTACAGTTCCACCGTGTACTTGCCATCGGTCAGGGACGAATTGTCGGAGTTCGAAAAATTGACGGTCATGGTTCCTTCAGGGCCGTCCTTCCACTTGAAGGTGCCCCGGCCGGCTTCCTCGCCGTCCCTCAACCAGATCATCCCCCAAGGTTCGCCGTCGGTCATGCCACTGAATTCGAAACTGCCGGCGATGACCTCCGTCCCGGAGGGATAGGAATCCACCTGGTCCTGTGGATTTCCCTGGCTGTCGAGCGTCACCCATGTGACGGGGCCGAACTTCTCGCTCCCCGTGCCCGGCTGGGTGCTGCCGCCTCCGTTGCCCTCGATGTTATAGGGGCTGGAATAGGTCTGATTGTTCTCGGCCGCCAGGATCAAAGACTTGGCCAGGTTGATGGGGCGGGCTGCGTTGATGAAGCCGCCGATCGGGATGCAGGTGTCCTTGCTGTCCACGACGCCGTCGCCGTTGGTATCCTGGACGGCACGGCAGTCAGTGATTTCCGAGCTGGCGCCGGACCCTGCCCGCGTGGGCACGCCGATAATATTTCCACCGTCGTCGGCGACCATGCCGCCCGAGTTGCCGCCCGCGATGGTGGCGTCCAATTTCATCCAGGCGCGGTCCCCCACCTGGTCTTCGGGCGACCAGCCGCTGAAATTGCCGCTGGTGAAGGTGATGGTCTCGCCGCCGATGCCCGGGAAGCCGAAGACACTGATGTGATCCCCCACGTGCAGGCCGTCCGAGTTGCCCAGATTGACATAAGGCAGGTTAAGGTCGCCCGGATTCACCTTTTTGCCGTCGGCGGTGCCGATGATGTGGATGAGCGCCAGGTCTAGGTATCCATCTGCGGCGACCACTTTGGCGAGGTAGGAAAAGTCGGGGGCCTTGTCCTCCTCTTTGACAAGACCGACCATCAGAAAGGTCGGGTCATCCTCGCCGGTTCCAAAGGCGGAGGGCTTGGCGACGTGTGCATTGGTCAGGATATAACCGTCCGGGCTGAGGATGGTGCCGGAACCGGACCACTTGGGGGAATAGTTATTGCCGTCCGGGAACATGGCCATCAACTGCACGGTGGATGAAATCAGCGCGGCGCGCTGCTGGGTGGTCAGGCCGTTGCCGTTCGAGGGCTGCTGCTGCGCTTGTTCCGGCGTTGCCAATGCAGGCTGGTTGTTAACGTTGACGTTGTCCTGGCCGAGTGAACACGCCATGCTCGCCAGGATGAGCGCCGTCACCGCGATCCAGGCCGGGTTAAATTTAAGTTGGGTTCTCATCGGTCCCTCCTAGAAATTCAGCGATTCCAAGAAGCGGCGGAAACGTCCGAAGTCGGTTTCATAGTTGTCTTCGCTCGCCCGGTAGGTCGCCACGACCGCGTGGTCGCCGGCGACGAAGATGTAATCGACGCCGCGCACGACGACGGGCACATTGGCGAGGGTCACATCCGGGTCGGCGTTGACATAGGCATAGGTCACCTTGTAGCCGTCATGCCCGTTCACCGAGACCTTCTGCTGATCGAGCACGCGGACAGTGTTCAGGTCCTGGGCGCGCTTGACCGAGTAAAGGCCGGCAACCTGGGCCGGCAGAACGCCGCCGGCGACCGGGACCACTTCAAGCTGATAGGTCGTGCCGAAGCCGGAGCCGCCCAATTCCGTGGTGTGCAGGATAACGCCCTTGTCGGCCTTGTCCGTCAGCCAGCCGGCCGGTATCAACGCCTTGACTCCGGCTGCCTCGAATGCGACGGAGCGGGACTGCACATTGGACATCAACAGCCAGCCGAGCAATACGGCGACAAGCGTCACGACGATCACGGCCCAATCGGAGTAGCGGTCGCCCAGGGAAGGTTTGGTAGTGGTATCCATGTTCGCCTCCTGCTACGCCGCGAGGGCGGATTTGATGTTGCGGCGGATCAGCCAGGTCAGGATGGCGGCGGTCGAGCCGGCCATCACCGCGGCGAGCGCCAACCCGTACCAGGGGTTGGAACCGCCCCCGGTCAGCGTGACGGTGCTCTGGGTGATTTCCGTGCGCAGCCAGAAGAACAGGCCGTTAAGCACAGCAGCCAGGGTCAGCCCGAGCGGCATCCACCACAAAGGCTCGCTCTCGAATTTGGCGCGCCCGAGGAAATAACCGGTGATGCCCGCGAAGCTGGCCTGGGCCAGGGCGACGATCGCGATGCGGATGACGCCCGTGCCCAGATCGACTCCGCCGTTGGAGATGACAAAGTTGATGTTGAGCACCGTGGCGAAACCCAGTCCGGCGGCGGTTGCGTAAACAACGCCGTCGGTGGCCTCATCGAATTCGGCCGAACGGTAAACGCTGTAGCGCACTGCGGCATATTTCAAAAACTCCTGGATGAAGCCCACGATCAGGATGCCGCCCAGGAGGGTGGTCAGCGTGTCGGCGTACATCCATTTGGAAAGGTGGAAGAAGTTCTCCTCCAATGGCAGCCAGATGGCCGCTGCCACCAGCATGGCCAGGATGAACACGCTCGCGACGTATCCTTTCGGCTCCGGTTCGAGGCGGTCCTGCTGGTAAAAGAACGCCATCCAGATAAGCGCAGGGACAATCGCCAGGACCACACCCGCCAGGACCAGGGCGGTCTGTCCAAAGGCCGGCTTGAAAAAGCCCTCCACGGCGTAGACCAGCACCACGAAAACGACAAGGGCGATGACCTGTCCCCAAGCGGACCGCCATACGCCCTTGCGTTGACTGTTTGCTGATTCGAAATGTTCGTCGCAAAAGGCCCGCTGGCCGATGGCCCTGCCGGCCGGTTTGCCACAAACGCAACAAACTTGATCTGCCATAATCTCCTCCTCTCAGGTTGGTACGAACAAAAAATTCCGGTGATCTGCAGAAACTCTCCTCCACCCCTGGCGATGAAGGTGGCCTATTGATACCATAATGCTCAATGGCGGTCAACCGTGATAAAAATTGTGACCTTTATAACAAGGAAACTGGAGAGTTAATGCAATTATTGAACGGAGCCCTGCGCGAACATGATCAACTTATGCCAGGACGTCTTCGCGCTTCGAGGCGCCCAGCTATTCGTCGCCCAGACCGCTGTCCTCGCCTCCCAAATCCGGCAGCGCCGATTCGATCTCCTCGGGCGACTGGCCGGCTTCGAGCCGGTCCACCACATCGTCGAATTCCGGCGGCAGTTCCTCCCCCATTTCGCCCCCCATTTTCCGCATCATCCTCCCAAGGGCCTTGGGATCATCCTCCAGCCCGGCCAGTTCGGACGGGTCGGCCATCGACTCGAGCCGCGACTCTTCCGATTTCTTCACGCGCACGCGGGGCACGCGCCGCTTCACGCGGCTGCTCCCGCAATTCGGGCAGGCGACCGCCTTCTTTCCATAATCGGAATAGGCGAGGTGGATGTCAAAACGCTGGCGGCAGTCTAGGCAGATGAAATCGTAAAGGGGCATGGATTCTCCAATCCACAGATTTTAACCCAACTGGCGGTAAAATTAGGCCATGACCGATCATGATTTTAACCTCGTGAACTCAAAGCCGCTATTGATCGTGATCTCCGGCCCGTCAGGCGCGGGCAAGGACACCATTCTGCAGCGCATGAAGGAGCGCGAGCTGCCGTTCCATTTTGTGGTCACCGCGACGACCCGCCCCCGCCGCGAAAACGAAGTCCATGGCAGGGATTACTTCTTCGTCTCGAAGGAGGAGTTCGCGCGCATGATCGATGAGGATGAGCTCATCGAATATGCCATCGTTTACGGCGACTACAAGGGCATCCCGAAACAGCAGGTGCGCGATGCGCTCGCCAGCGGAAAGGACGTCATCATGCGGATCGATGTCCAGGGGGCGGAGACGGTGCGCAAGCTGGCCCCGGAGGCCGTGCTGATCTTCATCACCGTCGACAGCGAGGAGGAATTGTTGAACCGCCTGAGGGAGCGCAAGACCGAAACTGCCGATGCGCTCATGCTGCGCATGGCGACCGCCCGCAAGGAACTGCTGCGCGTCAGCGCATTCGACTTTGTCGTGCTCAACCGCGACTTCCACCTCGATGATACCGTCGACACCATCCGTGCCATCATCCAGGCGGAACATCACTGCGTCAAACCGCGGTCGGTTTCCCTATGAATCAGATTGTCCCCCCTGAAGCTCCGCAGGAGTTTCCCGATTTCGACCAGCCGCAGGCGCCGTTGAAGAATCCGCTCAACCGCGTGTCCTACCCGACGGTGACCTACGCGCTGCTGGGCGCAACAGTCCTGGTATTCGTATTCCAGATGCTCAGCGAGTCGTTGCTGAAAACAGACTACCCGGCCCTGTTGGGCATGAAGGAGAATTCGCTCATCGTTCAGGGGCAACTCTGGCGTCTGCTGACGCCGGTCTTCCTGCATGGTTCCATCCTCCATATCGGGTTCAATATGTACGCCCTGTGGATCATCGGCGGGCGCATGGAACGCGCCTATGGACACGGAAGATATATCGTCCTGTATCTCCTGAGCGGCTATGCCGGGAACGTGTTCTCGTTCCTGTTCCAGCCCAGCCCGTCGCTGGGCGCGTCCACGGCGATTTTCGGCTTGCTGGCGGCGGAAGCCGTGCTGCTCTATCTGAACCGCAGGATGATCATGGATTCCCGCGCCATGCTTCAGAACATCGTTACCATCGGCGTCATTAACTTGATCATCGGCTCGGTGCCCGGCAGCGGCATCGATAACTGGGGACATCTGGGCGGCCTGCTGGGCGGACTGGCCTTTGGCTGGTTTGGCGGCCCTCTCCTGGCTGCCATTCCGTACGGCGGCGGTTACACCCTGGTGGACAGGCGCTCGACCCGGGAGGTCATCATGGCGACCCTGATCGTGTTCCTGACTTTCACCGCCCTGGTGGTGATCGGGGTCATGGACCCACTCCGGCACTTTAGTTTACGAATCATGGGAGTGAAAAATGTCTGACGAGACGAAGAAAACCGAGGATGGGAAGAAGGAAGAGAAACCGGTGCCGAAGGACAACCTCGTCGAAACGAAGCACAGCATTTCCATCGGCGGGAAGGAACTCAAGTACACCGTTACCACCGGGACGATCATCCTCAAGCAGGAGACGCCCGACCGCGAGAAGGAATTCGAAGGGGAGAAACCCAGGGCTTCTTTTTTCTTCACCGCCTATGTGTTGGATGGGGTCAGCGACCCGGCCAAGCGCCCGCTGACCTTCTCCTTCAATGGCGGCCCCGGCTCATCTTCTGTCTGGCTGCACATGGGCATCCTGGGGCCACGCCGGGTGGTCATGGAATATGATGGCGGCCTGCCCCGGCCGCCTTTCCAGCTGGCGGACAACGAGTTCTCACTTCTGGATGTCACCGATTTGGTCTTCATCGACCCGGTCAGCACGGGCTACAGCCGCCCGGCGGAGGGGGAAAAAGCCAAGGAGTTTCACGGTTTCAAGAAGGATATTGAAAGCGTCGGGGATTTCATCCACCTTTACACCACCCGCTATGCGCGCTGGCTTTCGCCCAAGTTCCTGATCGGTGAAAGCTACGGCACCACGCGCGCCTCGGGCCTTTCCGGATACCTGCAGGAACGGCATGGGCTTTATCTGAACGGCATCATGCTTGTCTCCGCCGTGCTCGACTTCCAGACGCTTGAGTTTTCCCCCGGCACCGAACTGCCCTACGTTCTCTTTCTGCCGACTTATGCCGCCACGGCCTGGTATCACCGCAAGCTGCGCCTCCGCCGCCCCCTGCAGAGTCTGCTCAAGGAGGTGGAGAATTTTGCCCTCAACGAATACGCCCTCGCGCTGTTGAAAGGGGATACGCTGACCTCCCGCGAACGCGCGCGGATTGCCGAACGCCTGGCGGGTTATACGGGCCTGTCCGCGGGGTTCATCGAGCGATGCAACCTGCGCATCAAGGACTTGCGTTTCTTCAAGGAGCTGCTGCGCGATGAGCACCGTACCGTCGGGCGCCTCGACAGCCGATTAACCGGGATCGACCGGGATGCGGCCGGCGAGGAGTTCGAGTACGACCCGTCGTACGTCAATATCTTGGGCCCCTACACCGCGGTCTTCAACGACTATGTCCGGCGCGAGTTAAATTATCAGTCGGATGCGCCCTACGAGGTCCTCAACATCCAGGTCTCGCCATGGTCCTACGCCGAGCACGAGAACCGGTACGTCTATGTGGCTGAGACATTGCGCAAGGCAATGACCACCAATCCGTACCTCAAGGTCTTTATCGCCAACGGCTACTACGACCTGGCCACGCCTTATTTTGCCACGGAATATACCTTTTCGCATCTCGGCCTCGACGGATCATTGCGCGACCACATCAGCATGGGCTACTACGAAGCCGGGCACATGATGTATGCCTATCTTCCGGCGCTGGCGGCGTTGAAGCAGGACCTTGCACAGTTCATCAAAGACGCGTTGGCTTAACCCAATTAAGAAAGGAATGTCCCTTAAATAAAACAGGAGCGGACTAACAGTCAGCTCCTGTTGGCGTCAATGTAAAGAATTACAAATTCTTGGTGCTGC
>Ga0335085_10010192_pt1 | contig 14066 bp, 14 predicted proteins | sample Lox_Sample_45_FD_206712 | JGI IMG/M metagenome (GOLD analysis project Ga0335085, IMG submission 206712) | Soil microbial communities from Loxahatchee National Wildlife Refuge, Florida, United States - Lox_Sample_4.5 | ecosystem: Environmental > Terrestrial > Soil > Wetlands | place: USA...
TGGCGCTCGGGGATGAACTCGAGGTGCGCCTGCGTGCCGTTCAGCCAGCCTTTGCCCGAGAAGCCGCCCGAGCCGACCGCGATCGTCGACTGGATGATGTGGTAGCCGGCGCCGAGCGGATCGGTGCTCGGATCGAGCAGCGTGAGGATGCGCCGGCGCTGGTAGTCGTGCATGACGCCCCAGACGAGCGGTGCGGCGGCGAGGCCGAGGGCCGCGAGCGTGCCGAGCACCTTCCAGCTGATGCCGGCGAAGAAGATGACGTAGAAGCCGGCCGCGCCGACCAGCGCCGCCGTGCCGAGGTCGGGCTGGCGCACGATCAGGCCGACCGGGACGAGCATGAGGATGGCGGCGATCGCGAAGTTGCGCAGCCGCAGCGTCGACTCGTTGCGGTGGAAGTACCATGCGAGCATCAGCGGCAGGGCGAGCTTCATCATCTCCGAGGGCTGGAAGCGGGTGACGCCGACGTGCAGCCAGCGGCGCGCGCCGTTGACGATGTCGCCCCTGAGCGCGACCGCCAGCAGGAAACAGAGCCCGATGACGTACGCCGGCACCGCGAAGCGCATCATGGTCTGCGGCGGCACCTGCGCGATCAGCCACATCGCCACCAGCGCCACGCCGAGGTTCGCGAGCTGCGCGAGCACGCGCGCCGAGTTCTCGTAGGAGGCGGAGAACAGCGTCGCGAGGCCGATCATCGACAGCGCGACGAGCAGCACGAGCAGCGTCGCGTCGATGCCCTCGGCGAGGCGCACGCCGATGCGCCGCAGCGGGAGGCGCGCCAGCTCCATCAGTCGTTGTCCTCGCCGCCGGCGTTGTCGTCCTCCGGCGTCGGCTGCAGCATGCCCTTCGGCACCTTGCCGAGGATGTAGTAATCGAGCACCGTGCGCGCGATCGGCGCCGCGGCGCGCGCGCCGAAGCCGCCGTTCTCGACCACGATGGCGAGCGCGATGCGCGGGCTGTCGAGCGGCGCGAAGGCGATGAACAGCGAATGGTCGCGGAAGCGCTCGGCGACCTTCGCCTCGTCGTACTTCTCGCCTTGCTTCATGCCGATCACCTGCGCGGTGCCGGTCTTGCCGCCGCTCGTGTACTGCGCGCCGGCGAAGGCGCGCGCACCGGTGCCCTCCTTGTTCACCCCGGCCATGGCGCGCTTCACGAACTCGACGTACTCGGCGCGCAGGCGGGCGCGGGCCAGCACTTCGGGCTCGGCGGCGCGCCGCTCGGCGGTGCGCGGACTGTCGATGTGGGCGACCAGGCGCGGCCTGTACATCACGCCGCCGTTCACGAGCGTCGCCAGCGCCTGCGCGAGCTGGATCGGCGTGTACGAGTTGTAGCCCTGGCCGATGCCGATCGAGATCGTCTCGCCGGGATACCACTTCTGGTCCTGCGGCCGCTTGAAGCGCTTCAGCTTCCACTCCGGCGAGGGCAGCACGCCGACCGACTCGCCGGCGAGGTCGATGCCGCTCTTCTGCCCGAAGCCGAAGTTCTTCATGAAGCCGGCGATGGCGTCGATGCCCAGGTCATTGGCGACCTGGTAGTAGTACGTATCGGAGGAGACCACGATCGACTTGTAGAGGTCGACGGTGCCGTTGCCGCCGGGCTTGGAGTCGCGGAAGCGCCGCCCGCCGAACTCGAAGTAGCCCGGGTCGTGGATGGTGCTGTTGTAGCGCCTTTTGCCGAGCTCGAGCGCCGCCATCGCCATGTACGGCTTGAAGGTCGAGCCGGGCGGATAGAGGCCGGCGATGGCGCGGTTGTTGAGCGGCTTGTCGATGTTCGCGTTCAGCTCCGCCCAGTACTGCGGGTCGATGCCGTCGACGAACTGGTTCGGATCGAAGTTGGGCTTGGAGACGAGCGCGAGCACCTCGCCGCTCGCCGGCTCGAGCGCGACCAGCGCGCCGCGGCGCTCGCCGAAGGCGATCTCGGCGACCTGCTGCAGGCGCATGTCGATGGTGAGCGTGATGTTGTTGCCCGGCTGCGACGGCGTGCGCGGCGGCAGCGCACGGATGCCGCGCCCGGCGGCGTCGATCTCGACGCGCTCGAAGCCGGTCGTGCCGTGCAGCTCGCCCTCGTATTGCGCCTCGATGCCGTCCTTGCCGATGAAGTCGGTGCCGCGGTAGTTCGCGTCGAGCCCCTCCTCCTCGAGGTGCTCCTGGTCGGCGGTGTTGATGCGGCCGAGGTAGCCGAGCAGGTGCGAGCCGACCTCGCCGTACGGGTACTGGCGGAAGAGGCGCGCCTTGATCTCCACGCCCTCGAAGCGGAAGCGGTTGGCGGCGACCTTCGCCACCTCTTCGTCGGACAGGCGCGTGCGGATCGGCAGGCTCTCGGCGTTGCGCGTCTCCGCCAGCAGCTTGCGGAAGCGCAAGCGGTCGCGCTGCGTGATCTCGATCAGCTCGCCGAGCTGGTCGATGGTCCCTTCCACGCTCCTCACCCGCTTCGGGAAGATCTCGAGCGTGTAGCCCGAGTAGTTGCGCGCGAGCACGAGGCCGTTGCGGTCGGTGATCAGGCCGCGGTTGGGCAGGATCGGCACCACCGAGATGCGGTTCTCCTCGGCCTTCGCCTGGTAGATGTCGTGCTGCAGGACCTGCAGGTAGAAGAAGCGCGCCGCGAGCAGCCCGAAGGCGACCACCACGGCGACGCCGGCAATGCCGGCGCGCAGCCGGAACTGGTGCAGCTCGCGCTCCGAGTTGCGCAGCTCCGCGGCGCCCATCAGGCTCGGCATCAGATCGCCTGCTCGCGCTCAGACCGCCGCTGGCGGTACAGCAGCAGCCACGTGATCACCGGCCACAGCGCCGCGCCGAGCAGGGGGCCGACGATGATCGGCCAGCCGGGGAAGGCGTTGCCCGACGCGACGCGCACCAGCAAGCCGACCGCCTGCGCGACGAGCAGCATCACCGCGACGTGCAGCGCCTGCAGCCCGACGCCGAACCAGAGGATGCGGCGCGACAGCCACAAGGCGAGGAAGGCGAGCAGCGAATAGGCGAGCGCATGTTGGCCGAGCAGCACGCCGTTGCCGGCGTCGGTGAGAAGCCCGAGCGACCAGCCTACTCCAAGTCCGACCATGCGCGGCTGCCGCACGCACCAGAAGACGAGCACCAGCGCGACGAAGTCGGGCGCGAGGCGCAGGTCGCGCCAGGGCAGGAAGTTGAGCAGCAGCGCGACGACGAACGAGGCGATGATCGTGCTCGCGCGCACCGGCATCAGGATCGATTGCGGGTTACCGGGGAACATCGGCTTCCCGGGGAGCTTCCTTCGCCGCGTCCTTCATCCGCCCACGCCGCGACTTCTCGCCGCGGCGCTCCTTGCCGGCCTGCGCCTCCTCGGGCTTGGGCGGCAGCGCCGCCAGGTTGGCGAGGACCAGCACGTAGCGGCCGCGGTCGACTCCGGCGGCGGGCCGGCAGATGACGCGGGCGAAAGTGTGCTCGGCGTCGCGCTCGATCTGCACGACGGTGGCGACCGGCAGGCCGGCCGGGTAGGTGCCGTCGATGCCGGAAGTGACCAGGCGATCGCCGTTCTGGATCTCCGCGTTCGACGCGGTGAAGCGCAGCTCGAGCATGCCCGAGGCGCCGCCGCCGAAGGCGATCGCACGCAGGCCGTTCCTCACCACCTGCACCGGCGTCGCCTGGTCGGGATTGGTGATGAGGGTCACCTCCGAGAGCAGCGGGTGCACGCGCGTCACCTGGCCGATGATCCCCGACTCGTCGGCGACCGGGCTGCCCGCGACCACGCCCTGCGCCGAGCCGCGGTCGACGAAGATTTTCTGCGTGTACGGATCGCGGCTCGCGTAGATCACCTCGGCGGGCTTCACCTCGACCGGCAGGCGCGCGCCCGCATCGATCAGGCGGCGCAGCTCGTCGGTCTCCGCGGCGGCGGCCGCGAAGCGCTGCGCGTCCTGCGAGTAAGCGAGCGCCTTCTCGCGCAGCTTCTGGTTTTCGTCGACCAGCCGCGCCTGCGTCGAGAAATAGTCGCCGATGCGCTCGCCGGCCTCGATCGGCGCGAGCGCGATGCGCTGCAGCGGGTAGGCGGCGAGCGCGAGCCAGCCGCGCAGCCCTTCGACGTAGCGGAAGCGCGCGTCGATCACCAGCAGCGCGAGCGACAGCGAGGCGAAGAAGAACAGACGGACGAGCGGCGCCGGGCCGCGCTTAAAGAAGGGCGGGGGGGTGTGGTCCATCCCCCCGAGGCTCAATCGTTGGTGAAGATCGGGCCGAAGTGCTCCATTTTCTCGAGCGCCTTGCCCGAGCCGCGCACGACGCAGGTGAGCGGATCGTCGGCGACGATCACCGGCAGTCCGGTCTCCTCCATCAGCAGGCGGTCGAGGTCGCGCAGCAGCGCGCCCCCGCCGGTGAGCACCATGCCCTTCTCGGCGATGTCGGCGCCGAGCTCGGGCGGGGTTTGCTCGAGCGCCGACTTCACCGCCGACACGATCTGGTTCAGCGGCTCGGTGAGCGCCTCGAGGATCTCGTTCGACGAGATCGTGAAGCTCCTGGGAATGCCTTCGGCGAGGTTGCGGCCCTTCACTTCCATCTCGCGCACTTCGGAGCCGGGGAAGGCCGAGCCGATCTCCTTCTTGATCATCTCCGCCGTGGTCTCGCCGATCAGCATGCCGTAGTTGCGGCGGATGTAGTTGATGATCGCCTCGTCGAACTTGTCGCCGCCGACGCGCACCGAGCCCGAGTACACCATGCCGCCGAGGGAGATCACGCCGACCTCGGTGGTGCCGCCGCCGATGTCGACCACCATGGAGCCCGTCGCATCCGCGACCGGCAGGTCGGCGCCGATCGCCGCGGCCATCGGCTCCTCGATGAGATAGACCTGGCCCGCGCCCGCGCCGATCGCGCTTTCTCGAATGGCGCGGCGCTCGACCTGCGTCGAGCCGCACGGCACGCAGATGATGATGCGCGGGCTGGGCGAGAAGAGCTTGTTGTCGTGCACCTTCTTGATGAACTGCTTCAGCATCTGCTCGGTGACGGTGAAGTCGGCGATCACGCCGTCCTTCATCGGGCGGATGGCGATGATGTTGCCCGGCGTCTTGCCGAGCATCATCTTCGCTTCCCTGCCGACCGCCTGGATCGTCTTCTTGCCGTTCGGGCCGGCTTCCTGGCGGATGGCGACGACGGAAGGCTCGTCGAGCACGATGCCTTTGCCGCGAACGTAAATCAGGGTGTTGGCGGTACCGAGATCGATCGCGAGATCGTTCGAAAAATAGCTGCGCAGGAATCCAAACATGGGCAAGGTCGGGGGCCCTTTTCCGTTTCTTAACTAGGCCTTACGGCCGGGGGCCGAAGGCGCGAAATGGCCGATATGATACGCTAACGACGCTACGGGAGATAAGGCAGTCATACCGGAGCGCCCCTAGTCCGAAAGCCGCAGTCCGAGGAAATGTCGCTATCAAACGACGACGTGCGCCGGATTGCCGGGCTGGCCCGCATCGCGATCACGCCCGAGGAGTCCGGCGAAGTGCTCGAGCGCCTGAACCGCATGCTCGCCCTGATCAACGAGATGCGCGCGGTCGACACCGCCGGCATCGAGCCCATGGCGCACGCTCTGGAGCTCGAGCAGCGCCTGCGCGAAGACAAGGTCACCGAGGACGATCAGCACAAGCGTTATCAGGCCGTCGCCCCGGCGGTCGAGGACGACCTCTATCTCGTGCCGAAGGTGATCGAGTAGCTTGTTGAACGCCACGCTGACCGAGCTGTCGGTCGCCCTGAGAGCGAAGAAGGTCTCCTCCGTGGAGCTGACGCGCGCCTGCCTGGAGCGCATCGGCCGGCTGAACGGCGCGCTGAACGCCTTCATCACCGTCGACGAGGAGCGCGCGCTGCAGGAGGCGCAGGCCGCCGACCAGCGCCGCGCGCGGGGCGACGCCGCGGCGCTCACCGGCATCCCGGTCGCGCACAAGGACCTCTTCTGCACCCGCGGCATGCTCACCACCTGCGGCTCGAAGATGCTGGCGAACTTCGTCAGCCCTTACGACGCGCACGTCGTCGAGCGCTTCGCGCAGGCCGGCGCGGTGCTGCTCGGCAAGTGCAACCTCGACCAGTTCGGCATGGGCTCGTCGAACGAGAACTCGCACTACGGCCCGGTGCGCAACCCCTGGAACCGCAGCCTCGTGCCGGGCGGCTCCTCGGGCGGCTCGGCGGCGGCGGTCGCCGCGCGCATGGCGCCGGCGGCGACGGGCACCGATACCGGCGGCTCGACGCGCCAGCCGGCGGCGCTGACCGGCGTGTGCGGCCTGCGGCCGACCTACGGGCTCGTCTCGCGCTACGGCATCGTCGCCTTCGCTTCCTCGCTCGACCAGGCCGGACCGCTCGCGAAGAGCGCCGCCGACCTCGCGCTCATGCTCGAGGTGATGGCGGGCTTCGACGCGCGCGACTCGACCAGCGTCGAGCGGCCGGCGGAGGACTATTCGGGCCGCCTGGGCGCCGAGCTGAAAGGGCTGCGCATCGGCCTGCCGAAGGAATATTTCGGCGAAGGCGTGGAGCCCGGCGTGCGCGGCGCGGTCGAGGAGGCGGCGCGCTGGTTCGAGAGCCAGGGCGCGCTGCGCGTGCCGATCGAGCTGCCGAACACGCGCCTCGCGCTGCCGGTCTATTACGTGATCGCGCCCGCCGAGGCGTCCTCCAATCTCTCGCGCTTCGACGGCGTGCGCTACGGCCACCGCGCGCGCGAGTTCTCCGACCTCGCCGAGATGTACGCGAAGAGCCGCGCCGAGGGCTTCGGCGCCGAGGTGAAGCGCAGGATCCTCGTCGGCACCTACGTCCTCTCGCACGGCTACTACGACGCCTACTACCTGCAGGCGCAGAAGGTGCGCCGCCTGGTGGCGCGCGACTTCCAGCAGGCCTTCGAGCGCTGCGACCTGATCCTCGGCCCGACCGCGCCGGCGACCGCGTTCCCGATCGGCGCGAAGAGCGAAGATCCGGTGCAGATGTACCTCGGCGACATCTTCACCGTGCCGGCGCCGCTCGCCGGGCTGCCGGCGCTGTCGATCCCCTGCGGCTTCGACGCGAAGGGGCTGCCGGTCGGGCTGCAGCTCACCGGGCCGTGGTTCTCCGAAGCGCGCCTGCTCGGCGTCGCCCACCGCTACCAGCAGGCCACCGACTGGCACCTGCGCGTGCCGCGCGAGACGCCGCTATGAGGCTCGTCGTCGCTCTTCTCATCGCCGGGCTTTCGCTCGGCGCCCCGGCGCAGGAGCAGGCCGAGACGCGCGAGTTCGCCGGCCAGGTCGGCAGCCGGGCCGCGTTCCTCGTCCTGCATTCGCGCCGCGCCTCCGACGGCAGCTGGCAGCTGGCCGGCGAATACCTCCTGCTCGGCACGCTCGCGCGGCGCTTCCTCGACGGCGAAGCGAGCCCCGAGATCGGCGTCACCACACTGCGCGAGGGGACGACGCCGATCCTCTTCGGCCGCTCGCCGACGGCAGAGCTGCGCGGATCGCTCCGCCCGGGCTCGTTCCGCGGCACGCGCTACGGCCCGGGCGGGCAGCAGCAGGAGCGCTTCGAGTTCAGCGAGGAATTTCCGGCGATGGCCGACTACACCGCGACGGTGCGCTGCGAGGCGAGCGGCGGCGGCTACGCCTCGAGCCTCGCCTACCGCGTCGAGGCGGGCAAGCTCAAGTCGCTCGATTGGCGCGCGAAGGTCGAGCCGAGCGGGCACTCGTGCAACTTCACCGCGGCCGAGCAGCAGCCTTTCAAGGGCGGCCTGCGCTTCGTGGCCGGCCGCTGCAACGTGACGCTGCGCGATCTCGGCGACTACGTGCGCGCCTCGGCCGAGAGTTGCAACGAGCAGTGCGGCTCGCAGGCCTACTTCGAGCCGCTGCTCATCGACAAGCGCGGCAACTGCCGGCTGATGCGCCCGGAGAGCCGCTGATGGCTGGCGCAGGGTCATCCATCGGCGGCTGGGAAATCGTCGTCGGCATCGAGACGCACGCGCAGCTCCTCACCCGCAGCAAGATGTTCTCCGGCGCGGCCAACAGCTTCGGCGCCGCGCCGAACACGCAGGCCTCGGCGGTCGACATCGCGCTGCCGGGCGTGCTGCCGGTGGCGAACCGCGCCGCGATCGAGCACGCGCTGCGCTTCGGCCTCGCCGTCGGCGGCTCGATCAACCGCCGCTCGATCTTCGAGCGCAAGAATTACTTTTACCCCGACCTGCCCAAGGGCTACCAGATCAGCCAGTACGAGAGCCCGATCGTCCAGGGAGGCAGCTTGAGGATCCTTTCGGACGACAAAGAGAAGACCATCCGCCTTACGCGAGCGCACCTCGAGGAGGATGCCGGCAAGTCACTGCACGAAGGGCTGGGCGAGAAGACCGGCATCGACCTCAACCGCGCCGGCACGCCGCTCCTCGAGATCGTGTCCGAGCCCGACCTGCGCGGCGCAAAAGAGGCGGTCGCCTACGCCCGCGCGCTGCACGCGCTCGTGATGTGGATCGGCATCTGCGACGGCAACATGCAGGAAGGCTCGTTCCGCTGCGACGCCAACGTGTCGGTGCGCAAGGCCGGAGCCGACAGGCTCGGCACGCGCTGCGAGCTGAAGAACCTGAACTCGTTCCGCTTCATGGAGCAGGCGATCGAGCACGAGGCGCGCCGGCAGATCGAGATCCTCGAGGACGGCGGAGCGATCGTGCAGGAGACGCGCCTCTACGACGCCGAGCGCGACGAAACGCGCTCGATGCGCACCAAGGAGGACGCGCGCGACTACCGCTACTTCCCCGACCCGGATCTTCTCCCGCTCGTCGTCAGCGAGGAGATGGTCGAGCGCGTGCGCTCGGCGATGCCCGAGCTGCCGGCGCAGAAGGCGCAGCGCTATGTGGAGTACGGCATCCCGGTTCACGTCGCGAGCCTTCTCACGGCGAGCCGCGATCGCGCCGAGTTCTTCGAAAAGTCGGTCGGCGCGGCTGACGTGGCCCGCTTTCCGGCGATCCGCGAATCGATCGCCAACACGGTGGTGGGCGACGTGGCCGCCAGCCTCAACGACGCGGGTCTCGCGTTCTCGCTCAGCCCGCTCAAGCCCGAAGACCTCGCGCGGCTGCAGACGCGCGTCGCCGACGGCACGATCTCGGGCAAGATCGCGAAGGACCTCTTGAAGAAGAAGTTCGAAGGGGACAAGGCTACGGTCGACGAGATGATCGAGCGCGGCGGGCTGAAGCAGATCAGCGACGCCGGCGCGATCGAGAAGGTGGTCGACCAGGTGCTCGCGGCCAACGCGAGGCAGGTGGCCGACTACCGCGCGGGCAAGGAGAAGGCGTTCAACTCGCTCGTCGGCCAGGTGATGAAGGCGACGCAGGGCAAGGCGAACCCGGCGCAGGTGAACGAGATCCTGCGCCGCAAGCTGAAAAGCTGAACTCCGGCGCTAGCGCGCCGTGATCTCGCGGAAGAACTTCCTGTCTTCGTCGTACTTGGCGTTGATCTGCTCGGCTTCCCTCTGCTTGGCGGCGAGCAGGCCTTCCTGCGCCCTGATGTCCATGTCGGCGTTGCCGATGTTTTCCTTCAGCACCGGCGGCGGCGGCGGGGCGTTGCGGTCGCTCTTCGACTTGTCCATGTAGACGGCGAGCTCTTTCTCGTAGCGCGCGCGGCGCGTCTTGATCTCGTTGATCTTCGCCTGGACCTGGTTGATCTGCTTCTGGTTGTCGCGCAGCGCGCGGGCGCGGGCGTCCTCGATGTCCTTCTCGCTGCTGTAGGTGGCGAGGAGGGCACGCTTGCGCCGCTCGGCCTCGCGCTCGGCGGCGGTCTGCTCGGGCTTCTTGCTCGCCATCGCAGCCCCGGCCTTGTCGGCCTTCGCCTTCTCGTCGGCCTGCGGGTCGATGCGCTTCACCACGTTGCCCTGCGCGTTGATCAGCTCGAGCGGCTGACCGTAGCAGCGCGGCGGGATGGTCGAGCCGTAGTAGCGCTTGCCGTCGGTGCCGGTGCAGCGGTAGGTGAGGCCCGGCTTGTCCTGCGCCAGCGCCGCGAGCGGCGCGGCGAGCAGCGCCGCCACCGCGATCATGACTGCCTTGGGACCGATCATGGATGCCATTGCGTGCTCTCCCCAACGAGCGGACATTTTAACCTGCTAGAATCCGCGCGCCCATGCACTCCGCCGACCGGGCATTCATCGCCGAAGTCACCGCCAGGATGCTGCTGGAGGTCGAGGCGGTGCTCTTCTACGACGCGAAGCCCTTCATTTTCACCTCAGGATGGGCGAGCCCGGTCTACATCGACTGCCGCAAGCTCATCTTCTATCCACGCATCAGGCGCCAGCTGGTTGACTTCGCCGCGGCGACGCTCGCGCGCGACGCCGGCTTCGAGCAGTTCGACGTGGTGGCGGGCGGCGAGACCGCCGGCATCCCCTACGCCGCCTGGATCGCCGACCGCCTCGGCCTGCCGATGCAGTACGTGCGCAAGAAGCCGAAGGGCTTCGGCCGCAACGCGCAGATCGAGGGCGACATCCGCGAGGGTGCGCGCACGCTGCTGGTGGAGGACCTCACCACCGACGGACGCTCCAAGATCAACTTCTGCAAGGCGCTGCGCGACGCCGGCGCGGTGGTCGAGCACGTCTTCGTCAACTTCTACTACGACATCTTCCCCGAGTCGAAGAAGGTGATGGGCGAGCTCGGCGTGCGGCTGCACTACCTCGCGACCTGGTGGGACGTGCTCGCCGCGGTGAAGAAGGGCGGCTACCTCGAAGCGGCCAGGATCGCCGAGGTGGAGAAGTTCCTGCAGGGTCCCGCGGCCTGGTCCGCGGCGCACGGCGGGGTGTCGAGCTTCCCCTCGTCCTGAGCTTTGCGAGTCATCACTCTCAACGTCAACGGCATCCGGTCGGCGGCGAAGAAGGGAGTCTTCCGCTGGCTCGCCGCGCAGCGCCCCGACGTGGTCTGCCTGCAGGAGATGAAGTGCCACGCGGCCGACCTCGACGCGCGGCTGCACAACCTGAAGGCGTTCGAGAGCTGCTACGCCTTCGCCGAGAAGAAAGGCTACAGCGGCGTGGGGCTGCTCAGCCGGCGCGTCCCCGACGAAGTGAAGCGCGGCTTCGCCGTGCGCGAGTTCGACGCCGAGGGACGCTACGTCGAGGCGCGCTTCGGCAAGCTGTGGGTGGTCTCGCTCTACCTGCCGTCGGGCTCGGCCGGCGCGCACCGGCAGGCGTCCAAGTTTCGCTTTCTGAAGAAATTCCTGGTTCATCTCGAGAAAATCAAAGCGAGGGGGCAGGAGATCGTTCTCTGCGGCGACTGGAACATCGCGCACCGCGAGATCGACCTGAGGAACTGGAAGTCGAACCAGAAGAACTCGGGCTTCCTGCCCGAGGAGCGCGCCTGGCTCTCGCGCGTGTTCGACGAGCTCGGTTTCGTCGACGTGTTCCGCAAGCTCAACCCCAACCCCGACCATTACACCTGGTGGTCGAACCGCGGCCAGGCATGGAAGAAGAACGTCGGCTGGCGCATCGACTACCAGATCGCCACGCCGGGCGTCGCCGCCACGGCGAAAAAGGAATCGATCTACAAGGCCAAGCGTTTCTCGGATCACGCACCGCTGACGATCGATTATGACTGGCCGGTGGGCTAGCAGCGTCAGGCCCTATCTGGAGCGCGCGCCGCTCGCGGCGCTGTTCCTCGGCATCTCCTCCGGCTTCACCTTCGCGATGATCGGCGCGACGCTCACCACGCGCCTCGCGCAGCACGGCATCACGAAGAGCGCGGTGACCGCCTTCGCGCTCACCTTCCTCGCCTACAACTTCAAGTTCCTCTGGGCGCCGCTCGTCGACGAGGTGCGCCTGCCGCTGCTCGGGCGCTTCGGCCAGCGGCGCAGCTGGCTCTGGCTGGTCGGCGCGGTCGCGATGGCGGCGGTGGCGTGCCTCGGCATCGCCGACCCCGGGCAGTCGCTCGCGCTGGTCGCCGTCGCTGCGCTCGCGGTGGGCATCGCCGGCGCGACCTTCGACATCGTGATCGACGCCTACCGCATCGAGCTGCTCGAGCCGCGCCAGCTTGGCGTCGGCTCGGGCATGTCGCAGTACGGCTGGCGCATCGGCTCGGCCGCGGCCGGCGGCCTCGCGCTGGTGATCGCGGCGCGCTTCGGCTGGACGGCCGCGTACGTCGCGTGTGCGGTCTTCGCGCTGCCCGCCATGCTGGTCGGCCTGGCGATGGGAGAGCCGGCGCGCCACGCCGCGCCGGCACGCTCGCGCGGCGTGGCCGAGGCGCTGGTCGCCTACTTCAGCCCGCTCCTCGAGTTCCTGCAGCGCCAGGGCGCGCTCGTCGTGCTCGCCTTCGTGCTGATCCACAAGATCGGCGACACGCTGGCGAACCTGACGCTGCGGCTGCTGTTCCAGGACCTCGGCTTCACCAACGACGAGGTCGCCTTCTACGACGTCGGCGTCGGCTTCGCGGCGCTGCTCGCCGGCATCTTCGTCGGCGGCATCCTCTATGCGCGCCTCGGCATGAAGCGCTCGGTGCTGGCGAGCCTGGTGCTGATGGCGGTGTCGAACCTGAGCTTCGCCGGCCTGGCGGCCGTCGGCCACAACACCGCCGGCATGGCGGCGGCGGTCGGCTTCGAGAACTTCGCCAGCGGCATCGGCGGCGTCACCGTGGTGGCGTACCTCTCGGCGCTTTGCAACCTGCGCTTCACCGCGACGCAGTACGCGCTGCTCTCGGCGCTCGCCAGCATCGCCGGGCGCTTCATCACCGGCACGACGGTGGGCGGGCTGATCGAGGCGATCGGCTACGTGAACTTTTACGTCCTCACCACGCTCGTCGCGCTGCCGGGCGTGTTCCTCTTCTGGTGGATGATCCGCAGCGGCCTCGCCGACGTTTCGATCGGTTCAGCCGGGAAGGAAAGCGGAGCGGGCTAGCGCCGCTTGAAGAACTGCACCGCGCGCTCGTATAGAGGCGGTAGCCGCCCGAGGCGAGCTTGCGGATCATCGCGGGGGCGGAGCAAGCGGCGTGCCGCGGCGCGTCTGCCACAGCACGGTGCACAGGTAGGCGACGGTCAGGGCGTTGAGGACGAGCGCCGCGACCTTGATCCACGATACCCCGCGCATGAGCTCGTAGATCTCGACCGGCACGTAGATGCCGCCGCTCGCGGCGGCGAGCCATTCCGCCCAGCGCCGCGCGAACCACAGGCCGTAGGCTTCGACGCAGCGCAGCGCCGCGTAGACGAGCACCAGCGCGCCGATCAGCCAGAGCTGCGCGTTGCTCGTGTCCTCGAGGATGCGGAAGAAGACGTTCGGGTAGCTCTTGCCGGGGTTGAGATGCAGGCGCCCGACGAGCTCGACGACGACGCGGTGGAAGTCGTGCGGGATGAGATAGAAGAGCCCGCCGGCGGCGAGCAGCGCGAGCATGCCCTTCAGCGCTTCGAAGAGCGCCACTGCTCGCAGGCCTTCTTTCAGGTGGCGGTACAGCGGTAGACGGCGAGACTGCCCAGGAGGTTGGGAAACGCGGCGACCGGCTTGCCTTCGTGCAGCGCGAGCCGCTCGCGGATCTGCAGGCCGAGGCGGCGGCAGAGGTCCTCGAAGTCCCGCAGCGTGCAGTGATGGATGTTCGGCGTCTCGTACCACTCGTAGGGCAGCGCCTCCGACACCGGCATGCGGCCCATCATCACCTGCAGCCGCGCGCGCCAGTGGCCGAAATTCGGGAAGCTGACGATCGCCTCGCGGCCGACGCGCAGCATCTCGCGCATCAGCAGCTCGGTGCGGTGGATGGTCTGCAGCGTCTCGGACAGGATGACGCAGTCGAACGAGCCGTCGGCGAAGAGCGACAGCCCGCTCTCCAGGTCGACCTGCAGCACGTTGACGTCGTTCGCCACGCAGGCGAGCACGCTGTCGTCGTCGATCTCGACGCCGTAGCCGGGCGCCTCGCGCTGCTGCCACAGCGCGCGCAGCAGCGCGCCGTCGCCGCAGCCGAGGTCGAGCACGCGCGCGCCGCGCGGCACCCACTCGATGATCGCTTTCTGATCCGGTCTCACCTCGTTTTCCTAAAGATCGATGTTCGCGAAATACGAGCGCAGGCCGGTGTGGTAGCGCTCGTCCTCGAGCAAGAAAGCATCGTGCCCGCCCGGCGCGTCGATCTCCAGGTACGAGACGATGCGCCGGTTGTCGAGCAGCGCCTTCACCATCTCGCGCGAG
>Ga0335085_10010193_pt1 | contig 14065 bp, 9 predicted proteins | sample Lox_Sample_45_FD_206712 | JGI IMG/M metagenome (GOLD analysis project Ga0335085, IMG submission 206712) | Soil microbial communities from Loxahatchee National Wildlife Refuge, Florida, United States - Lox_Sample_4.5 | ecosystem: Environmental > Terrestrial > Soil > Wetlands | place: USA: Florida...
AGGAGCTCGCCAAAAAGACCCACCGCGGACTGGACAGCCGCGTGCTCAAAGGTCTCCACGCGGGCGCTCGGTGCTTCGGCTACCGAAACGTCAAGGGTGATGATGGTGTCCGCCTTGAGGTCGACGAGGCGGAGGCGGCAGTGATCCGGCGGATCTTCGAGCTGTCCGCGAGTGGTCTTTCACTGAAGACCATCGCCAAGACCTTGAACGAGGAGAGGATTCCCTCACCTCGGCCTAGGGCCGGCAAACAGTATGCGAGTTGGGCCCCCACGGCTATTCGCGCCATGCTTCACAACGAGCTTTACGCCGGCACGGTGATCTGGAATCGCTCGCGCTGGATCAAGGCGCCAGGGACAAATCGACGCCTGCGCAGAGAGCGTCCGAGGAGTGAGTGGCGCGTCACCGAGCGACCGGAGCTGCGAATTGTGAGCCAGGACCTCTGGAATCGCGTTCACGAGCGTCAGGCCTGGGTGAAGGAAGTCTACGGAACTCAGAAGCGGGAAGGACTACTGAACCGGGCTGCGTCGAGCCGTTATCTGCTCTCCGGTTTCATGCGTTGCAGCTGCTGCGGGGCTAATCTGGTGATCGTCAGTGGGCGCAGCCGGGATCGCTACCCGCGCTACGGTTGTCCCCAGAACTTCTACCGGGGCACCTGCCCAAATGACCTCCGGGAACGCCAGGACTGGATTGAGGAGCGGCTGCTCTCCCAGCTGCTGAAGCAAGTCTTAAAGCCGGAAGTGATCGATTACGCCGTTCAAGAGTTCGGTCGGCAGTTGCGCGCTGTCATGGGGAATCTCTCGGGAGAGCTGGCCCGGCTGCGAGAGCAAAAGGCGAAGCTGGAAGGTGAGATTGCCAATCTGACCTCGGCCGTTGCGGCTGCCGGCCACTCGCCTGCTCTGCTGACTGCGATTGCCCAACGGGAAGCCGAGCTGCGCGTCATCACGGATCGGCTGCTGTCTGAGGGAAAAGGCTCAATCGAGACGGATCTGGCAGAAATGCGCCGATTCATCACTGACGGAGTGGGCTACTTGCAAAAGCTCCTCTCCCAGGACGTCGCCCAGGCGCGGGCTTGGCTAGGGACGCACACCCGCCAGATAACGATGAAGCCGAACCTTGAGCGGCGCCACTACGTCGCCCTGGGGGAATGGAATCTCACCGGAGGCCGCGATTTTGGCGGGAGCGTTGGGATGGTTGCGGGGGCTGGATTTGAACCAGCGACCTTTGGGTTATGAGCCCAACGAGCTACCTGACTGCTCCACCCCGCGAAGCTATTATACCGAGACCGCCCTCCCCTGCCAAGCTAAAAAACTGGGCGGGCCGGGCTACGGCGACGCGCAACCTGACGGAGCGAGGCCCACAAGCCGGGTCGAGGCGGATCGAGTCCATGAGCCGGGCTGTTCGCTCCAATAGTTCCAGAGAAGGACAGGGCAAGGGCCACGGAGCCTCGGGTCAAGCCCATTCAGCCCACTTTCCAGCGCAGTTCAGATTCCTCAGTGCCATCCTCGCCCAGCACGCTCAAGGTGTAAGCGTTCTGAGTGTACTGGCGAAGCATGCGTTGGGTATTGAAGAAAGATCCGTTAAAGGCAATGGCGCCTCGCATCACTCCAGCGTAGGCCAGGGGATTCCTGTAAAACTGGGGCACGACGACGGTTTCGAGTTTGTTATAAAGCGATTCGGCCTCTGCCCAGGACCCTTCCCGGGAGTCGTCATCGCCGATGCTCCACCCTGTCACTCCCTCGCCATGACCCTCGATCCACCACCCGTCCAGGACGCTCAGGCTGGGCACGCCGTTGAGCGCAGCTTTCATGCCGCTGGTGCCGGAAGCCTCGTACGGGCGAAGCGGAGTGTTCAGCCAGAGGTCGACGCCGCTGGTCAGGAGCTGACCCCAGCGCATGTCATAGTTCTCGATATACAAAAGGTGGACACCATCACGGAGACGGGCGGAGCTCTCAAATATCCGCCGAATGAGCGCCTTGCCCTCCTCGTCCGCCGGATGCGCCTTGCCCGCGTAAATGATCTGCAAGGGGCCGGCCGTCCTGGCCAACTGCTCCAGGCGGTCCGGATCTGAAAGCAGCAGGTCCGCCCGCTTATAGACGGCAGCCCGGCGCGCGAAGCCCAGGGTCAGTTTCGCTTCATCGAGCGCGACGCCGGTCTCCTGCTGAATGGCTGCAAACAACCGTTGTTTGGCCTCGGCGTGCGCCATCAAGATCTCGTCCAGGGAGATTCCCATGGCATAGCGCAAATAGCGGTTGTCCTGGCGCCATTCGGGAACGAGCCGGTCATAGAGATCTTGAAAGGGGGGGCAAGTCCAGGTGCCGACGTGCACTCCGTTGGTGATGGCGCGAATCGAAAAGCGAGGGAACATGCTGCGCGAGACCTCGCCGTGACGCATCGCCACCCCGTTAACGTAGCGGGAGCAATAGAGGGCGAGCTCCGTCATGTTGAGCTGGCCATTCGACATCAATCCCAGCTCCGCGAGGCGGTCCGCCTGATCCGATCCCACCACCTGGGTGACCAGGGACCGGTCGAAGACGTCGTGCCCGGCGGGCACGGGCGTGTGCGTCGTGAAGACACACTTTTGGCGCAGCCGGGCGACTTCCGCCTCGAGATTCAAGGGGTTGTCCGGATGCTCCTGCACCTGCTCTTCAAGCAAGGCTAACGTCAGGAGGGCGGAGTGGCCCTCGTTCATATGGAAGTTCTCCAGCCGGGCGTAGCCGAGGGCGCGCAGCAGGCGCACGCCACCGATTCCGAGGATCGCCTCCTGGCAGAGGCGGTAGCGCCGGTCGCCCCCGTACAGCCGGTCAGTCAGCTTCCGGTCCTCGGGATCATTCTCGGGAAGCGCCGTATCGAGGAGGTATACCGGCACGAATCGCGAGCCCATGCCGGTGATTCGATAGCGCCAGCCTCTTACTTTCACCGGCCGGCCTTCGATCTCCACGGTAACCGCCGCCCCGGCGGGCTCGACTACGCTTTCTGGCTCCCACACCGAGGGCGACTCGCCCTGCTGGCCCTGACCATCCAGTTTCTGCTCGAAGTAGCCTCCCCGGTACGCCAAGGTGACGCCCACCATCGGCAGTTCCAGATCCGCCGCGGAACGGAGCATGTCCCCAGCCAGTGCCCCCAGCCCTCCGGAATAAGTCGGGATGGAGCTTTCCAGCGCGATCTCCATCGAGAAGTAAGCGACGCGGGCGTGCGTAGGGTCAGTCAATTTCAGGGCTCCAAAAAACGAGTGCCGGGTTAGCAAGATGATAGCGCGGTTTCTTCGATCCGTGTCGAAGAAATCGGCTTGCCAGCCGCAGATCCGGCGAATCGCGGTTCACGGCGCTCTGACTCCGGCCAGCTTCTCGAAGGCCCGCTCGATCTCATTCTCCTGGGCCTCGTCCAGCACGGTCCGCAGGTCGAGCAGAATCCGGTCGCGTTCCAGGCGCACGATCAGGGGCGGCCGGTTGCGGCGCAGCAATGCGGCCATCTTTTCGGCGGAATAACCGGCCGGCTTGAGGCCGATGAGCGTGGTCGGCAGATACTGACCCGGGGTGGAACCTCCGCCTGCCACCGATTCGCCAGGTTCGAGCTCGACCGTGAGGCCGGCGATCCTTTTCAGCCGCTCCCCCAGACGCTCTGCCCGTCGGGCGATAGACTCCGCCGAGGCCCGGATCATCCGCAGCGAAGGAATGGCGTCGAAGTCCTGGCGGAGGTAAAGCCGGGCCGTAGCCTCCAGAGCCGCGATGGTCAGCTTATCCACCCGAAGGGCGCGAAAGAGGGGGTTCTTGCGGATCTGCCGCAGCGGCTCGCGCTTGCCGGCCAGGACTCCAGCCTGGGGTCCGCCCAGCAGCTTATCCCCGCTGAAGGTGGCGACGTCGACGCCAGCCTCGAAGCTCCGGCCGGCCGGAGGTTCATCCTTGAGACCATAGGCGGCCAGGTCCACCATGCAGCCGCTTCCGAGGTCCTCCATCAGGACCAGATGGTGACGCCGCGCCAGCTCGACCAACTCTTCGAGGGCAGGCCGCTCGGTGAACCCTACCATGCGGAAGTTGCTGGGATGGACGCGCAGCAAGACCCGCGTGCGCTCATTGACCGCCGAGGCGTAGTCGCCGACGCGCGTGCGGTTGGTGGTGCCGACTTCGCGCAGAACGGCGCCGCTCTGGGCGCAGATGTCGGGGATGCGAAACGATCCCCCGATCTCGATCAACTCGCCGCGCGAAACCACCACCTCCGCGCCCTGGGCCAGGGTGTTGAGCACCAGGAAGACGGCGGCAGCATTGTTGTTGACCACCAGCGCCGCCTCGGCTCCCACCAGTCGTGCCAGCAGCCCGTCGGTGTGGGAATCGCGCCGGCCGCGCTCACCGACTTCGAGATCGTATTCCAGGTTGGAATAGCCCGCCGCCACCTCCGCCACACGCTCGACGGCCTCGCGCGCCAGCGGCGCCCGCCCCAGGTTGGTGTGCAGAATCACGCCGGTGGCGTTAACGACGGGAACCAGGGAGGGCGACAACCGAGCCTCGAGGCGGCGGGCGATCTCGTTCTCGAGGCTCGGGAACCCGGCCTCCGCCCCCGCCCCCTCCAGAATCCGTTGCCGTAACGCCTGCAGCACTTCGCGGATGACCTCGACCAGGAGCGGCCGGCCCGCGCGCTGCTCTAAGGGGCCTCCGCTCAGCCGGCTCAGCAACTCGTCGACGGCCGGTATCTGGCGGAGCTTTTCCGAAGATATGGTCTGCGAAACGGACATCAATCAAGCCGGTTCCTTCCGCGCCGGCCAGTCTCAGGATTTGCCCCGACATTTCATCACACCGGAGCACGAAGGTCAATTTTGCGCGACGGTCTCTATTCTCCGATGGTTAGTGCCATTTTGCAAACCGGCATCCGCGCCTTGCGGAATCGCATCCAAGGGGCATGGCCTATGGACCTTCTTCGCTGGTCACGCGGCGGATCGCCGGCGCGCTGGAAACGAGCCTGAAGCGGGCGTACGGCCGCTTTAGCGTCAGTCCTGAAAAGTACCTCCACGAACTTCGCCGCGGCCACGGTCTGCCTCTCAATTCCTACCGCGACGTCTTCACCCTGCACCCCGCTGTTCTTGATCACGTGGCGGAGCGGACCATTTCGGGCGCGCGCCGGCTGGCGATCGTGGAAGGCGCGAGCTTCGGCCTGGGCGGCGTCTTCACCCTCTTGCCGGACGTGAGTCTGCTCGGCCTCATCACCTTCCGGCTGATCCAGAAGCTGGCCCTGATCTATGGCTTCGAGTATTCCACCGAAGAGGAAAGGGTGGAGCTCTGGCTGGCCACGGCAAGCGCCGCCGGGGTCGACTTGGGGCGGGACTGGGTCAAACGGCAGGTCATCGAACGCTTCGCGGCCCGGATCGCCGAGAAGGCCGGCAGCGAACTGGCCGAGAAGCTGGCGGCCGGGGCGGTCCCGGTGCTCAGCGCGGGGCTCGGCGGGGTCCTGAACGCCTTTTTTATAACGGGCTGGGGAGGGCGCGCTCGCGCCTATTTCCGGGACAAGCATTTCGATTGGCGCGGCAGCCGGGAACTGGGCATGGGGAGCGGGGAGTAGAGTTCACCGTTTCCACTGGCTATTTCCGGCGCTGGCAGCGCGGGCAGAAGTGAGTGCTGCGTCCCCCGAGCACGATCCGTTTGATCCTGGCTCCGCAGCGGCGGCACGGCTCGCCCGTCCGCTGATAGACCTTGAGACTGGAAGCGAATCGCCCCGGATTACCCTCGATATCCACGTAGTCGCGCAGGCTGGTTCCCTGCCGGGCGACCGCCCGCCGCAGGACGGCGGCGACCGCCCGCCGGAGAGCGAGGGCTTCCCCGCGCTCGAGACGCCCCGCCTCGGTGAGGGGGTGAATGCGGGCCGCGAACAGCGACTCGTCGGCGTAAATGTTCCCCACGCCCGCCAGCCGGCCTTGGTTGAGAAGCCAATTCTTCACGGGCGTGCGCCGTCCCCGCAGCGCTTCCAGGAATTCCCCTGGCCTCATGCTGAGAGCGTCCGGACCGAGGCGGGAGAAGATTCCCTCCAGTTCGGCGGCCGTGCAGTGACGCAGCCGGCCGAAGCGCCGGATATCGCGGTAGCGAATCTCCTCGCCATTTTCCAGCGTCAGCCGGACGTGGGTGTGGGGCTCGACGGGCAGGTCGCGGGGCACCACGGTGACCTGACCCGTCATGCCCAGGCGAACCAGGAGGTAATCCGGCGGCTGGTTGTGATTCGGGGCTCCGGGCCGCCGCGCGGGCGCGAGTTCCATCGCAATAGCCTTGCCCTTGCGAGTCAAACGCCGGATCACACCGCGCACTTTCTGCTCGAAATCCTCCGCCGGACCCGCAATCACCTGGGCGTGGCTGACCTCGACCGCCATGATCTGCCGTCCCAGCACCCGGCTCGCGAGGCCGCGCCGGACCGTCTCAACTTCGGGAAGCTCGGGCATTAGAAGATGTTGACGAGTGGCAGTTGGCCCGCCGCAGGCGGGCGCGCAGCGAGAGTACAGGGCTGCGTTTGACGAAACTTACCAATAGGTTGCGGCGACGCCGGTCACCGGTCGGCCGCCACCGCTACTTTGATCTCTTCCCCTTCGACCCGAACCGGATGGGTGGCAACCTTGGCGGCCGGATCGACTAGACTCTCCCCCGTGCGCACGTTGTACTGCCAGCGATGCCAGGGGCAGGTGATCACCTCGCCTTCCAGGAAGCCCTCGCCGAGCGGCCCTCCGCGATGCAGGCAGGTGTTATCGAGGCAATAGACCGTCCCGTCGACGTTGAAGAGAGCCAGCTCCCGACCGGCTGCCTGCACCGGGCGACAGGACCCCGGGGCCAAGTCTGAAAGCTTGGCGCACTTTACAAAGTCTGGCATTGACCCCCTCTGAGGCCTTGTCGCGGACAGCCTGCATCGGTCTGGTGTGACCGGAGATCCATTATAGCCGCACCGATAGCCGCACCGGCAATTTGGAGAGGCGCCGAAGAGCTTGACGACGAGGGCCTTTGGGGGTATAGTACACGCTGGTAGATAACCCTATGATTAGAGGGCACCGGGAGCTCGGCACGGTGTGGACGGAAATCGGGGACGAACGATGTCGGGATGGCAGGTGGATACCGTGCGCCGAGAGCGCCACTGGCTTCGTGGACGCCGCGATCAGGCAACCTCTCCGCGAGGGCCACTTCCAGGGCACCCCCCACCCCCCTGAAAAATTGAAAAACGAACCTAGGAAGCTCTTTAGAATCAACAAAAAGAGGTAAAAACGAACCTAGAACGAACCTGAACGAACCTAATCTGCTGGGATTCTGAATCAGATAAGTGATTTAGAATCAGTGTCGCCTCTTGGGCTCCTGCCAAAACGAACCTAAACGAACCTGAACGAACCTAAGACCCGATGATGTCAGATTACCCATTTAAAATCAGCCCAATAGATCAAGAAGCTTCGCGGACCGAGGCTCCAGGCTCGCCTTTTCCGTTCGCTTGCCGAAGGCTGCCGTTGCTGCGTGTGGGATCAGGGAGCTCGAAACGGCACCGACGAGACCGCTCGCACCAATACGAAACCGGTCGCTGACTTGGCTATCCGGAAGCGGGTGAAGAGGCGGTTCAACAATCGGCGATATAGAGACGCTGCCTCAGCAACCACATTGACAGGGCGCGAACTGCCGTAACGCCTCAACTGCGGGATCATGCTTGTTTTTCCAGGCCGCGGACATCTGCTGCCGACGTCCGGCTAGCGCCTCAATACCACAGTGTGTAACTTGACACCCTTAGGAAGCCCATGCTACTTTTCGACTCCACCGAAGCGCTGCCCGTGGAGTTTTTGCAGGAAGACCCGTTCGACCAACGAATGCGGAAGCTTACCCAGGGAATGACACTTGCCGCGCTTGAGAACAATCCATCGGAAAGACGAAAGGCAGGTCACATGTCGCGAGCCGTTCGACTTCTGGCGAAGCCGATTGCATTCCTGTTTTTGCTGGCGGGCCCTGCGTTCGCGAGCTGCACCAATCCGATCTCGGCGAGTCCCAGCTCCATTAATTTCGGAAACGTAGGCCTTGGGGTTGGCCTGTTTGGCGCCCACGGGTTCCAGTTGACGAACAGCTGCAGCTTGAACCTCAAAATCAACTCATTCGTCTTCAATCCGCCGGTGTTCGGTTTGGCTGACGGCGTATTGCCCCGCTATATTAATGGTAACAGTACCGATAATTGGTCGATTGCGTTCAGACCGGCTGCCGCTCAAACTTACACCGGCACTCTGACGATCAACATCGCTGGGGGATACCCCGCAGTAGTAATGAGTCTCACCGGAACCGGAGTCTCCAATAAGGGCGTGCCGAGCCTCAGCACCAGCTCGATCAACTTTGGTAATGTCGCGATTGGCACGACTGTCACCAAGAGCATGACCCTGACCAACACGGGTTCAGCCTCGTTCAATCTGATCCAACTAAACACCTATTCGCCGTTCCAAGTGACGCCACTTACGAGCTCGGTCACCCTCGGAGCCGGTAAGAGCTACAACTTCACGATCAGTTATACGGCTACGGCACTGGGAGCGGTTAACGGCGCTGTAAATCTGGTTTACAACTTCCTCGGTCCGCAGGGGATCGATCTGACGGCCACCGGCATCTCGCCTGCTGGCGTAGCCTTCACCAGCTTTCCCGTGCTGCCCGCGGCCACGCAGGGGTCCCCCTATCTGGCGACCTTGCATGCCACGGGCGGAACGGCTCCCTACACTTATCACATCACCAAAGGGAGCGCGATCATTAACGGTCTGACGTTCACCCCTGCTACGGGGACCTTTGGCGGCAGTGTCGCTTCAACGGTGGCGGCGGGCAACTACACCCTCAACATTCAAGTGAATGATTCCAGCAAGCCACCGAAGGCCGCGACGACGACGTTCACCTTGACGGTGGGCGCACAGACCGGCGCGAACTGCGCGATCATCGACTACGATGTCCCCAATACAAGCACTCCGATGACCGCTCTGAACGATCTCGGAACCGGCACCTACAATCCTTTTGGAGCCGGCTGCCCGGAGCCGGAGGGATGCGAAGGCGGCCTCTATCCGGGCGGGTCCAACACCGATCCGAGCGTGCACGCCTCGGACGGGATCGCCATCGGGCAGACCTTGCAGCCACTCGATTCGAACGGCAATCCTTCCTCAACGGGCGCCATCGTCTTCATGGGCCTGGGAGAGTCGGCAACCCAGCAACCCTTTAATGACTTCATGAATGTCGCCAACGGCGAGCCCGCCCGGAACCCCCGGGTCGTCATCGTCAATGGAGCCTTGGGCGACGAAACCGCCGTAAATCTCCAGAGCTCGAGCAGCGGGTATCTTTCCACCGTCCTCAACTACGTTCTGCCTTTCTACGGCTACACGGCCAAACAAGTGCAGGCGGTCTGGCTCGACACCGTCGATTCGGGCGATACCGCGGGATTTCCGGCGGACGCCGAAGCGATTCAGCAGGAACTGGCGGATGGCAACGCCCACGGGCCGGGCGTGGTCCAAACGCTGAAAACCAACTTCCCCAATCTGAAGCTGGCCTACCTGGGCGCGGCGAACTACACCGGCTATGCGGAAGGGGTCTCGACCGTGCTGCCGGAGCCCCAATCCTATGACTCCTCCTGGGGCGACAAGTGGGCGATTGAAGATCAGATCAACGGCACCTGCTGCGGCTACAACGGCACCAACCCGGTCGCGCCCTGGATGGGCTGGGGTTACTATTACTGGGCGAACGGGCTGCTGGCCCGCCAGGACGGCACCTATTGGAGCTGCCAGGATCTCAGCGCTGACGGTATTCACCCCGTTTATCCCAGCGGTCACCTGAAGATCGCTTTCGGTCTGCTGAACTTTCTGAAAACGGACCCCACGGCTACGCCTTGGTTCCTGGCGCCGGGCCACTAGGCGTAGGTCGGGCAAAAGTTAGACAGTTGACAGCTTTTTCGCCTCGGACGCGGCTCCGAACTTCGATGGTCGAGATTGGCGCGTGGCCCGTCCGCGGCGCACCAATCTCGATTCTTTTTCAGGGGGGATCTCTTGACGCGACGAACGCGGGAGCTTGCCCGGAGGACGCCGGCCGGTAAGAGCCTAGAGGAAAGACGAGAGATTGATTACATCTCCAGAGCCGTCCGCGACTATTTTGTGAGGCCGGTTGCGATCCTCCTCTGGCTGGCGGGCTCGGCGTTCGCCACCTGTACCAATCCCATTTCGGCCAACCCCAGCTCGATCAGTTTCGGCAATGTGGGCATCGGCCTCGGCCTGTACGCCCCGCGCGCGTTCACCTTGACGAACAGCTGCAGCCAGACGGTGAAGATCAACTCCTTCACCTTCAGCTCGCCGGTCTTTGGCATGGCAGACGGGGTGTTGCCGCGTTACATCGACGGCAACAGCACGGACAACTGGTCGGTCGCCTTCATCCCCGCCGCCGCCCAGATCTACAGCGGCACGCTCACCATCAATATTGCCGGCTTTCCGCCAGTTGCCGTCAACCTCGCGGGAACGGGAATCATCAACGGCGGAGTCCCGACTCTCACCAGTACGGCCGGCCACTTCGGCAAGGTGCCGATCGGCACGACCGTCACCAAGAACTACCAACTGACCAACAACGGCACCGACGCGTTCATTCTGGTGGAATTGAACACCTATGCGCCCTTCCAAGTGACCCCGATCAAGAGCCCGGTGGCGATCACTCCCGGCCAGACCTTCAAGTTTACGGTCAGCTACACCGCCACAGCCTTAGGACCGATTACGGGCGCTGTCACCCTGGTCTACAACTATCAACCGGCCCAAGGAATCGATCTCACTGCCACCGGCGTGGCGCCGAGCAGCCTCGCCCTGGCGAGCTTTCCGGTCCTGCCCGCGGCCACCCAAGGATCGCCGTATCTTGCGACGTTGCAAGCAACCGGTGGCGCCGCGCCGTACACCTTCCATATCACTAAAGGGTCGATTCCAGGCTTGACCTTTACGCCTTCGACCGGAACCTTCGGCGGCTCGGTGTCATCGAGCGTGGCCGTGGGGAGCTACAAGATTACCGTTCAGGTCACGGACTCCAGTCAGCCCCAAAAACAAGCGAATGCCACAATCACCCTGCCGGTCGGTCCACAAACCGGCGCCAACTGCAGCATCATCGATTACTCCGTGCAGAGCAGCCTGCTGACGGCGCTCAATGACCTTGGGACCGGCAGTTATTTGGGCTATCAAGGCGGGTTGTATCCCAACGGCAGCAACACCGACTCGTCAACTCACCATTCCGACGGGATGTCGATCGGGCAGGCTATCCAGCCGCGCGATGCCGACGGCACCATTGACCCCGCGAACGGATCGATTGTCTTGATGTCGCTGGGGATGTCGAACACCCAACAGCCTTGGATCGATTTCACGAACGTGGCCAACGGCGATCCCGGGAGAAATCCGCGGGTCGCCATCGTCAACGGGGCCTTGGGTGGCGAGACGGCGACGGAGCTCTACCAGGCCAGCAGCGGTTATCTCGGTACCATCCTGAATTACATTCTCCCCTTTCATGGCTACACTGCCCAGCAGGTGGCCGTGGTCTGGATCGATAGCGCCGACTCCACCACTCAGGCCTTCCCGACGGATGCCCAGATTCTGGAGACGGAACTGGAAGGCATCGTCGCTACCCTGAAGGTTGACTTCCCGAATCTGGCAGTCGCTTACTTCGGCGCGGTCAATTATACGGGCTACGCCCAGGGCGTTTCGACGGTCTTGCCGGAGCCGTTCGGCTACGATACGGCCTACGGCGACAAATGGGCGATCCAGGATCAGATCAACGGCGTCTGCTGCAACTATAACCCCGCTAACGGCACCGTCGTGGCGCCTTGGATGGGCTGGGGTTACTACTACTGGGCGAACGGACTGCTGGCCCGCCAGGACGGCACCTATTGGGGCTGCCAGGACGACAGCTTCGACGGCACTCACCCGGTCTATCCCGGTGGTCACCTGAAGATCGCATATGGTCTGCTGAACTTCTTGAAGACGGACCCCACGGCCACGCCCTGGTTCCTGGCGCCGGGCCAATAGCTGGGGTCAGGTAGAAATGTCGAGGTGGTGCGTGTTCCGCCAGCGAAGGACCAATGTCGTCCAGATTCGCTTGCAGGGGGGGACCTCTTAATGGGAAAAACGCCGGAAGTTACCCCAAAGGCGCCGGCTCGTAACAACCCGCAGCAAAGGGTTGGCTACATCTCCAGAACCTTCGCGCTTCTGGTGAGGTCGATTGCGTTCTTGCTGTTGCTGGCGGGCCCAGCGTTCGCCACCTGTACGAATCCCGTTTCGGCCAACCCCAGCTCGATCAATTTTGGCAATGTCGGCCTTGGAGTGGGTCTCTTTGGCGCGCACGGCCTCCAGTTGATAAACAGTTGCAACGTAAACCTGACAATCGACTCTCTTACTTTTGATCCGCCGGTGTTCGGTTTGGCGGATGGCGTTTTGCCCCGCTATCTTAATGCGAATAGTACTGACAATTGGTCGATGGCCTTCAGACCAAAAGCCGCCCAGACCTACACGGGCACCTTGACCATCGCTTTATCGGGTGGATACCCGTCGGTCGTCGTCAATCTCACGGGAACCGGGGTTGACAATCAAGGCTTGCCGACCTTGAGCACCTCTTTCATCAACTTTGGCAATGTGCCGGTCGGTACGACGGTTGCCAAGAATGTAAGCCTGACCAACAACGGTACGGCGGCCTTTACCCTGACTGAGCTCAACACCTATGCGCCCTTCCAAGTTACGCCCCTCGCGAACCCCACATCCATCAACCCCGGCAAGACCTTCAGGTTTACGATCAGCTGCACGGCGACCGGCGTGGGCGTGGTCAAAGGTAACGTAAACCTGGTGTACAACCTGCTCACACCGCAAGGCATCGATGTGACGGCCAACGGGACGGCGCCGGCCGGCGTCGCCTTCACCAGCTTTCCGGTGCTTCCCGCAGCCACCCAGGGGTCCGCCTATCTGACGACCTTGCATGCAACGGGAGGAAAGCCTCCCTACACTTTTCATATCACCAAGGGCAGTGCGACCATTCCGGGCCTGACGTTCACGTGTTCCTCCGGAACCTTCGGCGGCTTAGTCTCCTCAACCGTGCCTGTTGGCAACTACACTCTTATCATCCAGGTGAATGACTCGAACCAGCCGCCGCAAGCAGCCACGACAACCTTCACGTTGCCGGTAGGCCCGCCGACGGGCGCGAACTGCAACATCGTCGAGTCTTATGTCCCTGGCACCAGTACACCACTGACAGCGTTGAACGATCTCGGCACGGGCACCTATCTTGGCTACGAGGGCGGACTATATCCAAATGGCTCCAATACGGACCCAAATCCACACGCGTCCGATGGGGTTGCGATCGGCCGGGGCATCCAGCCGCGCGACGCCGACGGCAACATCGACCCGACGAACGGCTCGGTCGTCTTCATGTCCTTAGGTGTTTCAAATACCCAGCAGCCGTTCAACGACTTCATGAATATCGCCAATGGCGACCCGGCAAAGAATCCGCGAGTCGCCATCGTCAACGGAGCCTTAGGTGGCGAGACGGCGGTCGGACTTGCCTACAGCACCTACCTCTCCACCGTCGTCGACTATGTCCTTCCCTTTTACGGATACACCGCCAATCAGGTGGCGGCCGTCTGGCTCGACACGGTCGACTCCGACGCAGGCTCCTTTCCGGGAGACGCCACGACGCTCCAGTCTGAACTGGAGACGATTGTGGCAGCTCTCAAAGTTGACTTCCCCAACTTAGTGCTTGTCTACCACGGAGCCGCAAACTACACCGGATACGCTCAGGGTGTCTCCACCATCCTGCCGGAGCCCCAGGCCTACGAATCCGCGTTCGGTGATCAGTGGGCGATCGCCGACCAGATCAACGGCGTCTGCTGCAACTATAATCCCGCCAACGGCACCGTCGTGGCGCCTTGGATGGGCTGGGGTTACTACTATTGGGCAAACGGACTCCTGGCTCGCCAGGACGGCACTGTCTTGGTTCAGCGTGAAATGGAGAGTCGCCGTTTTCGGTAAGCTACCGAGTTCCGCCCCTGCGGGGCGGGGATTTTTCAAGGCATGGGGAAATCTATCGAATCCGATGGAGAAGGGGAGGAC
>Ga0335085_10010194_pt1 | contig 14064 bp, 12 predicted proteins | sample Lox_Sample_45_FD_206712 | JGI IMG/M metagenome (GOLD analysis project Ga0335085, IMG submission 206712) | Soil microbial communities from Loxahatchee National Wildlife Refuge, Florida, United States - Lox_Sample_4.5 | ecosystem: Environmental > Terrestrial > Soil > Wetlands | place: USA...
CAAGGTCTTCGGCGGTGATGCGGGCTTGTTGCAGCAGTCGTCCGCGTGCCGCGTCGGAGCGCTGGGTGAGCTGCCCGAGCACTGTGGCTGGCCAGCCGTTCCGATCTCGATGCAGGTTCCGCCGCTTCGGGCCCGCTGTTACCGGAGCGGTTCAGCCGATGCTGCCCGCAGCCGGGCTAGCGATCCGGCTGCGACCAGGGCTGAGCCGACGGCCATCCGCGGCCTGCGCCGCTGCACGGCCCGGGCCACCCGCAGGACACCATACGCGACGGCCGGGGCTTCGGAGGCGATCGCGGGCCCCGTCAGCCGCCGCGGGTGGCGCAGGCGCCACGGCACGCTGATGACCACCGACGCTACCGGGGAAACAAGGCCGAACCAGTGGAAGAACCGCTCTATCCGGCGGGCCGCGGGTGTTTCCGTCCTGGGGGTAGCCGGGGCCGTGATGCCACGCTCGCGCATCACGTCCCTCATCAGCCGCTGATGGTGCTGTTGCACCTCGGCCGGGGTCGGCGCTTCGGTGCCAAGGCCCCACGCCACCAGCCCGAAGCCAGCAGCGCCTGCCCACTCGGCCAGGGCCCGCTGCCGCCGCCCGGCGGCCCAGTGCCCGGCCCCGGCGGCAGCCTGGACAACAACGGGAACGACAGGGTTCACCCACCCGCGCGCCGTCGAGGGCCTGGCCCCGTCCAGATAGGACAGGTAGGCCAGCCGTAGCAGGGCCCTTTCAGCATCACCAGCCATCCCGTCATTGTCGCCCAGGCGGCGCGTGCGTGCCATTGTTCTTCGGTCACCCGGTCGAACCAGCGCGCCAGCGCGGTGAGCGGGAAGTGGGCTAGCCACCGCCACCATGCATCGATTTCAGCGTGCCGTTGCAGCGCCAGGTCTAGGGATCTCCCGGAAGCGGTGAAGACGTCGCCGGGTCGAGACTGGCGGCGTCGCCACCCTGGGGAGGTTTGGTTATGAGTACCGACAATGAGCGCGAGCCGGATGCGGGCGCTAGCCCGGATGAGTACATTACCGACGGCCGAACGGGCGAGAGCTACGTGCTCGGCCAGACGTTCGACGCCAAGCCCGTCGTTTACAGCGTCGTCGATGGTCAGGCGATCTTCGAAGGCGACATCGTACTCGGCACGGTCGAGGAGATGGACCGGCGGCGAGCGCTGGTCGAGGGCACGGACATCGCCCGGCTCGACGCCCGGGCGGGCCAGCCTGTCCAGCCGGGAGACGAGCCGCTCGAGGGTGCGGTCATCATTCCGTTCGGCCAGTTCAGGTGGGCCGACGGCGTCGTTCCCTTCGAGGTCGACCCGGGCCTGCCGGTCGCGCAGCAAAACGCCGTCACCGGCGCCGTGGCTCACTGGCGGGCCAACAGCCGCCTCAACCTCACCCAGCGGACCGCGGCCAACGCCGGCCAGTTCCCTGACTTCATCCGCTTCACTACCGGTACCGGCTGCTCCTCACCGGTCGGCAGGCAGGGCGGCCGGCAGGATATCCATCTGGCCGGGGGATGCTTCTTCGGTCAGGCCGTCCATGAGGTCGGCCACTCCGTGGGACTGTGGCACGAGCAGAGCCGTGAGGACCGCAATAGCTTCGTCACCATCAACTTTGCCAATATCGACCCAGCGCAGAGGCACAACTTCGACCAGCAGATCACCGACGGGGATGACGTCGGGCCCTACGACTATGGCTCGATCATGCACTACGGCCCGACCGCGTTCTCGATCAACGGGCAGGACACCATCACGCCGACCCAGCCACTGCCGCCCGGTGTCGTCATGGGTCAGCGGATTGCCCTGAGCGCAGGTGACCGGGCCGCGGTCAGGCTCATGTACGCGGCGCTCGAGCCGTCGCCGGGCAACACCTGGATCGGCGACTTCACCGGCGACGGGCGGTCAGATGTCCTGTTCTACCTGCGCAGCCGGATGACGTGGCACCTCGGCTCGTGGGCCACGGGCAGCCTGGTCTGGACGCAGGTCGGCGACACGACCGGCTTCGGGCAGATCGGCGACGGGCGTCCGATCTGGGTGGGCGACTTCGACGGCGACGGCTCGGCGGAAGTCCTGATCTACTACCCGGGCGACGGTAACTGGTGGCTCGGCGGGGTGACCGGTGGTCAGTTGCAGTGGTCGCTGGTCAGCAACACCCTCGGCCGCATCGCGGGTGACCCGAACTTCGGGCAGGTGTGGGACGGGCGGCCCTTCTGGACGGGCAACTTCAGCCGGAAGGACGCCACCGAGATCCTCATCTACTACCCGGGCGACGACAACTGGTGGCTGGCCACGTGGAGCGCCGGCCGGCTGTCCTGGTCCTTCGCCGGCAACACGGCCGGCTTCGGGCACGCCATCAACGACGGCCGCCCCTTCTGGATCGGTGATTTCGACGGGGACGGCCAGGCCGATGTGCTGATCTACTACCCGGGCGACGGCAACTGGTGGCTCGGCTCGCACCGCGGCGGCCAGCTGCAATGGCGTTTCATCGGTAATACCATGGGAGCCGCCCGGCCGGCGCCGCCCTTCCCGGCGGTCTGTCAGCCGCTGGCCGACCAGGTCAGCGAGATCACCGCGGAAATCCAGGATCTCCAGGAAGAGCTCCAGAACGCCGCCCCCGGAGAGAAGGCAGCCATCGTCCGGCAGATACGGGTACTCCAGACCCGTTTGGCACCTATCAGAAGGCAGCTGGCGGCCTGCGTGACAGCCAACACACCGCCCCAGCCACCTCCCTGGCCCAATTTCGGGCAGGTGTGGGACGGACGGCCCTTCTGGATCGGCCGGATATCGCGCTCCGACCGGTCAGAGGTCCTGATCTACTACCCCGGCGACGGCAACTGGTGGCTCGGCACCCTGGACGGGCCGGAGTTGCAGTGGACCTTCGCAGGCAACACGCTCGGCTTCGGCCAGGTCGCCGACGGGCGGCCCTTCTGGGTGGCTGACCTTTCCGGTGACGGCCGCGACGACGTCACCTTCTACTTCCCCGGCGACGACAACTGGTTCACCGCAGCCCACGCGAACGGCCAGCTGCAGTGGAGGCTCGCGGGTAACACCGCCGGGTTCGGCCATGGCATCAACGACGGGCGCCCGTTCTGGACGGGCAAGTTCTCGCGCTCGGACAAGAGCCAGCTGCTGATCTACTGGACCGGTGACGGCCACTGCTGGCTGGGTACCGATGACGGCAACGCCATAGGCTGGACCCTGGAGGCGACGTTCGAGTCTTGAAACTGCGCTGCACGCTCGTGTTGCCCGGCCCGGTCGATGTGAGTGCGTATCAGGCCGAGGTGCTGGTCGAGGACGTGACCCGCGCCGACGACCCGGCGGTACCCATCGCGCGGATCGTCGTCCCGGCGAGGTCGCTGCCCAGGAACGGTAACCGGCTAGGCCCGGCGGAGCTGGAATTCGCGCCGCCGCCGGGCCGGGAGCGGTACGTCGTGCGGGCGATGCTCACGGCGGGCCGGCATCTGGCCGCCGGCGACCTGCTGACCACCACCGCGATTTCCGCGACCCGCGCGGGCTCGGTGGATTTGCCCCTTACGCGCGTGTGACGTCGCGGGTGAGCAGCAGGCGGGCCAGTTCGGTGCGGGACCGGATGCCGAGTTTGCGGTAGGCGCGGGTGAGGTGGGCTTCCACGGTCTTGCGGGAGACGAACAGGGCCGCCGCGGCCTCGATGTTGTTGAGCCCTTGCCCAACGGCACGGGCGACCTGGAGTTCCTGCGGGCTCAGCGAGTCCAGGGCCGATGGGCTCGTGCCGTTCCTGGCCCGGCCCCCGGCGGCGGCTAGCTCGGTCATCGCCCGGGCCGCCCACGGCTGCGCGCCCAGGCCGTTGAACACGGTGAGGGCGCGGTAGAGCGGCCGGCGGGAAGCGGCGGGCCGGCGGGCGCGGCGCAGCGCCTCGCCCTCGCAGAGCAGCGTGCGGGCCTGCTCGAACGGCATCGGCTGGTCCTGGTGGGCCGACCGGGCCCTGGTGAACCAGGCCTCGGCCTCGTCGGGGTCCTCGGCGAGGATCCCGCGCGCCCGGGCGGCCGCCGCCTGCGGATAGGCCAGGCCGGTCGCGTCGGCCCGCTCCTGGAGCCAGGTCAGGACCTGGCCCGCCCGCGCCACGGCGCCGGCCCGGGCGAGCGCCTCGGCGAGGTCGCCGGCGAACGGGACCACGTTGGGGTTACCCAGCCGTCCGGCCCGCCCGGTGTCCCAGGCCTGCTCCAGGTGATCGATCGCCGCGGTCAGGTCACCGCAGCCGAGAGCACAGAGCCCGAGCGCCGCCGCGTGGCCGGTGGCCAGGCCGTCCAGGCCACGCGGCTCGACGTCCCGGCGGGCCCGCTGCACATGCTCCTCGCACCGGTCACGATCCCCCCGGGCGGCCTCGATCCGGGCCAGCCGCGCCAGGCCGTACCCGATCAGGCCGGCCTGGTCCATCTCCTGGGCCCGCTGCAGCGACTCCGCGGCGTCCGCGTAGGCGGATGCCCACCGTCCGGTCCACCAGCCCAGTTCGCTGGACAGCCCGAGCGCCAGCGACACGATGGCCGGCGCACCCATGCGCCGGGCGCAGTCCAGCGCCGCGCCGAGGCGGTCGCGGGCCTGCTCGAAGCATTCGGCCCAGATCTCGTCCTGGGCCAGGAAGGCGACGCCTGGCAGCTCGGCCACCAGGTCCGAAGACGGCAGCAGGGCCTCGGCCTTGCGCCGGTAGCGTTCGGCGCGGTCGAGCTCACCGGCCATGAGGAAAGCGCCGGCGATCATGGTGGCGGCAGTCAGCGTGCTAGCGGCGCCGGTATCGTCCCAGAGCTCGTCGGCCTGCTGCGCGATCTGCCTCACCAGGTCGGCACGCCCAGCCATCGCGGCCGGCACGGTGGCCTCGGCCAGCAGCGCGGCAGCCCACGCGTGGCTGACGGGACGGATCGCTGCCGCGGCCCGCACCAGGCCGTCGACGGCGGGCAACGGATCACCCGCCCACGTTCGGGCCCGGTACAGCGTGAGCTGGGCCCCCGCGTCGAAGACCGGGGCCTGGCACTGGGTCAGCGCCTCCTCGCACCAGGCCGCCGCCGTCCCCGGGTCGCCCGCGAGGTGCGCATCGGCGGCGGCGCGCAGCAGGCGCCTGGCCCGCAGGGCATGATCGGCGGTCAGCTCGGCCGCCCGCCGCCAGGTCCGGGCGGACGCACCGTACCCGCCGTGCTGCCGCGCCTGTCCGGCCGCGTCCGCAAGGGCCCGGGCGGCGGCCTCATCGGGACCGGTGGCCGCGGCGGCCAGGTACCAGGCCCGCTGATGGCCGCCGGTGACCCCGGCCAGTGCGCGGCACGCGGCGGCTCGCACCGCCAGCGGCGTCCGGCCGACCACGACCGGGCGCAGGAGCGGATGCCGGAGCTGAATCTCGCCGTCCGTGGTACGCACCAGCCCGCGGCACTCCGCGGGGGCGAGGGAGGCCAGGGACAACTGGAGCCGGCCTAGCGCCGCCTCGACATGACACCCGCCGCTGACGCCGTCGGTAGCGACGACGAACAGCGCACGCCGGGTGTCCTCCGGCAACTCGGCGAACAGGCGGCCCCAGGCGTGCTCCAGAACCCGGCCGAGGGTCAGCCGGGCCGGCCCGAAGCCCCCGAAGCCCCCGATGCCACCGGGCCCGGCGGCGGCTGCGGGCAGGTTTTCCAGCACGGCGAGCGGGTTGCCGCCCGTCAGCTCGACCAGGGACCGCAGCGCCGGCGGGCTGATATCGGCACCGAGCCGCCGGGCGAGGTCGGCGCACTCGGTGACCGACAACCCGCCGAGCCGCAGCACCTGCAGGCCCAGCTCCGGAGGCGGCGCGCCGGGTTCGTCGCGGGCGGCGAGGATCATGACGACGCGTTCGGCCGCCAGGCGGTGCGCGGCAAACAACAGGACCTGCCGCGATTCCGGATCGACCCATTGAAGGTCGTCGACCAGAACTGCCACCGGGTGCTCGGCCCCGACGCTGGCCAGCACCCGCAGCGTCGCGGCGCACGCCCCCAGCCGGCTCTTACTAGCGGACCGGGTGGAATGAGCGCTGGAAAGAGCCAGGCACCCCTCGAGGGCATGCCGCTGAGCCGGCGGCAGCTCCGTGAACTTCTCACGCAACGGAAGCAGCATGTCCGCGAGGGCGGCAAACGCCAGGCCGGCCTCGGACTCCTCCCCGCGGGCCCGGAGGACACGCAAGCCGACCCGGTCGGACGCTACCTCGGCGACGTACGTTAAAAGCGCCGTCTTCCCGGTCCCGGGCTCACCCGCGATGAGGGCCGCCGCGCCGCCGCCTTCCACCGACTCGATCAGCTCGTCGAGGAGACGCCGCTCGTGCACTCGGCCCACCAGCCGCCCGGCCGAACCGGCTTCCGCATCTGCTGTCGTGATCACCAAACCCATGGCCGCACCCCAGTCAGGGATGGACGCCCCCATCCCTGCCGCACAGCCAAGCCGCCGCCTGTGCGGGCGTGGTGCAGTCAGTGTGAAGAACAGATGGAGAAGACAGGTCGGCGTGCAGAGCCGCGCCGAACTGGTGGCGGCGCTGTACGTCCGGCATTATGAGCCGCGTCGGACGGCCGGATCTACCCCCGGCCCATACGGCTGGTACCTCGACGACTACCAGGCCGCGGCAGGCTGAGCCGTGGTGCTCAGAGGGGCAGGGGGCGGGCGTCGACGACGCTCTTCATGACCAGGGTGGAGCTGAGGCGCAGGACGCCGGGGAGGGTGGCGAGGCGCTCGTCGTAGAGCTGCCGGTAGGCGGGCAGGTCGCGGGCGACGACGCGGAGGAGGTAGTCCGGGTCGCCGAACAGGCGCTGAGCCTGGAGCACGTTCGGGACGCCGGCGTCGGTCGTCTACACCAGCGTGGGCGCCGCCGCGGGGCGGGTACTGCGGGCCCGGCCCGCCGCCGCCACGGCGGTGACCCGGTGCTCCGGAGCCGCGATGATCGCCATCGGCGCCCTCCTGCTCGCCGGGCACCTGCTCACCTAGCCACCGTCAAATCGCCTCGCGGACGGCGGGCACGACCTCGGTGGCCCAGCGGGCCAGGGCTTCGCCGGCGGGGGTGTCGTCGGGGCTGCGGTAGATGAAGCCGGCCGCGTGGTGGTCCAGGACGGCGGTGGTGAGCTCGTCGACCCACTGCTGGACGGAGCCGCCGATCCAGCGGCCGTCCTCCCCGCGGGTGGCGGCGAGCGGTTCGGGGGTGATCCGGCCGCCGAAGTTGTACACGTCGGCGATGTCCGCCGGGTCCCGGCCGGCCGCGGCCGCGGCGTCATCGACGCGGGGGCGCGACTCACGGTAGAGCTGGCTCAGCCAGTCCGAACCTCCCGGCGGGATCCAGCCGTCGGCCAGCTGCCCGGTGACGGCCAGGGACTTCGGGCCGACCGAGCCGGTGAACACCCGAGGAGCGGGCGCGGCGGCCGGGTCCAGCTCGGACACGTGGTAGAACTCGCCGTCGAAGGTGACCGGGTCTCCCCCGCCGGACAGCGCGCGGACCAGCGTGATCGCCTCGGCCATGGCGCGCACCGCGGCCCCGCCGTCGAGCCGGGGCACGCCGAGTTTGGTGATCATGTCCCAGATCGCGCCGGCCCCGATGCCCAGGATGACCCGCCCGCCGGACAGCGCGGACAGCGAGGTGAGCGTGCGGGCCAGTACCGGCGCGGGACGGCTGGGCAGGTTGGTGACGGTCACCATGCCGGTGATGCGCTCGGTCCGGCCGAGCAGGAACGCGGTCAGCGCGTACGCGTCCAGCTTGTCGCCGAAGTACGGGTGGTCGGCCACGGTGAACAGGTCCAGGCCGTCCCGGTCGGCCTGGGTCGCGAGCCGGATGCGCCCGGCCGCGTCGGCCGCATCCGCGCCGTTCCACTGGCCAAGGGACGCGCCGAACAGGACATTGTGATCGGGCACCAGCAATCCTTCCGCCGCACTTCGCTGGACAATTCGCCTTCACCGGACATCATGCCGCAGGCATCGAACGGCTCTGTCCCCGGCGTCCGGGACCAGGCCTATCCCGGGCCCTCGGAGTCGGCGCGAGGCCTGGCGGGCAGGGTCACCAGAGCCAGCACGCAGCCGGCCAGGACGACCGCGGCCGCGATGAGGAGCCCGAGATCCGCGCCGCTGATGAACGCGGAGCGGGCGACGTCGGCGAGCAGGTGACCCGTTGCGCCGCCGACCCGGCCCGCGACGCCGAGAGCGCCGCCGATCGATCCGAGGATGGTGTTCTCGATCGCGTGCGGCAGATGGTACGGGGCCAGCGCGGTGGTCATCTGGTCCTGATAGCGGGTGGACAGCAGGCTGCCGACGATGGCCACGCCCAGGGCGCCGCCGACCTGGATGGACACGCCATTGGTCGCTGAGCCGACGCCGAGGTCCCCACGGGGCAGCGAGCCCATGACCGACCCGGAAACCGCCGGCATGGCCAGGGCCGCCCCGACGCCGGTCATGATCAGGCCGGGCAACGTGTCGGTATAGGTCCAGGTAACCGAGGCCTGGGAGACCTGCCACAGCCCAGCGGCGATCAGCAGCAGGCCCGCCGCCGTGGTGAGCTTGGTCCCGGCCACGCGGACCGCGGCAGCCGACAGGGGGGCAATCACCGCTATCGTGGCCGCGGTCGGCAGCATCCGCAGGCCGGCCTGCAAGGCTGAGTAACCCAGGTTGAACTGAAGGAACTGGGTGAGCACGAACAGGGATCCGGCCAGCCCGAACAGGGCCAGTCCGTTGGAGCCGACCGCGGCGGAGAAGCTCCGCCTGCGGAAGAACCGCAGGTTCAGCATCGGGTGGGAGCTGGCGCGTTCCCACGCGACGAAACCCGCGAGCACCGCCAGCCCGGCGATGCCGGTACCGATCACCAATGCGGACGACCAGCCATGGGCCGGCGCCTCGATGATCGACCACAGCACCAGCCCGAGGCCGGCGATCGATAGCACCGTCCCGGCCAGGTCCGGCCGTTGCGCGGCCGGGTTCTTCGAATCCGGGACCAGCGGGAGGGCGCACAGCAGGCCCGCGGCGGCGATGGGCACGTTGATCAGGAACACCGATCCCCACCAGAAATGAGCCAGCAGCAGGCCACCGACGATCGGTCCGAGGGCGAACCCCACCCCGCTGGTCCCGGCCCAGAAGCCGATGGCCCGCTGCCGCTGCCCGGCATCGCGGAACGTGTCGGTGATGATCGCCAGCGTGGACGGCATCATCAGCGCCGCGCCGACACCCATGCTCGCCCGGGCCGCGATCAGCACGCCCACTGACCCGGAGAACGCCGCCCACGCCGAACCGCCGGCGAACGCCACCAGGCCGGCCAGGAACGTGCGCTTGCGGCCGACCCGGTCCGCCAGGCTCCCGGCTACCAGCAGCAACCCGCCGAAGACCAGCATGTAGGCGTCGATGATCCACTGCAGCTGGCTCGAGGTGGCATTCAGATCCCGCACCAGGGTCGGCAGCGCGACATTGAGCACCGTGTTGTCCAGGTTGACCATCAGGATCGAGACACACAGCACGGCAAGCGCGAACCAGCGCGACGACCCGGGGCGGCCTTGGCGCGGGTGAGGTACCGGGATCTGATGCGTGCGGACAGCCATCGCCTGCTCCTCCGGCCAGCGGCGCCCGGTGCTCCCGGCACCGGATAACCGCCTCAATGGTGGCCTCCGGCAAAGCCGGCACCCACCGGCCTACGGCCCCGCCGGGGCGGCCGAAAGTCCCTACTTCGACTGCCGGGGGCGGCGCGCTGGGCGACGTTGCCCGAAGACGAAGTAGGAGACTGGCACGACTCCGGCGGAGCTCACCAGCGCCATGGCTGCCGCCCAGATCCCCTTCCGGCCCCGGATCTGGCTTGCTGGCCGGCGCTGGATGTCGATGAGCGCCGCAACCCGGAGCGCACCGTCGGCAACCGCCGCGGTGATCAGCAGCATGCGAGTGCGTTTGCTGAGAGCGTTCCACCGTCGTCTGGCGGCCGAGACATGCTCTTCCTTGCTCAGCTCGGCTAGCTGCGCGGCTATCTGCAGTTCATCTTCTTCGTCTTGCCGTCGCACTTCGGCGGGCAGGTCGTCCTCGTGAGTCATGGCGTGTCCCTTTCACCCTGGCCATCCACGTTGGTGGCCCTGGTCAGGCAGACACGGTAGATGCCCTGGCTATCCCGGCCCAAGCGGCCTTGGTCCTGTCGCTGGTGACCTTAGCCCTTGACCTCTCAGGCGCTGGCTTCGACGATCTCGAACCTGTTCCCGTCCGGGTCCTTGAACTCGAACATGGGCGGGACGCCCGGCCACCGGAGCAGGTCCCCGACCTCGATGCCCCGCTGCCGCATGGCGGCGTGCTCGGTTTCGGCGTCGGGAACCAGGAACCGGATGCCGGTGTCGGCCCCGGTGCCGGGCCTGGCGATCAGCGCGACCGACGTGGACGCGCCGGGGGCCGCGACCGTGACCCAGCGGAAACTCTCTCCCATCCGCGCGTCGAGCCGCTTCTCGAAGCCGAGCGTGCCGGTGAAGAACTCCACCGCCTTGTCCTGGTCGCTGACCGGGATTCCCACGATGCCGATGTCGGTGATGGTGGTCTGGGACATGACGATCTCCTCGCGTCGTCGAATGGGTTACTTGAGCGAGCCGGGCGTGGTCAGGGTTTGCCCGGTTTCGAGCCACGTCTTCAGGCCGGACAGGATCATCGGCCATCCGCCGTAGAGCTCGGCCGGTGCGTCCGGTGGCAGCTGATCATGGACCACCGTCAGGCGGCACGAGTCGCCGACCGGCTCGATCTCCCACGTCACCCGGGACGTGCCGGCCCGCTCGGCGTCGGGACCCCACAGCGCGCGCATCGTCTGCACGAGCCGGTTCGGCCGTTCGACGATCAGGTTCTCCCCCTCGATCAGCGGCCGCTCCGCGGCCGGATGACCGAGCCGGTAGGGCGCGCCCATCGTCCAGTCCGACTCGACCACCGCGCCGAACTGGTATTTCGCCCTGATCACCGGATCGGTGATCGCCTCCCACAGACGCTCCGGCGTGGTGCGGATGTAGATCTCGAAGACCTTCTCCAACTCATCCTCCAGCTCGTGCTTCAGGCCGACGAGCCCGGCAGCCCACGGCTCGGTGTACTTGCTGACCCACCGGTCGTGGACCAGGCGGATCGGGACCGGATTGAGGTAGTGCAGCTTCTCGCGGCCTCGCCGCCTGCTTACGATGAGCCCGGCATCCTCCAGGATCTTCAGGTGCTTCGCCACGGCGATGCGCGTCATGTCGTGCCGCGCCGTGAGGGACACGAGCGTCTGACCATCGCAGGCGGACAGCGCATCAAGGAGCGCCCGCCGGGTCGGGTCGGCTAGTGCCTTGAATACAAGATCCACGTCACCCACAATAGGAAACCATTTGGTTTCCTGTCAATCTCGCAGGGTTACCGGGTCCGCGGGCGGCAGGGTGTCCAGGCTGGCCGCGCGGGCGTCTTCCAGCATGGTGACCGCGCGGGCCTGGGCCGGCCTTTGATCTGCTGGCGCGCGGGAATACCTTAGTGTCGGCGTGAACGGGATTGTATTTGCGGTGACCGTGCTGGCCACCAGCATCGTGCTGGTGGCGGCCCTGGCATGGGTATCGCGGCGGCTGCTCGGGTTGCCGGTCGGGGCGGCGCGGGCGCTGATCGCGGGCCTGGTCGGATTCGTCGCCGCCCTGATCCTGGGCCGGGCACTGCGGGCGACCGAGTCCGGGAACCTGGCCGCGTTCTTCAGCGTCGCGCTGGGCGTTCCGCTGATCGTCGCGATGATCTTCATCGTGGCGGCGGAGGCGCTTGTGCCCACCGGAGCGGGGCCGCAGCCGGTGGAGATCGTCCTCGGCGCACGGCGCGCGCTCGCGCGCTCGCGGCGCTTCGCGCAGATCAGCCGGATCGTGGCGCGACATGGGCTGGGCCCCTACCTGCAGGGGCGGCCGCTGCGCGGCTGGGAAACGGCTGAGGGGCGGGCGGCGATCGCATTGTCGCTGCGGCGCGCGCTGGAAGAGGGCGGGGTTACCTTCATCAAGTTCGGCCAGCTGCTGTCCACTCGCCGTGATCTGCTCCCCGAGGAGTTCACCGAGGAGCTCTCCCGGCTCCAGGATCAGGCCGAACCGGCACCGTGGGAGCAGGTGGAGGAACTGGTAAGCCGGTCGCTCGGGGCGCCGGCCAGGGAGGTGTTCGCGGAGCTGCAGCCGGAACCGGCTGCAGCTGCGTCGATCGCCCAGGTTTACCAGGCCCGGCTGCTCGGCGAAGCCGGCCCGGACGCCACGGTGGCGGTGAAGGTGCAGCGGCCAGGGATCCGCGCCACCGTCGAACAGGATCTGGACATCCTGCTGAGGCTGGCGGTCAGGCTCGAGGACCACGCCCGCTGGGCGCGCGGGATCGGTGCGGTCGGCGTGGCTCGCGGGTTCGGCGCCGCCATCCGGGAGGAACTCGATTTCCGCGTGGAGGCACGGAACATGGCCGCCATGGCCGCCACCTGGAAGGGGCAGCAGCGTGTCGTGGGGCGGCGCATCCCGGTGGTGATTCCGGCCGTACACCAGGAGCTGTGCACCGAGCAGGTGCTCGTCATCGAGTGGCTAAACGGGGTCAACCTGCGCGCGGCAGGACCACTGATCGAGGAGAAGGGACTTGACCGGGCCGCGCTGGCCCGTGCGCTGCTGCGCAGCATGGTGTACCAGATCACGGAGGGCGGCGTGTTCCATGCCGACCCGCATCCGGGCAACGTCCTGCTGCTCACGGACGGGCGCCTCGCCCTGCTTGATTTCGGCTCGGTCGGCCGCCTGGACGCCCAGCAGCGAGCCGCGCTGCAGAACCTGCTGTTCGCGGTCGGCCGCGGCGACCCGGCGGCGCTCCGCGACGCGCTGCTGGAACTGGTCACGCGCCCAGACGACATCGACGAGCAGCAGCTGGAGCGGGAGCTCGGCCGGTTCATGGCACGCCACCTTACGGGCGGGGCCGCCGCCACCGCCGAGATGTTCACCGACCTGTTCCGCCTGGCTTCCCGCTTCGAGCTATCCATTCCGGCCGAGGTCGCCACCGTCCTGCGCGCCCTCGGGACCCTGGAAGGCACCCTCGGCCTGCTGACGCCGAGGGTCGACATAGCCGGTGAAGCGCGCGCGTACGCGGCCGACCGGATGGCCGCACAGGTGTCTCCGGGAGCCGTGCAGAAGACCGCCACCGACGAACTGGCCGCGCTGCTCCCCGTGCTCCGCCGGCTGCCCCGCCGGTTCGACCGCGTCACCGGCGCGCTGGAACAAGGCAGGCTCAGCGTCAACGTGCGGCAGTTCGCCGACGAGCGTGACCGCCGGATGATAACTGGCCTGGCCAATCAGTTCCTGATGGCGTTCCTCAGCGTCGGTTCCGGCGTCGTCGCCGCCATGCTGCTCGGCACGCCCGGCGGCCCCAGGATCACCCCCACCCTCAGCCTCTACGAGTTCATCGGCTACAACCTCCTCATCGTCGCCGCCATCCTCGCGCTGCGAGTGCTCTTCACGATCCTCAGGAGCCGGTAAGCCGGAGGCGTGACGGTGCACATGGTCCGTTCGGGACGTGGATTTTACGTGTCGCGGACGGGCAGTAGCCGCCGGGGACGGACGGGCTTACGGTTAGCGGAGGGATGCCCGCGATTGCCGTGGGGGGAAGGCAGCTATGGCCGAAGAGACCGAGTTCGCGATGGGGGCCAAGGCGAGGTGCGTGGACGGGCCGGGCGGCAAGGTGATCCGCGTGATCATCGATCCGGCCACCAGGACGGTGACGCATCTGGTCATCGAGCCGAAGCACCGGGTGGGGTCGGGCAGGCTCGTCCCGCTCGACCTGGTCGACAGCGCGGCCGACGGCATCAGGCTGCGCTGCACCGTGGAGGAGTTCGGCATGCTCGAGGCGGCCGAGGAGATGCAGCTGGTGGATGACGTCATGGGCGGCCTGTACGGGCCGATGGGCGGTTCGCCTCCGGTGCAGGCCGTGGTCCAGGACGTCGTTCCGGTGGGTGAGACAGACATCGACCGCGGTGAGCCGGTCCATGCCCTCGACGGTGAGATCGGGCGGGTGCACGGCTGCCAGATCGATCCGGACGACCACCGGGTGACCCACGTGCTGCTCGCGGAGGGGCATCTGTGGGGACGCAAGGAAGTCGCCATCCCGGCCAGCGCGGTGACCA
>Ga0335085_10010195_pt1 | contig 14062 bp, 14 predicted proteins | sample Lox_Sample_45_FD_206712 | JGI IMG/M metagenome (GOLD analysis project Ga0335085, IMG submission 206712) | Soil microbial communities from Loxahatchee National Wildlife Refuge, Florida, United States - Lox_Sample_4.5 | ecosystem: Environmental > Terrestrial > Soil > Wetlands | place: USA...
TGCCCCACGCCTTTTGGTATCACTTCCAGTTGCCGGAAACGCGGGAATGCCTGGAGTTGATGGCGAAGTTCTTCGACGAAAAGCTGGGTCACTAAAAGAATCCGTTACGGGCTTCGAATATCAAACGACCTACCTAGCCAAATGGCAATGTGGGCGAGTGCTAATTCTGGTGTAACGCGCTGTTCGGTGTGGATTTTCCTTCCGCAGGCTCGGAATGATAAATTTAAAGGCTATGCGCACCCTAGAGCAGACTACGAAGGAAATCCTGGAATTGGCGACGAAGCACTTCAAAGCTGCCCCTGGCTCATTGCAGTCTGGGGATGATTTTTACAAGAAGCTGGGGATCGACAGCTTGCAGGCGCTGGAATTGCTCTCTCGCCTGGAGAATCACTTTCATATCGAACTACCGGATTATGAAGTGCAAGGCGTGAGCGATTTCAAGACGCTCGCCGAACGTGTGCAAGCCCGCCTGTAATGCTGGATCTTTCCAAATACTCTTCGATTGGCGAAGCGGTGCGTGACGCACTGGAGACGTGGCCGCGGGAGGTGTGTCTCTACGAGTCAGACCGCGGAGAAGAAAAACAGCGAATTACGTATCGGGAATTCAAGGGACGCGCGTTGCTATTGGCGAAATGGCTACAGGATTCCGGATTTCGCGCGGGGGATCGCGCTTCCATCATCATGACCAATCAGTCCAAGTGGCTGATTTCGGCATATGCGATTTTCTTTTGTGGCGGCACGCTGGTGCCACTGGATTACAAACTGAAGCCCGAGGAGCAGTGGACGCTGCTGAAGCATTCGGGAGCCAGCGTACTGGTTACAGAATATCCGATCTGGCGGCAGCTCAGCGGCTCGGCGGGGCGTGCGCCGGCCGGCAGTGTAAAAACGGTATTGGTGACTGAGGCTCCTGTTGGTGCGGATCTGGCGGGGGCTATGGCGTGGGAATCGGCGAAAGCGACAGGGCTACCCATTTTCGTGCCGCGGAAGCGCGACGACCTGGCTTGCATCGTATATTCCTCTGGAACCGGAGGGACGCCCAAGGGCTGCATGATGACGCACGGCAACTATTTGGAGCAGTGCGTGGCACTGACTTCACTGTATCCATTTTGGCCGGGCGTGAAATATCTCAGTATTTTACCGACGAATCACGCGATCGATTTCATGGTGGGATTTTTCGGACCATTCACTTGCGGTGCCGCAGTGGTGCACCTGCGAACGCTGCGGCCCGAATATGTGCGCGAGGCATTTACGAAGTATCAGATCACGCATGTGAGTTTGGTGCCACTCGTGTTGAAGAATCTGCAGAAGGGACTGCAGGCGCGATTTGATGAGCTGCCCGCGGAGAAGCGGCGGCTGTTCGAGCGGCTGCGCAGCGTGAATAAGGCGTTGACCAAGAGCCGCCCGATCCTGCCGTTGAGCCGGGCGCTGCTTAAGGCTGTACATGCGGCGTTCGGAGGCAAGCTAGAAGCGATTATTGTGGGTGGCGCGTTCACGGAGCCACAGACGCTGCAGTTTTTCTACGATCTGGGCATTCCAGTGGCGAATGGGTACGGGCTAACAGAAGCGGGAACCGCGGTCACGGTGAACGATCTGCGGCCGTTTCGCGCAGACACCGTGGGAAAGCCATTGCCGGGAATGGAAGTGCGCATTGTGAACCCGGACGCGGACGGAATTGGCCAGGTGAGTGTGCGTAGTAAAACGGTGATGGCGGGCTACCTGAATGAGCCGGAACTGACCGCACAGACGATCGTAGACGGATGGTTGATGACCGGAGACATGGGCCGATTCGATGCTACGGGTCATCTACAGCTGTTTGGCCGGAAGAAAAACATGATCGTGACGGAGGAAGGAAAAAACGTTTACGCGGAAGACGTGGAGCAGGCGTTCGACGGTCTGCCGGTGAAGGAGTCCTGCGTGTTTGCCGCGAATTATGTCTGGCCGAGCCGGTCGATGGTTGGCGAGCAACTGATTCTGGTGATTCATCTGGAGCACGGGCAGTCATTTACGGAAGATCTGCGCAAGGATGTTGCGGCGCGCAACAGTCGCCTGATCAACTATAAGCGGATACATGGAGTGGTAGTTTACGACGAAGATTTTCCGCTAACGGCATCTCTGAAAATCATTCGCGTGGCGCTGGCGGAGCGCCTGGGAAAGCTGAATCGCGAGCAGTTGATTCAGCCGGTATAGCCGGGAAACGATTGGCGGGAAAACAGGGTAAAATCGCGACATCGGAATCCTTGTGAACGAAAAGTTCATCGCTATTGTGAATCCTGCGGCGGGGGGCGGGCGTTCGGCGAAGCTTGCCGGAAGCGAGATCGCGCGCTTGAAAGAACGCGGTTTGCGCATCGACGCCATCGCGTCGATGGGGCCGGGCCACGCCAGCGAACTTGCGCGCGAAGCCTACGATCAGGGGTACCGCAGATTTCTGGCGGTGGGCGGAGACGGAACCGCTCACGAAATCATTAATGGGATTTTTTCGCCCACACGAACGACGCAACGCATTGAGCTTGGGTTTTTGCCACTCGGTACCGGGAATTCGTTTTTGCGAGATTTTACGACCAATGGTGCGGAATCGTCGCTGGAAGCACTGGAAGCCGGGCGCAAACGCCGAGTCGACCTGCTCCGCTTGCACCATTCTTCGGGAACAATTTATTCCTTCAATTTGGTCAGTGTGGGATTCACGGCGGACGTTGGTGCCATCACGAACCGTGTGTTCAAGCCGTTCGGCCACCTCGGGTACTTGTTGGGCGTGTTTGTGAAAGTGATGCAGCTCCATCGCCGGGGATTCAAAATGCGCTGCGACGACGATCGCGAATGGGACGAACGGCGGTGCCTGTTTCTTACGTTCAACAACAGCAAGTACACCGGCGGAACCATGTTGATCGCTCCCGACGCAAATCCCAGCGACGGACTGATCGAGTACGTGAGGTGGGGACCCATCGGCAGGCTCGGACTGATTCGAACGTTGCCGCGTCTCTACGACGGCACACACATCCAACATCCGCTGGCTTCGCGACGGGCGGTCAAGCGCGTGGAATTTGACTTGCCGGCTCCGGTGGACGTGATGATCGATGGAGAAATTGTCTCCGTGCAATGCCAGATTCTGGAGGTACTGCCGGGCGCGATGGATGTTTATATATGACGCGGGTGGGGGAAGTGATTCGCAGCATGTTTTTATGGCTGCTAAGCTGGCTGCATTTCCTGATTGCTGTGCCGGTGCTGATCGCGTTGGCGGTGGTGCTGGATCCTCGCAAACACGATTGGCTGCAACGCGGGTTATGCCGCAGAATCGCGTTCTTCTCTGGCGCCAAGGTTGTGGCGCAGAAGTCACCGGGATTCGACGAGAAGCGAACGTCCATCTTCATGGTGAACCACGTCAACCTGCTGGACCCGTTCATGCTGTACTGCGCGATTCCCCAACTGGTGCGCGGCTGGGAGCTGGAATCACATTTCCGGATTCCTATTTATGGCTGGTTGATGAAGCGATTTGGCAATGTGCCGGTTCCGGACGTGCGCAGCCCTAAAGACCTGAAACGGTTGTGGCGTTTGACGCAAGCTGCGATTGACAACGGTGTTAGTCTGATCATTTTTCCGGAAGCGAAGCGCACGAGAGACGGCCATTTGAACGAATTCGAGGATGGCGGCTTCCGACTGGCGCAGCAGCTACAAGTTCCGATTGTGCCGGTGAGCTTGGTGGGTTCGTTTCATCACCTGCGAACGGAAGATTGGATCCTACGGCCCGCGACCATAACAGTCGTGATGCATGACACCATCGAAACAAAGGGCATGCGAAAAGAAGAGGTAGCGGGTTTGAAGCAGCGTGTGAAGCAAATTATTGAGGAACCAGTGGAGGCGTGGTTGAAAATCGAGCCGAAAGAAACAGAAACCGCGGCGTCGGATACCGCTTTGGAGGACTAGGCCAACTTCACGAAGCCGCCTTCAAGTTCGGTAGAATGCGGCCCGCCTTGGTTTCTTGCCAGGTGAAGAAGATGCGGTGGATGACGGTGATGGTGGAAACGATGGCGATCACCCAAAGAACCTGTGCCATGCGATTGAACATGCCACCAATAATCAGCAATACCAGGCGCTCAGGGCGCTCCATGAACCCCACTTTGCACAGAGGAATCAGGGATTCCGCGCGGGCGCGGGCGTAGCTGACCATCACGGAGCCGGCCGTCGCTACCGCAGCGAGTACAACGTAAGGAGTACGGCCGCTCACGGAGTAGTAGACCAGCAAGCCCATGTACAAGGCCATGTCGGCGTAGCGATCGAGCGTGGAATCATAGAACGCCCCGAACGCCGTAACGCGATTCTGCCGGCGGGCTACCTGGCCATCGAGCATATCCAGAAAGCCCGCGATAAAGATGATGATCGCACCGGTGCGAAAATTACCGACGGCGAAATTGGCGGCGGCGGCAAAATTGACCACCAAGCCGAGAAAAGTCAGCAGATTCGGATTAATACCGGTGGCGGCGAGCGCCGTGACAATACGGTCGATCATCCACTTGGAACCGGTACCGATTGCGCCTGTAAAAGTTCCCATTGTTATGCCAATTGGTGATAATACTGCAGCCTGCGAACAGAACCAAATGCCACGCGGGGTATTTTTCGGGCTGCAGGCTTGACGTTGGAATGAACTGACCGTAGATTGCTCAGAACACCAAGGAACCCATGGAACCAACACAAACGGCTCGTCGAAACTTTCTTCTGCAAGTCAGCGGGGCGGCCGGAGCTGCATGGATCAGCGCACAGTGGCCTACGATACTTGAAGCGGCGCAACATGCGCACCGCGCGGTTGCGAGCGGAAACGGCAAACTCGAAATATTGACGGCGGAACAAGCCCGCCAGGTGGAAGCCATCGCTTGCCAGATTATTCCCACGGATGATCTGCCCGGCGCACGAGAGGCGGGGGTGATTTATTTCATTGACCGGGCGCTCAAGACGTTTGCGAAAGACACGAGACCGTTGTATGAGAAGGGAATTGCCCATCTGAGCCAGCTCACCAGCGCAAAATATCCAGGAGCAAAGAGTTTCGCCGACGCAACCACCGAACAGCAGAGCAGTTTGTTAGTAGAGCTAGCCACAAAGAAAACCGACGAAGACCATCAGAGGATTGGCCCCGGAGAATCCGATGATTTCTTTCAGACGGTTCGCATGCATACAATTTTTGGCTTTCTCGCCGATCCGTCCGCAGGAGGCAACAAGGATTATGCCGGCTGGAAAGTGATCGGGCGGGATCCCGCTTTCACGTTTTCTCCGCCGTACGGCTATTACGACAAAAACTACCCAGGGTGGGAAGCCGCTAAGGCGGAAATGGAAAAGAAATGAGCCAGGCCCGGGTCACGTACAAACCGTCGGACGAAGTTGATTTCGCCATAGTGGGTTCGGGAGCCGCGGGCGGAGTGTTGGCGAAAGAGTTGTCCAGTAATGGCTTCCGCGTGGTTGTTCTGGAGCAGGGACCGTATTTAAGGCCCGAGGATTTCTCCCACAATGAGGTGGAAGTTTTCATCCGGCATCAGTTAACGAACAATCCGGAAATCCAGCCGGTGACGTTTCGTAAAACCCCGCAAGATAAAGCGAAGCTGCAGCCGAGCGTGATGTACGGCCGGTGCGTTGGTGGCAGCAGCGTACACTTCACGGCGAATTTCTGGCGTTTTCACGAAATCGATTTTGTGGAACATAGCAAGGTGGGAGATATTCCCGGCGCCACTTTGGTGGATTGGCCGATCACTTACATCGATCTGGAACCTTATTACACGAAGGTGGAATGGGAAGTGGGCGTTTCTGGTCTCGCGGGTGCCAGCCCGTTTGATCCGCCGCGTTCCAAGCCCTATCCGATGCCGCCGCTACCGGTAAAGGGCTCGGGAGTGGTGTTCGAGCGCGCCGCGTGGAAGTTAGGGTATCACCCGTTTCCCGCGCCGATGGCGATTCTTTCGCGGCCGCGAGCGGGGCGCGACTCCTGTGTGAATTGCGGATTTTGTCTGGGTTTTGGTTGTGAAGTCGGAGCAAAGTCCAGCTCGCTGTCTGCGATGATCCCCGTGGCGGAAGCTACTGGCCGGTGCGAAATCCGGCCGAACAGTTACGTTCATCAGATCGCGACAGATAAGAGTGGGCGCGTGACCGGTGTTCTTTATTTCGACGGCAAGCGGAACATCCATTTGCAAAGAGCCAAGGCCGTTATCATCTGCGCGAACGGTGCGGAAACGCCAAGGCTGCTTTTGCTTTCCAAGTCGGCGCAGTTTCCCGATGGGTTGGCGAACTCCAGCGGCATGGTGGGAAAGAATTTGATGCCGAATAGCGGAGCGATGGCGTTTGGAGTTTTCGACGAGCCGCTCAACGATTACAAGGGATTCGCGGTTAGTCGCGTGCTCCACGACTTCTACGAGATGGACCACAACAAAGTGGGTTTTTACGGAGGTGGCGGACTGGATGCGCGCTTCGACCTCACTCCAGGCGCGTTCGCTATGAATGGGCTGCCGCCCGACACTCCGAAATGGGGCAAGGAATTCAAGCACGCATTGCGCCAAAATTTTACGCGCACGCTGGAGGTTTTCTGCCACGCGACTTCCTTGCCGGTGGAGTCGAACAGCTTCTCACTCGATCCCGACGTGACAGATGCGTGGGGATTGCCGGCACTGCGCATGACATACCGCGACCATCCTAACGATCTGAAAATGATGGAGTGGATGAAGGATCGCGCGATGGAGCTTTTGGATGCCGCGGGTGCGAAAACCAAATGGCATGCCCCGATTGAGGAGCAGCAATTTGCGGTACACCTGCTGGGTACCTGCCGCATGGGCAATGACGCCAAGACGTCGGTGATCGACACCGACCATCGCACCCACGATATCGGCAATCTGTTTTTGTGCGATGGCAGCAGTTTTGTCACTTCCGGGCGCGGCCAACCGACGATGACGATTGAAGCATTGGCGTTTCGGGCGGCGGACCGGATCACCGCGCTGGCGAAAAGAGGCGAGATCAAAAGTTAGCCGAGGCAGAGCGCGCCGAAAATTCCTGCTGGACCTGGAGACTCCTATGAAGGCCGTGAACAAAAGGACGTTGTTCGTTATTGCATTGATCGGTTTTTATTTTTCTGGAGCCGGCAACGCCACAGTTCGAGCGCAGACTCCTGCAAAAGCGCCTTCCGAAGCGCCCAAAACCGCCGAGCAGCAATTCAAGAATATACAAGTCTTAAAGGACATCCCTGCCGAGCAATTGATTCCGACGATGCAGTTCATAGCAGCATCATTAGGCGCAGATTGCGAGTTTTGTCACGTTGAGCACGAAATGCAGAAAGATGACAAGAAGGAAAAAGTGACAGCGCGCAAGATGATCGAAATGGAACTGGCGATCAATAAAGCACACTTCAAGAACGAAATTGAAGTGACCTGTTATACGTGCCATCGCGGCTCCGCACATCCCGTGGGCACTCCGATTCTTTCCGCTGAGGGCCCCAAGCCGGTGGCCCCAATGCACGAAATGACCGCGGAAGCTGACAGCAAGTTGCCGACAGCCGATCAAATCCTGGACAAATATTTGGCCGCGGTTGGCGGCGCCGAATCCTTACAGAAAATCAAATCGCGCGTGCAAAAAGGGACACTGGACGCTGGTGGTATGCAGTTCCCCATCGAAGTGTATTCAGAAGCGCCGGACAAGCGCATTTCGATTTCTCATCCGCAAGGTGGATCGAGCGTAACGGCGTTTAACGGTGAAGTGGGCTGGCTGAGCATCCGCAATGGATTTCACATGATGACCGCACCGGAGCGGGAGGCGGCGCGAATCGATGCCGAGATGTATTTCCCCGCGCGTGTCCGCGAACTGTACAAACTGTTCCACGTGCGGCCGGGCGACGACATCAACGGCCACAGCACTTATATGGTGACAGCCACCGCGCCTAATCTTCCGCCGCTGCGGCTATACTTCGACCAGGGGTCAGGGTTGCTGCTCCGACAACTCCGGTTCATGGAAACTCCCCTCGGTCGAAATCCCACGCAGATTGACTATGCCGATTATCGGGATACCGATGGAGTGAAAATTCCGTTCAGCTGGACGCTGGCGCGTCCGAATGGGAGTTTCACCATCAAGGTGGAGCAGACCCAGCAGAACGTTCCGATCGACGAAAAACTATTTACGCCGCCTAGCGAAACTCCCGCAAAATAAAAGCTCCTCGGCAAGCGATTGCCATCAAGAAGTGCATTTGAATAAAAAGCGGTATTAAAAGCGCGTCTCTTGTTTCATTTTTGACGCGACATTTAGAATTTGAAGATTAGGCCGCCGGTAATGCTGGCACGGTTCAGATAATGAGAGACGTTGGCATAGTAGCAGCCGTAATAGCAGAAGAGTTCGTTTGAAGAGCTGCCATAAGTGGGCAAATAGCGAATGTCGCCGCGCAGTCCAAAGTGGTTGCTAAGGTAGTATTTCACGCCGCCCCCCACGCTGAAGGAGAACTCGGTCCGATTGGGTGTGTTGTTGCTGTTGGAATCGTGGGTGAAACCGACGCTCGCCGCTACATAAGGCCGCAGTTTCACTTCACTGGATCGAAACATATAGAGGCCGCCGAATTGATATTGGTCAATGACCGAGTGATACGCGCTGATGTAGGAATTTGTGAGGATGTCATGGGCGCTGTAAGAAGTATTGTTGCGATTCCACATGAATTCCGGCTGAAAATTTTCCGTGAGGCTGTAATCGATGAACGTGCCGAATGCCAATGAATCATTGACGCGGAGCCGGTCAATCGGATCCGAACCGGTTGGACCGGAGGTTAACGTGACAGGATAGGACGCGCTACTTTCGTAGCCCACGAAAGGATCGACTTCGAATCGCGACTGAGCATGAGCAGGAATAGTTGCCAGTAGAAACAAGGCAACGGCAGCAAACCAGAGGATACGCATCTTCATTGATCAAATTCTCCTTTTTTTGGACCACTCGGGGTTACGTTTATTTCGGATTTGTTGCGCTTGGGTTCCCCGGAGGGATAGGCCAGCGAGTTTCAGCCGAGCCCCCAACTTGGCTTGTGAAAGTATGACGGCGCACTTCGACGCCACTCCCTATAGAGAAACCCTGAATCTCCTAAAAAGTTTCCCTTAGGAGGGCAAGCCAATACCCGCTCTAAATTAGACGGACAAAGTGCCGGCTGAGTTGCGTCCAAGCATCGGAAAGCCCTGGAAATGGGGAGCAAAGAAGCAATATGCGGGGCCGTTGGTCCGCCTTCATCATTTTTTGAGTACGACATCCGCGTGGCCAGCTGGAGGTACCCCTGTGACAGGTGCTTTAGCTGGAGTACCTGAATTTGCACCTGCCGAATGGGGCTCTCCGCCTTTCTGTTCTTTATCTGGTTCGCTTCCACGGGCGGGGGCCGCGCCGGTATCGCCCGGCTTGGTCATGTATTGGACAATCAAGGAAATTCGGCGATTCGAGGGATCGAGCGGCGCGTCCGCTTTGCGCAATCGCTGGTCCGCGAAGCCACGCACTTGAGTGACCTGATCCTGGCGCAGTCCACGGTTTTGCATTAATCGACGCGTCGAGTTGGCGCGATCGGAAGAAAGCTCCCAATTCGTGTAGATGGCACCCGGAGGATAGGGCTTCGAATCGGTGTGTCCTTCGATGGCGATGGAGTTGGGCAATTTCCCCAATTCTTGCGCAAGGAGCGTCACCAGGTCGCCGCCGTCGCCACTCAGCCTGTCGCTACCGCTATCGAAAAAGACCCCGTTCGCAGTCTCCGTCAATTCGATGCGCAGGCCCTCGTTGGTGACAGTCATATCGATATGATTCTGAAGTTCATTGAATTTCGGGATCTCGCGAATGGTTTTCTGGAGCTGGTCCTTTAGTTCCTTCATGTTGTCTTTGCTGACAACAAAGTTTTCTCCGGCGCCCTTCATGTCGCTGCCAGAGAGTTTTGCCGTTCCCGAGGGATCCTTGAAATAACCGCCTACGGCCAGTTGGATTTGCTTGCTGGAGTTCATGAGCCACAACACGATGAACAGGGCCATCATGGCGGTCACAAAATCCGCGTAGGCTACCTTCCAGGCGCCACCGTGATGGCCGCCGTGGCTGACCTTCTTCTTAATGATGATGGGTGGTGGCGAAGGCATACGCGCTTCCGTGCATTACGCCGCCGGGGGCGGTGGCGCGTCTCCCTTGTCCTTGATGTACTTGTCGGTCTCTTCGAACGTCGGTCGTTGGTGGTTGGGAATGGCGCGACGGCCGAATTCCACCGCGATCGACGGCGGCGAGCCCTTGACGAAACTCACGATCACCACGCGCAAGACGTGGTAATAGGCGTGTTCGTCGTCCGTGTTCTTGGCCATGTTGGACGCCACGGGACCGACGAATCCGTAACACAACAAGATGCCGAGGAACGTGCCGACGAGTGCGGCCGCCACTTTGTGGCCGATTTCTTCGGGAGGCCCACCGAGAGCGCCCATGGTGATGACGACGCCGAGTACGGCAGCGACGATGCCAAGACCTGGTAAGGAATCTGCCATGGTGGAGAGCGATGCGACGGGAATGGACGCTTCGTGATGGTGCACTTCCATGTCCAGTTCCATCATCTGATCCATATCAAAGGGTTCCACACCTCCCATGGAGGCCATGCGGATGGTGTCGCACACGAACGCGAGGACGTGATGATCTTTCAAGAATGCCGGATACTTGGAAAAAACCGGACTTTCTTTGGGGTTGTCGCTATCGGTTTCCAGCGCCATCAGTCCTTCCTTGCGTGCGCGAGAAAAGAGTTCGAATAGCATTTTCAAGGACTCGAGATACTTGGCCTTGCCATAGGGCGAACCTTTGAGCAGTCCCGTGAGTCCACCCACCATTTTCTTCAGAATGTGCAGTGGATTGGCGATCAGGACAGTGCCGATTGCCGCGCCTCCGATGATGAGCAGTTCCGCAGGCTGAATCAGAACCTTCAAGTTGCCGTGTTCCATCAGATAGCCGCCAACGATGGCTCCAAGCACTACGACGATGCCTATGATGACGAACATAATTGACCGTGCCTCAGTCGTCTCTGCGCTTTACGCGCTGATAACCACCACGTGATTTCCTCCCATCTTGCTGCTTTGCCTTAAAGCATTTTCGGCGCGCGCCAGCAATGTGCTGACGGTGTCGCTGTCATGGGCGACGGTTGCGCCGATGGAAACCGTGGTGTGCAGCGTATCTCCCCACCAGGAGATACTGGCGCGCTCCACGAGTTTCCTTAACCTTTCGGCTACTTTCATGACGTCGTTCTCACCACATTCCGGGAGAATTGCCAGAAACTCCTGTTCCAGCCAGCGGCCCAGAAAATCCGTCGGCCGCAAACCGTTTTCAAACGCGCTGGCCACCACACGAAGCGCGGCATCGACCGCGGCTTGTCCGAAGCGCTCTATCAAGTTGGGCAAATTGTCGATTTCATAGCAAAGCACGCAAAAGGGCACGGGGTAGAGCGCGTGGAGATTCAAGCTTTCTCTCAGACGGGCCTGAATCATGCTGTGATTCAGAACGCCGGTGGTAGGATCCAGGCACCCGTACGGGCCCAGCCTGTCTTGTCTGCGATTGGTAAAATCCGACGGAGAATCCGGTTCAAAAGTTCTTACCGTGCCAATAGGTCGGCCCTTATCATCGCGAAGCGGCACGGATTGCAGCCGAATGGCGAGATAGTGGCCATTTTTGCAGCGCACGGACACGCGAGCGCGAGAAGGAGCGTTCGGAGAGAGCAAGGCGGGATTCGTGGACGTGGCCGGCTGTGCGGTGCTGCCCGCCTCTTCATGTTCCAAGATTTCGATTTCGCAAAGACGGCCGAGCACGTCCTGGCGGAGATAGCCGGTGAGCTTCTCCGCTCCGGCACTCCACAGCGTGACTTTGCCCTCGCGATTCACCAGGTAAACGGCCACGGGAAGCGCTTCCAGCACCATCCGACAGACGTCTTGCTCGCCAGGATTCATAGTGCACAGACCCTACGTCCTGCGTATAAAGAGGCACGTGACCAGCCATGCCGATACCGTGAATCGCTGCTAATTTCTTTGGATTCTGTGGGCTTGCGTCCGGCCGGTTTTTGGGCAAGTTTCAATTTCGATGCGCTTTGCATTTCTGGAACGGACGGACAAGACTCCCTTGGCCCGACCCGGTGCTTGCCGTTTTCTTTGGACGGGAAGAAAACTGGGCCAAGAAGCGATAAAGTGGTTGAAGAAAGCTGCCAAGGAAGTCGCCAAAAATGAAAAATATCTCCGTAGCGGTCCTTGTGGTGTGTGCGACTGTGGGTTCTGCGATGTTGGGAAATGGGCAGTCCGAGAAGATGACGAATCCAGTTTCCCCGGGGCTTGAAGTTGGAGAGAAAGTGCCGTCATTCCGGCTGAAGGACCAGTTCGGACACAATCAGTCGAACGAAACGTTACAGGGAGAGAATGGAACGGTGCTGCTGTTTGTGCGTTCGGCGGATTTGTGACCGTTCTGTAAAGCGCAGCTCGTGCAGCTGCAAAATGCGAAACAACGGTTTGCATCGCAAGGAATCAGGTTGGCCGCGATTAGCTACGACAGCCGCGCCATCCTCGCCGAGTTTGCCGAAAGGCTGAAGATCGACTATCCCCTCCTGAGTGATCCAGGCTCCGCTGTCATTCGGAGATTTCATGTTCTAAACGAAAAGGCAGTTGGAATAAACGAGGGCATGGCGCTGCCGGGATTTTTTTATGTGGATAAGGCGGGCGTGATTCGCGAGAAATACTTTGAAACGAGCTATGCGGACCGCTTTACGCCCAACAACGTAATCGCCAAGCTCTTTCCCGAACTCACCTTGGAAGTAAGTCAGAGAGTAAATGCGCCGCACCTGGGAATAGAATTGGCACAGTCCGATCGAACCGTGATACCGGGCAACCGGCTCAGCCTGACCGTTGAGGTGCAACTTCCGCCGGACATGCACGTGTACGCGCCAAGCGTGCATGGTTACATACCGATTCAGCTGAGGGTACAGTCCTCGCCTGCGATCAGGCTGGCGTCACTAAGCTATCCGGCGGAAAAGAGGCTGTACCTGGCAGCGATCAAGGAGCAAGTGCCGGTCTTTACGGGAAAATTCCGCATCGTGCAAGACATCAAGATCGTGGCCAGCAGAGCCATGACGGAATGGCTGGGTACCGCGGGCAAACTCATTCAGGTGACCGGAGAACTTAAGTATCAGGCTTGCGATCAGACAGTTTGCTACCCGCCGGCGTCGGTGCCCGTCAGTTGGCAGTTGCAGGTGCTGCCGCCAGATGAGGAACGGTCTCCGGAAGCGATCCGGCACAAGTAGCGGAAGAGAGCGATGCCTGGGAAGCAGTGTCCCATCATGGCTGAGAGATTGCGGCTTGTGGCGCGCCAGCCAGACGGCGGGCGATGAGGAACCAGCCGCGCGGATCTTCGCCGGAGAAGGCTCCCTGTTGTTTAAACTCCGGGCGGATTTCCAGACGCACGGGTTCGAGGGATTCGATTTCCCAGCCATCGACAAATGCATGGCGCAACTCCGACTGCGAGACGCGGCGCGGTCCTTCCGTTCCCGGGGTGGCATCGCTGAAGCAGAGCAGGAATAGACGCCCACCCGGATTGAGGACGCTCTGGAGTCCGTAAACGTAGCGCAGGCGGTCCGCGTCGGAAAAAACGTGAAACAGGCCGGAGTCGAGCACGTTATCGAAGCGTCCGGTCCACTCATCGAGCTTGAGGGCATCTTTGATCAGGAACTTGACGGCGAGGCTACGCTCGACCGCCTTGCGCCGCGCCGCCGCGATGGGTTCCTCCACGAAGTCGAAGCCGGTGACCGCATGGCCCCGTGCGGCGAAGAACAGGGCGTGTTCGCCGGTGCCACAGCCAGCATCGAGAACCGAGCCGACGACCTTATCGGCGGCGGCCCGGAACGCATGTTGGGGCCTGCCGATGTCCCAGGGCGGCCTGCAGGCGTAAGAGTTGCGAAAGTGATCGCGGTCGTGGGTCAAGACTTCTCCGGGCTCGATCACTTTGAGCGGCCTGAGACATAGGTGACACATTGTACCGGACACATAGGTATCACTTTCCTCCCATGAAGGGAGGGAAAGATGCCTTGGAAGGAGTGTTCGGT
>Ga0335085_10010196_pt1 | contig 14061 bp, 16 predicted proteins | sample Lox_Sample_45_FD_206712 | JGI IMG/M metagenome (GOLD analysis project Ga0335085, IMG submission 206712) | Soil microbial communities from Loxahatchee National Wildlife Refuge, Florida, United States - Lox_Sample_4.5 | ecosystem: Environmental > Terrestrial > Soil > Wetlands | place: USA...
CGTCGACCATCTGAGCTGGCACGCGTTACCGGAAAGGTTCGTACTAGACCCCTGTACTAAGGCAGCCGGGTCTCCTAGCTCCGGCCAAACAACTTCTCACGCAGTTCCATTGCTAGCCTGGCACCTTCCGGAGACAAGACCACGGACTTGCTCTTCGTCGCGGGATCAGAAATATAACCCTTCTCGTGGAGCTGATTCATCACGTCCCAAGGAAATCCTTTCCAAGCCCGCGTTCCAGATTTGTCGTTCCACGCATTCAAGTGAAGGAGTGCCAGGACCGCTTGTTGTAGTTTTTCGTCGTTCAGATCCATACGACACCTCGGAGTCCGCATGCACAGCGCATTCCCGTGTCCGTTTAATACTCCCATTGCCGCGACTGTGTCTAGGGATTGCGTGCAATGGGGAATCATGCGATTCCCAACTCCCCACATTGGGAGGTGGCATCTATGAAAAGAAGCGTGAAGGCAAAAAAACATAATCGGCAGAAAACCAAGCTAGGTCTCCCCGATCTGGAGCATGTCAAATCGGCAGTGCTTGTGAGTCTGCGGTCGCCGGAATCGCAACGCAGCTACCGGCGATCCATTGATGACTTTGTTTCCTGGTATTGCTCGGAGCCCCGTCTGTCTTTCAATAAGACAGTAGTCACGCGCTACCGAATCTACCTTGAGGATCGGCTCCTCGCTCCGGGAACCATCAATGTACGCCTGGCGGCTGTCCGAAGACTCGCCTACGAGGCCGCAGATACGGGACTCTTGAGCCCAGATTTGGCTGCTGGTATCCGTCGAGTGAAGGGAGCGAAAAAGTTGGGCATGAGGCTTGGGAATTGGCTGACCGTGGAGGAAGGCCGCGCCTTGTGGCAGCTTCCCAATATGCACACGATCAAAGGCAAAAGGGATCGAGCCATCTTGGCAGTACTTCTCGGGTGTGGACTCCGCCGAAGAGAAGTCATCGATCTGACGCTGGACCATATCCAGCGCCGCGAAGACCACTGGGCCATCATTGACCTGGTTGGAAAAGGTGGTCATATCCGCACCATCCCAATGCCAGCTTGGGTGAAGCAAGCCCTTGACGGCTGGCTGTGCGCGGCTGGCATCGGCCACGGCAGGCTTTTTCGATGCGTATCTCGTAGGGGGGTCGTCTGGGGAACGAAAATCACGGAGAAGGTAATCTGGTATGTTGTGAAGGAATACGCCAAACGGCTGGGAGTATTAAAACTTGCGCCACACGATCTAAGGAGATCTTGCGCTCGCTTCTGCCATGATTCGGGAGGTGAACTGGAGCAGATTCAATTTCTGCTTGGGCATGTATCTGTCCAGACGACAGAAAAATACCTGGGCTGCAAGCAGCGGTTTCGGCATGCTGTGAATGATCAGCTCGGTATTGAGCCCGGGTAGCACCAGGCCGCCTAACCGGTGCCAGTACCCATGTTTCCGGTAACGCGACTAATCAGGAGTTGCAGCAATTCTCCATCAGAGTCTGTGGGCTTCAAGTACTTATTCGGCGGCTGACAATTCAAAATCCTCGGCAACTATATTGATTTCCCCGCTTGGATTGCAGAGATAGATTCCGAAGTGCTTGAGACCTGCCAACTCCTCGTCTTCCTGTGGTCGTAGATTGAAGGCTCTGATTCTCTGCAAGGCAACCTCACGCATGAACTGCGAGTCTGCTTGACACCTTGCGGAAGAAATATCCCCTCCACAACAAGCGATACCAAGCAGGTCGATGTCGGAATGAAAAAACCTCGCATTGAGGAATCTAATCTTCGCAAGAGTGAAAGTCTCAGGTTCAGATGGCAGTTTCGGAGCTGAAAGGTCTACTCTCAGAACTAATTCGCAAGCACCGCGACGAAAGTAGTTGAGTACGATTCCGCGTACTTCGGAGTCGTGCCAATTGAGAGTGTTAAACCTCTCCGCTACTGTGTTGGCAGAACTTGCATTTGGCATGTTCTACGGCTCCCATTCGTTCGATTTGATCCCCCATCGTCCCATCATATTGTAGCGGAGACATCTGATTAACGCGCTTACGGTATATGTGGGTACTGGAACGAACTTGTCCGGTTTCGCGACTTACCAGGAGCTACTGTGTTGATCCTAGGTCGGAGTCAATCAATTGCATAATCCGCAAAGCCCTGCTGCGGGAACTCTCACCCTCCGTTGCCAGCACTGGAATGTCAGGTTGCACACCGGCTACTTCATCAGTTCCGTCTGCGCGCAATCGGACACAATTCGGCATTCGGAAACGCAGATGTGAATGTGTCAGCGTTAGAACAGGAGGGTCCTCTGCGAAACCGCAACCGCTTCCCCCCGAGTGACTTCCTATAATTTTCGCCGCATGATTGTCCTGCAGAACCGCCGCGAACATCTCAGCAGAAGAATACGTACGTCCGTCTGTTAGGACATACACTGCACCTGTCCAAGTCCCCCAGAGTCTGGTGTACTTGGCGGGCCAATGCAAACGCCGCGCAATCCGGATGTCTTCAATTTCGCCGGGTTTCAGGTAATCAAGTGGGCCACCAGACGACCCCGCCGAATGCAAACGCCTGCACCCCTCGTTTTGCCAATCACGCCGCTGCTTCCACACCCAATCCATCGGACAGGTATCGCTGAGCTCTTTCTGCCCTTCCGTGAAAAAGTTGGTTCGTTCGTCAATCAGAGCCTTTGCCGTGGCATTCGGCTTATAGCTTGCGGCTCGTTTCAATTCATCCAGTTGCTCGTCGAAGAATGGGTTAGACGCCGATTTTTCCTGGGTCATGAGCAGAGTGGCCGATTTCATAGGACTGGAAGTAAAAAGCCTGGCCGCCATGTCACCGGAATCGTCTCCGCCGTAATTTGTCCCAACATCGACGAGAACCGCATATACTCCCGCTGCCTTGAACTGGCTAAGCAGACCAGCGATGGTTTCGTACCACGCGGTTTCGATAGTGTCTTCCAACTTCCCCTGCCTCAGTTGGTTGTGATCCTTCCACACGTCAGTTTTCCATGCTTTTATGCAAAAGACTGGGTACGGCGTGGTCTCAAATTCTGAGAGTCTAATGATGCCGACTTGATGGTGATTTGCCAGTGTGAAGACTCCAGCACGGAGCGGCTGTTCCTGGCCATCCGCAATGAGGCGGAAGTCTGGTAGTGATTCAAAAGGAAGGGAAAAGGAAGTCGTACTTCTGGACGCATAGCCCAAGGCGGCGCAGCCTGCTTCCGGCTGCTCTGGCGTATACGTGAAGGGCGGCGGCTCGGGCGTTTTGGTCTGTGTGGCGGGTTCGAGGTCCTCTAGTCGTGAAAAATGTCCATGAAACCCGGCCACAAATTGCGATATCGCCCTTCTGGCATCTCTGTCGCTCTTGGCACGCCGAAATGCATCCATGGTGCGTTTGTTAAGGGCGGGAAGATCCACGCCTCCTTGGAAAGAAGCAAACCATGCCAGATTGGAATACCTTTGCTCAAGAGCAGTCTTGAGTTCCTCGTAGTCTTTTATCCACGCTTTCCTATCAAATTGCGCTTGCTGTGCTGATGCTGAAAACGGGAACGCAAACAACATAAAAAGGGTGAGAATTGCCAACGTTGCGATCTGCGATGGTCCAGGACTTCGCGGCTCAACGGGTTTGAATTCTCTTCTTAACCAACGGAATACGAATGCAACCTCAGCGGTTTTTGGAGCCCAACGCGAAACTTGTATACCCGGACGACGTGAAAGGATTGTCATGCGTGGAATTGACGGATAGCGAACTACAAAGTTAGCAAGCAGCCTCGTGTTTGTAAATCTTGAGTTAGGTCCTGATTAACGCGGTAATCGGAAAAGTAGCTCCCAGTACCCAGATGCCCGTGGCCCCATCCCCGTGGCCGGATCGGTGCGGCTCAATCGCAAGTCCGGACTGAGAAAGCACTGTAAATCAGCAAAAGAAAACACGAGACTTACGGACGCCACCTTTCGATAGCGTTCGATTTGCCGAACAGATAGACGATCCAAGTGGGAATACTGCTTGGCTGCTACCAGCGCTCGCCAGAACCCTTCCCATTGCGAAGTGCAAGGGAATGATCCGGGAGTTCTCAATAGTGTGCAGACGGAGAGGGCGGAAGGCGGGATCACCAATGCGTTCTGCAGACTGTGCGGATGTTAAGCCCTTTGTTATCCAGAGCCAGAGATAATTCTCTGCACACTGTGCAGACGAGGTGCACGGGGAGAAACAAAGACGGCAGAGCTGAAATGTGGCCATTTCCGCGCAAGGATTAAGTGTTTCAGTGATTTCCATCAGGGGTGAAGATCGACGGCTTCTCCCACCTTCATCAGTTCTCCGCGCTTGGGGGCGAAGATTTGCGAGCTTCCTGCAATTTCAGTGAAAATTGATTGTTGATCTTCATACAGAATTTTCATCGACGCCTTTAGCGTCCCGTATGCTTCGGCTCAGGATTGCGTTCAGAGGCTACCGCAGAATACACGCGGAAAACCGTTATATCTGCAAGGGCACGAAACCGCATCATCCGGCGCCATGCAAGGATCACGATGACAACAAGCAGTGCGACTTCCATTCCGGCAATCTCCAACGATAGCTTTAGCGGTTTTGCAATGCCCCAGAAGGCGATTTTAGCTGCTGGAATTGCGGCGAGGAAACCCATTGCGACAAATGATCTGCTGAGGTCGGAGGTGGCTATGAAAATGTCTCGCTTATCGAAATGACCACTGATCTTAGTCAAACAGAAATCATATGCTTCGTCCACATTAGTGGGTTCGTGTCCCAGTTCCTTCCTGATTGCCTTTTTGACAGGTTCAGATTCTTCGCCCCGCCAATAATTGTCGCGTGCCCGGCAAAGGTATCTTGGCCCCTTGGCCAATCGAATGACAGCCTCAGCTAGTTCCTGCACTAGATGACCTACTCCGAAGACGAACACAAGCAGCAGCGTCAAGCTGGAACCACTTATATGACTGATTGACTGGATGAAAGCATCCCATCCACGCAGGAGAATCCAGCCCTCTGCGACGGCAACAAGTCCGGGCAGAATGATTCCAAGGAAGTCGTAAACATCCAGCTTCAGTTTTGATAGGTCCACATGCACCTACCTACGGCTTGATCTTTGAATAGGTTGGCGAAAGCCCTAGAGTTTTGAAAAATTCCATCGTGAAGTCAGGTATAGTCTCAAGGTTATCAGCCAGATGATTCGTGGTTACGTTGGTGTAGCCCGTGGAATCGGTGTCTAGAAAAATGCTTCCGTGGGTGCGGGTAGTGAGAGTGAAACGCTGCTCTGTTCCGAATAAAACGCCTAGTGAATTGTTGGAGTAATTGCCATCCACGCAATCATCACCTTCGGTCACAGAGATTATGTTCAAGTGCGGCTTAGTTCCCATCGCCTTGAAGAGTGCAGATGAGAACCCGGAACTGTGCCCGTGGTGAGACGCGAAGTACAGCGTTGTTCCTTTCACCGCTTCACGAAAAGCCCCATTCTGGTTGAGCAAAGCTTCCCAACCGCTGGATTCCATATCTCCACCAAAGAGCAGCTTCTGGGTGTAGATCGTGCCCGCGAAGGTTACCAAAACGGCGAAGCTGGAATTGTTCACCGCCTTTGAGTTGTTGGCACCCGGCACCAGAATCTGCGGAACTTTGAAGTGTTGGATTTTCATTTGGCCCCAGTCCGGGAAGACCGTTTGAGGAGCATAGTACTTACCTTGCCACGGCACGTAGGCGTTCAGGCTTTCGTACTCCGATTCGGCACAGCCCGGCGTCTTCACATCCTTCCAGTCGAATGTGTTCCGTAGGAGGAGATAGGGAGGAAGTTCAGAGATAACGCGGTTGATGTCCTTGATGTGATCGTCATGGGGGTGCGTGATGATCAGTTCAGTGAGATAGTGGCCGTTGATCGGCTCAACGCCACCCAGTTCGCTTTCACGGATGTACTTGATGGGGGAAAAATCCTCACTGCAACCGCAATCAATCAGAAGGGTGTAACCAGTGGAGGATTTCAGAAAAGCACAGAAGCCATGACCAACATCGAACAAGATCACTCGCACAAACCAGTCCCTCTGGTACGCGAGGGCGGGGTGCGTCCAAGGTACCGATTAGATTGTTTGCATCCGTCCGATAACCCCCGTAGATTTTGGCCCGTAAAACTGTCTGCGTTTGATTCCCGGACCGTGCTTATTACAGCGACAGGCTATTCCAAAGAGTAACATTTTGTCCAATGAAATCTTTTGCTTTTTCTTTGCTGTTATTTCGATTAAGGGTTGAACCACTCAACACACACATCGTGTGCAGGGTGTCCTTGCTACTGATAGTGGGGCAAGGACTGCTCACCAGATTTGGCTTGTTGCTACGGGTTTCCCAGAGGTGAACCAAACTCTTGCGGAGTCAACTATGACCGAAGACCAGAAGTACGCAATTCTCTTTGCAGCGGATGTTTCGGCTATTACTCCTGCGCAATATATTTTCGAGCATTACAGGCCTTGAAACTTGACAATCTTGATTTTTACCGTGGAAACCCAAGACCAAAACCACCGGATAAAAAATAGCGACATACCATTACAAACGTGAATCCAGATAGCGAAGCATTGCTTGTGTCAGGTTGATCACAAGCAATGCCTCTTGCTCAGGTAACATTTCTTGGGGATGCGCGAGGCTGTGCTCATTCCTGAATCTTTCTAGAGCGTCCACAGACTTCTGCACGCCTCGAAATGTCTGATCAACCAGTTTCTCTAACTCTGGATCGAACACCACTATACAGTTCCTGCGGAGAAGGCCTAGTAATTCGATTATTCCCGGTCTGTCGTTGGGCAGGGGGAGTTGTGCTTTTTCGCAGGCAGCCTTGAGATACGCGTGAAAGACGGTGTGAATACGGTCTAGGGCGGCGGGGGCACCGTGCGAGATGATTAAAGTTCTCGCCTGATTCAGGGCATGTTCGACCGTCGCAGATGTGACCTTGAGTTCCTCAGCTTGAATAATCTCTACAGGCTTATTCTCTGCGTCGAGTTCAATTTCGGCGATGACGTTCACAATGTTGCAGCCGATCGTATTCAACGCGTGTACAACATCTGGAATGCATTGGGCAATTCGATTCGGCCAATTTCCGCCCTGATGTTCGATCTCAAAAAATACCTCGACTGGCACCCGGAGCATTAGAAGATGCTCGCCAGTCGGGAAAGGGCCTTCAAACTGATCCTCTTCGATTATTTCTTCAAGCAAGAACGGGAGATGCTCCAAAGTTGAAATTGTAGCCAGCGATGCACCTGCAGCGTGCAAATATCGGAGCGCATTACGCCGGTACTTCTCCCAATGTTCGACGCCTACCTGCTGGGTTATTGTTTTGTAGGAATCTCGTCTCAGACCATACAGTTTCAAACGTGCCATATCCCCAAGTTTAGCAGTGGACTGGCGAGAAATCCTTAGACGCCTATGTGGAAAATGAAGCCGCTAGTTTTTCTTGAGGGTGGTGATCCTCGTCACTTACAAATAGTAACAGAAGTTGGTAAGGTTACATCATTTTCTAGGAGAGGACACGATGAAAGCCCTAAGCCCACAGCAAATTGAGAAGATTCTAAAGGTTGCCAGCGAGTCCAAGCGCAACCATGCCATGATTCTGCTCTGCTACAAGCACGGATTGCGAGCGAGCGAAGTCTGCACCCTGAAGATGGCCGACATTGACATCAAGCGGGAGAAGATCATCATCCGCCGACTGAAGGGCAGTCAGACGAACGAGCAGACGATGTTCAACGAAGTAGGCAACCCGCTGATGAGCGAACTGCGCGTGCTCAAGGCATGGCTGGCAGAGCGCGAAACATGGGGACAGGACAGCGAGTACGTCTTTCTCAGCCAGAAGGGCGGCGCAATGACCCGCGTGCAGTTCTTTCGGCTCTTTCGGGCCATCTGCGAGCAGGCGAACATCCCCGCAGAACTGGCACACCCGCACTCGCTGAAGCATGGGCTGGGGCTGGCAATGGTGAAGCAGGGAGTGCAGATCATGGTCATCAAACAGGCGCTAGGGCATCAGTCGTTGCAGTCCACGGCAATCTATACGAGCGCGGATGACACGATGGCCGACAAAGCACGCCGTCAGACGTTCGCCAGCCAGTTCTAACCGTCCCACTGACCCACGGAGTAGCTGGCCGTGGGTCTTTTTGTGCCCGGATGAAAATGTAACTTTCTAAATGAGACTGTTACATTTTTCGGAGAGTGGCCGTCCACAAGTCGTTTGTTTGACCCCCTACAAAATTCGGGAATCGCATGGAACTGTTACATTATCGCGGACGGACTTCACTGTGCGGCTGGACTCGCGGGGATGGTCTGCACGACGTGCAGATGCTTCGCTGGGATTGCAACGCGGGGAACTGTCTAAGACTTACTGCCCGGACGCTGGCACGTCCGGGGAAATTGCTCTACGACTTCGCTGGCGCGACTTTGACGCAAGCGTCACAGGTGTAGCTGTCATCGCGGAGATCGTTTGTCATATCGCTCCCCGCGTGGACTGTACCGCATTTCTTGCAGCGTTCTGGACGTGCTAACAGCCATTGCAGCAGTGCTGCCTGTAGCTCTCTCATCATCATCCTCAGCCGCGTGTATTTGAGCGCTGCGGCATGACCGGCAGTCTGCCTGAGTCTCCGTGTCAATAGCTGTGACCGGGGACACTTATTTGCCGTGGAGGGCTTCAGGAGAGAAAAACCGGGGAGCAGCGGCGTCGAACGTATTGCCGTAAACTGCGATGCGCAGTTTACCCGCAGTGACCATCTTCTGACAAGTGCGGAGATCACAAGTTAATTATTTATTTTAATAGTTATCCTCCAATCCGTGCAAAGCATTGAGTGGGAGTTTCTTAGAGTTGATCCCCGGGGAGGAGAATCTACAACGGTATGGCGTCCCTTGCCCGGCTAAATTTTCCCGTTTTAAAGTTCCGCCTCGCTGCACAGCGCCGATGGGTGTGGCAATTTCCAAAAGGCTCCCAAACGAAAACTGAATTTTTATTTTTAGGCCGCTGGAATCGCGGCTGCATTTTAATTCACAACGAAAGGAACATCACCATGAAACCTAGAAAGACTCGCAGTGACTCTGCAGGGGTTGCCCTGCTCGCACGGATCGAAAGCCACCTTGCGGACTTCCGCCGCCGCGCACTACGCCGGGGAGACGAGGAAGGCTTCAGGGACTTCGACAGCGCAATAGAGATCATCCGCCTACAGTCCCGCAGCCTTCGCTTTGAACAAGCGCAGGCAGCGCGGCAGCGACGGGAAACGGCGGCCACGGCAAGGCTGGCGCAGGAACTCCGCGAGGCAGCTTGAGCGAGGTCAAAAACTTTTTTTGATCCCTCCCTAAGCCTGTCAAGCCCCATGTTTACATTGCGATACAGCCGCAATGTGACGGCCATCACACTCGGGTTGCCTGAAATCGCTGCATCTAACTATAATAGATGGCAGAAATAACTTGACAGAGCTATCCCAACGAGGTATTCTGTAAAGTTTTACTTTTTAGCTTGACTTTAAGACCGAATTGTGATATCCTGTTTTATAGTGGGAGAAGACTCCACTTAGGAGTCTCCCCAAGGATCCAGTGACCTAGTTCCAACCTCGCACAAGGCAAGCCCCCCGAAGCAAGAGGCGGCGTGCCCTTCAACAAATTCAACGTTGTCCGTCGTCTGCGGTCTCTGTGCGCCAAAAGCCTACTCCACGAGAGCGAATCCGTAGGGTCGCAGAGGCGGCGTCCGCTATGCGTGAGCATCGCGCACGAGTAGTAAGTAGACAGATTTTTTTTTGGAAAGGAATATCAAATGTCAGAAGAAGCAAGAAGTGTCGCTGATTACGGCGACGATGAATTGATGCCTCCCGATCCAGCGGGGCAGTTCCTTGGCTTCGTAGACGGCGTGACGCTCATGGCCAAGAAAAACGAATGGAAGGTCCCCTATGTTCGGGTCGGAGACCGTCACGTCCGTTTCAGAAAGCGCGATTTAAAAGCATGGTTGAACAGCCGCGTTGTTAATGCGGCGAAGTGAACCATGCCAAGCGGACCCATCCTGCAAGCTCTCCGGGAGCAGCGGGAACGGCAACGAAATCCGCAGCAACCGCAGCCGCCAGCCGCGCAGCCAGCGCAACCAGCACAAGCACAAACCACAGCACACGATCTCATGTGTGCCAAAACCCTCTTCGGCGCAGCGCATGAGTGCACTTGCAGCCACAGAAGGAATACTTAAATGGAAACTCCGATTTTTGATCTCTCAACCGCGCACGCTCTCAGCAACGCGGAACTTGCAGAAAGGCTTTTCAGCGGACGCTATCGCTTTATTGGGAGCGTGACCGCATGGAAGAATGCGAACGAGCAGCGCTACGAAGAGTGCCGAACACTTCGCGTCGTTGACGGAAAACTTGGTCCCACTGCACGCCAAGAGTTCATTGCAAAGCACGGGCCAAAGCCTGAAAAAGCCTTGAGCGCAGAACAACTGGCGGCGCGGGAAGCCTTCAGTGAGGCGCGATGCCGCGAATTGCTCATCAATCCTAGTGTCGGATCGAAGGACAACGCCGGAGAACTTGCGGAGAAGGACCCGCAGTCATATCGGCGTCTCCGCATCGCTGCGGTCAGCTACGGTTTGCTGCCAGACGAGCCGAGCCATCATGTCACTTCGTCGGCCCAGCGGACTCCGCGTCCAGAGACTCCACAGCCAACGAAGGAAGAATCGGCAGGGTTGACAAAGGAAAACGGCAATTTGTCCGGCACAACGTCGCAGTGGACAAATCTTTTCCTCAGCAATCTTGACAAGAAAACGCAGTAGCAGCGAAATTCCCGCGTTAGCATCGCGGGATCGTGCGCCGGGTGCGCGATACTCGCGGCGCACAACGCACGCGGGTGATTGCGAGACTACCCTGTCTCTGGCGGCAGTCACCCGCATCGGAAGTGAACGTTTTTCGCGTGAGTTCCACGCGGAGCGAACCCCGCGTCCAGCCTCCCCTTAATAGGAGTCCCACTGGCGCGGACATTGCACACGGCGGCGTTCTCCACCGGCACGGAGAATGCCGCACAGTGTGCGCAAGTGATTCAACTTTTCCGACTCGTACCCCTTCACTGAGTCAAACTTTTCTCCTGCGGGAAGGTCCTTCCAGCTGGAAGCAAGAAAACTAGAAAAGCAGAAAAGTTGTCTGTAAGTCTCTGGGGAGAAGGTGTTTAGAATTTTCTCTTTTTCTCGCTCATTTAGAAAAGTTGCGTAACTTTTCTACTTTTCTTCTTTTCGTGCTCGCGGGGGTTCAACCACCCGCAGAAAATCAATTCTACCCGTTGAAGGGACACGGGTCGGAAAACTTTACTTATCTAAGGAGTCGTACCGATGTCAGTTTCCAAACCAGCCGTCCAGTCCAAAGACTGCTATCAAATGATCGATCCGTTGGCGTTGTCCAGAAGTATTCCCGAAAATCCGCCGTGCATCGTTGAAGGCCTGCTACTCGACGTTGGTACCACGATGCTGGCTGCGAAGCCAAAGTGCGGTAAGTCCACTTTCCTAAGGCAACTCGGGGTTTGTGTTGCGGAAGGCAAACCGTTTCTTGGAATGCCCACACAAATCAGTGACGTGTTGCTCTTCACTCTGGAAGGCCCGGACTGGATTGCAGCCCGTCATATCGAAAGGCTTGGTTACACTGGCGCACACGGGAAAATCTATCTGATGCGCGAAGCCCTGCGGAATGACGGTCCAAACCGCTTCAGAATTTTCAGCGAGACGCTTGCTAAGTATCCGTGGGCCAAACTGGTGATTGTGGACCCCGCAGCAAGGCTCACTCGCGTGAAAAACAACGACGACTACGCGGAGATATACCAGCTGACGGAGAAATTTGAAATCTTGGCGAAGCATCACAAATGTCAGATTGTTTTCAGTCTCCATGCCAAAAAAAGAGAAACGGATGACGTAGGGGACTCCGCAATCGGAAGCACGGCTTATCGCGGCTCCACCGATTGCAACATCTTCCTGCGGAAGCAGGGGAATCAACGCATCATTTCGACAGAGCACAGGTCCGCTCTTCCGTGGATCGAACCTACGCTGCTTAATTTCGATGCTGACCGACAGGAGTTGTCTCTTGGTTCTACCGTCCAGAGTGTCGAAGAATCTGGCCGGGAACACCAGAAGCGCATCACGCAGGAACGCATGGAGGCGGAAATCTTGGCGGCATTGAGGAGCAGTCAAACACTTTCTACCGCTGACCTGCTTGCAGCGGCCAAGGGAATGGACGCGAAAAAGTACGAAGTGATAGCAGGGTTGGAGCAATCTGGAAAAATCCAAAGCGAGAAGGACGGTAAGAAGGTTCTCTATCGAATTGCGGAGATACCAGTAGAAGAGAAACCCAACGACGAAAGGAAGGCGGCGTGATGACTACTTCGGAAAAAATCCTTAGCAGGCTCCAAACTGACGCCGCGAACGCTGTGCAGATTGCGCAATACTGGAAACACACCTTCCCCGCTGGCTCGCCAGTCCCCGCCGATTCCCAATTCGCACTTTGGGCACGTCTGCACCGCGAAAACATAGGCGCGATGCTCGATGGGATTGACCAAACCGCAGCGAAGTTTGTAACAACCCGCGGACGCATGGACGAGGATTACCTGGTGAAGTTCTGTTCAAAGTGTGCGAACACGTTGCAGATGCAGCGGAGACGCACAGTAGAAACGAAGGCGGCGTGATGAAATGAACGAATCGGGCACGTTGCCCGTTTGCGGAGTGCTGCACAACTCCCCAAGCGGTGAAATCGCACAGTGTGCAGAACCCGTAGAGGATGCGGTATCATCCCCAGCGGTAACGCCTTCGGGTGAGCATGGAGCACAACCCGTGCCACGTAGAAGGTTTCAGAGAGGAAGTCTAGTGACAAAGTGCGGCAGACGTTACGGAGTTTTTCGTGAGGACGTTCTTGAATCGGACGGAACGTTCACGCGGAAACTTCGCTGGGTCTCGCTGGGACTTGTCACGCAATTATCAGAGCGTGCGGCGTGGAAAGCCTTACAGCCATACCTTGACCGTGTGAATCGTGAAGCCTTGCAAGCACCCAAGACTGGCATCACTCTCGCGGAGTTTGTAGCGGAGTGGCGTACCAGTGTTGCGGTGAATTTGAAAGGCAGCACAGTCCGGGCTATGGAATCAAATCTACGCGCACACATCCTTCCAAAACTGGGCAGCCTGACGCTGACGGAGATCAACACAAAGGCAGTTCAATCCTTTGTGGCGTATCTTGCCAGCGGAGGACGGTCCAGAAAGACAGTAGAGAACGTGTTGCTGACTCTTTCTTCACTCCTGCGGACAGCTAGAGACTGGGAGTATGCCGTTGGCAATTTCAAACTCTCAGCTCTAACCCTACCGCGTGAAGGCGTGAAGAAGGAAGCACGATGCTTCACAGACGAAGAGATGCGGATGATGATTGCCAATGCGCCAGAACCATTCAGCACGATCCTCGCGGTCACGGCTGTACTGGGCTTGCGCGTCGGCGAGACACTTGCACTCCGCGTTTGTGATGTGGACTTCGGAAAACGCCTCATCCGCGTGAGGCAAAGCGTTGACGCTGCCACGCGGACTGTCGCGGGAGTGAAGTCCAGAGCGAGCAGCGCCGACTTGCCGATGTCCGCAGAATTGGAAGCACGTTTGCGTGCTCATCTGTCGCGGCATGATGGAAAGTCAGAACTGCTCTTCTCCAATCGAAAGGGACGGCCACTGTCTGCGAACAAACTAAGGGCAAAGCAACTGCACCCGTTGCTGGAAAAACTCGGAATTGAGAAAGGCGGGTTTCACTCCATGCGACACGGAGCGGCTAGTGCCCTACTCGCGGACGGTGCTTCCCCGGCTGTGGTACAGCGGACGTTGCGACACTCGGACGCCAGAATCACGCTGGGGATTTACGGCCACATCATTGGGGATCAGCAACGCGATGCAGTCCAAAATCGTTCTACAAGACTGGTCAACTGAATTGAATTGTTAGAAGGCTAGGTTTTGTTAGAAAGAAGGAAATTAAGCCACGCAGAATCAATTGGTTTGGTAGGGGCGGTGGGGATCGAAAACAACGCCGAACAGAATTTCAAGGAGTTAGCGGAAACAGTGAGGAACGCGGAGACATTGAAAAGGAACAATCAGGAACGCAAAG
>Ga0335085_10010197_pt1 | contig 14060 bp, 17 predicted proteins | sample Lox_Sample_45_FD_206712 | JGI IMG/M metagenome (GOLD analysis project Ga0335085, IMG submission 206712) | Soil microbial communities from Loxahatchee National Wildlife Refuge, Florida, United States - Lox_Sample_4.5 | ecosystem: Environmental > Terrestrial > Soil > Wetlands | place: USA...
TGACCGTGACGGTCGTGCCCTCGAGCTCGATGTCCATCTGCAGCGCGGTGTTGATCTCGGGCAGCGCGTCGGGCGGGAACTCGACGTCGACGACGGGGCCGAGGATCGCGACGACCCACCCGTCCTTCAGTTCGGTCTTCGGTGCGGCGGTTGCAGTCATGGCAGCAGTTGCTCCCGTGGTTTCAGGCGGTCTTGTCGAAGTATTCGGCGGCGTGGACGTCGAGGTGCGCCTCGCCCGCGCTCTGGCTCAAGGCCTCGGCGCCACCGACGATCTCCATGATCTCGGTCGTGATCGAGTCCTGGCGCGCCCGGTTCATGCGGCGCCGGTACGTGAGGATGAGATCCTCGGCGTTGTCCGTGGCGGCCTTCATCGCGCGCTGACGGGACGCGTGCTCGGACGCGGCTGCGTTGAGCAGCGCGGCATACACACGCGACTCCGTGTAGCGGGGGAGCAATGTCTCGAGGATCGCTTCGGGGTTCGGCTCGAACTCGTAGTCGGATGCCGGCGCCGCGCTCGCCGCATCCGCGGACGCGTCGCCTGCCGCGGCCTCGTCCGGCTCGAGCGGCAACAGCGGTTCGACGACCACCTCTTGGCGCCCGGACGAGATGAAGCGCGTGTACACGAGCTGCACGCGGTCGATGTCGCCCGACTCGAAGCCGGTCACCACCGACGCCGCCACACTCCTCGCGTCCTCGTAGGTGGGGTTGTCGCTGAAACCGCCGAACGCAGCGTCGATCGGATGGTCGCGGAATCGGAAGTAACCCTCGACCTTGCGCCCGACGGTCACGAGCACGTTCTCACGCCCGGCCCGCTCGTGCTGACGCATGTCGGCCTCGCCGGCGCGGATGACGGTCGAGTTGTAGCCGCCGCACAGGCCGCGGTCGGCGGCAATGACGATGTTCGCGACTGTGCGGACCTCGTCGCGCGGAGTCAGAAGCGCACTGTTCGAAGCGCCACCCGCGCTCTGCAGGTTGCGGACGACGTCGGTGATGCCTTCCGCGTAGGGCTGGGCCGCGTGGACGCGCGCCTGCGCCTTGACGATGCGCGACGCGGCGATGAGCTCCATCGCGCGAGTGATCTTCTTCGTCGACTCGACGGAGCGGATCCGACGGCGGAGGATTCGCTCCTGGCCACCGGCCATGGCTACGCGCTCTCTCTGGACATGGTCAGTCTCCGGCGGTGGCGTCCGTCGGCTGGAACAACGCCTTGAAGTCGGTGACGGCCGTCGACATTGCGTCGCCCTCCGGCATGACACCCGTGTTCCGGATGCCGTTCATCAGGTCGGCGTGCCGGGTTCGCATGAAGTCGAGCAGTTCAGTCTCGAAGCGTCGCACGTCGCTCACCGGGATGTCGTCGAGGAACCCGTTCGTGCCCGCGAAGATCGACACGATCTGTTCCTCGACCGGCATCGGCGCGTGCAAGCCCTGCTTCAGCAGCTCGACGAGGCGTGCGCCCCGCTCGAGCTGCGCCTTCGAGACCGCGTCGAGCTCGGAGCCGAACGTCGCGAATGCTTCGAGCTCGCGGAACTGGGCGAGGTCGAGCTTCAGCGTTCCCGATACCGCTTTCATCGCCTTGATCTGCGCGGCGCCACCCACCCGGGACACCGAGATGCCGACGTCGACGGCCGGGCGAACACCCGACTTGAAGAGGTCGTCCTGCAGGTAGATCTGGCCGTCGGTGATCGAGATCACATTCGTCGGGATGTACGCGGACACGTCGCCGGCCTTGGTCTCGATGACCGGGAGCGCGGTCAGCGAGCCCGCGCCACGCTCGTCGTTCAGCTTGGCGGCGCGCTCCAAGAGGCGCGAGTGCAGGTAGAAGACGTCGCCCGGGTAGGCCTCGCGGCCCGGCGGCCGCCGCAGGAGCAAAGCGAGCTGGCGGTACGACTCCGCCTGCTTCGACAGGTCGTCGTACACGACCAGCGCATGCTCGCCGTTCTCCATCCAGTGCTGGCCCATCGCGCAACCGGTGTAGGGCGCGAGGTACTTGAACACCGCTTCGTCCGAAGCCGGTGCGCTCACTACGACCGTGTACTCGAGTGCACCGTGCTCGCGCAGCGTCTCCACGGTCTGTGCGACGGTAGAACCCTTCTGCCCGATCGCGACGTAGATGCACTTCACGCCCTGACCCTTCTGGTTCAGGATCGTGTCGACGGCGACGGTCGTCTTGCCGGTTTTGCGGTCGCCGATGATCAGCTCACGCTGCCCCCGACCGATCGGCGTCATTGCATCGATGGCCTTGATACCGGTCTGCAGCGGCTCGTGCACGGGCTTGCGGCCCGTGATCCCCGGAGCCTGCACCTCCAACCGGCGGAGCTCGTCCATCGGGATCGGGCCCTTGCCGTCGATCGCGACCCCCAAGCCGTTCACGACTCGTCCGAGGAGAGCGTCACCGACCGGTATCGAGAGGATGCGCCCCGTGGCGGTGACGAGTTGACCTTCCTCGACCGATTGGGGATGACCGAGGATCACGGCACCGATCGTGTCCTCTTCGAGGTTCAGGGCAAGGCCCTGCGCGCCACCTTCGAAGTCGAGCAGCTCGTTCACCGCCGCGTGCGGCAGCCCGGCGACGCGCGCGATGCCGTCGCCGACTTCGAGCACCCGGCCGACCTGCGCTTGCTCGATCTCGGGCCGGAAGCCCTCGACGTTCTTGCGAAGTACGGCCGCGATGTCGGCCGCGTCGATCGTGAGCTCGGCCATTAGAGGCTCTCCTTCAGCTGTTCGAGACGATGGCGAACAGTCCCGTCGATCACCGTGTCGCCGATCGTGGCGACGAGCCCGCCGAGGAGCTCGGGGTCGACCACGACACGAACCTCGATGTTCTTGTGCGTTGCCCGGCTGAGCGCTTGCGCGAGCGCCTGGACCTGCGCCTCGTCGAGTGGCGTGGCCGAGCGCACCTCGGCAACCTCGTGCTCGCGGCTCTGCGCGGCGAGCTCCACGAACCGCTCGACGATCGCGGGGAGGTCGTGACCACGGCCCGCGCCCACGACGAACGCGGCAATCGCGCGCGTCATCGCGAGCGAACGGTGCTCGAGCAATTCGTCGACGATCGCGGCGCGCCGGTCGGCGGGTTGGCCCGGGTTCGACAACGCCATCCGGAGGTCGTCGTTACCTTCGATGATCCGCGCGAAGCGGAACAGCTCGTCCTCGACCTCGCTCAGGTGCTCTTCGGCCTGCGCGATCTCGAGCAACGCCTGCGCCCACACCTCAATGCGCTCAGTCATTGTTTCCCGCTCTCGGCCCTACGGGCCGGGCCGCTCGGGCCCCGCTCGCTACTCGGCGGGATACCCGCCTCCCAACGCTCACTCACGATCTCCCGCTCTCGGCCCTACGGGCCGGGCCGCTCGGGCCCCGCGTCCGCTCATGGTCAGTTGCTCCGGCCGACCTGGTCAATGAAGCTGTCGACGAGCTGGCGGTTGGTATCGGTGTCGAGGTTGCGCTCGACGATGCGTCCCGCGAGATCGATCGACAGCGCAGCGACGTCGGTACGCAAGCGCGCCATCGCCTGGTTCGTCTGGTTGGCGATGTCGGCCTGCGCGCGGGCGCGGATCTCGTCCGCCTCCAGCTCGGCCCGCGCCACCAGATCGGTACGGAGGGTCTCCGCCGCCTGCCGCGCCTCTTCGATCAACCGGCCCGCCTCGTTCTTGGCATCGGCGATCTGCGCGAGGTACTGCGCCTTCTCGGCCTCCGCCTCGGTACGAGCCGACTCCGCGCTCTCGAGGTCGTTGCGGATGCGATCCTCGCGTGCCTGCTCCATGTTCTTCACGGCGGGGACGCCGAACTTCCACATGAGCAACAGCAAGACCGCGAACGCGAGCGAGCCCCAGATGATCTCGTTCTTGCCCGGGAGCAGTGGCGACGGCGCCTTCTGGCAGTCGTCGATCGTCCCGCCCTTGGCGAGCTTGTCGGCGCACTGCTTGGCCGCCTCGTTCGCGTACTTCGGCGTCGACTCCTGCGCGTACGCCGGTGCCGCGACGAAGAGCACCGCGATCGCGATGCCGGAGACCGCTACGACCCTACGGATGTGCTTTCGCACCTTTGCCCCCTCAGCCGGAGATGATGAACGCGAGAACGAAACCGAACAGCGCGAGCGCCTCGGTGAACGCGATGCCGAGGAACATCGTCGTGCGTACGGTGCCGGCCGACTCTGGCTGGCGGGCCATCGCGGTGATGGCGTTGCCGACCACGAGGCCGATGCCGATGCCGGGGCCGATGGCGGCGCCGCCGTAGACGATGCCTCGACCGATCGCGGTCAGACCCTTGGTGGGGTCGGCGGCCGCCTGGGCGAGGAGGAGATGGAGCAGTACCACGGAGGTTCTCCTTGTTTCTTTCGTGCGGGACTTGGTTGTTTGTTGATCAGTGAGCGGGGTGCATCGAGCTGTCGATGTACACCGCGGTGAGGATCGTGAAGATGAATGCCTGGAGGAAGCTGACGAGGATCTCGAAACCGGTCATGGCGACGAGCAGCAGGAACGAGAACGGCATGATGACCACGGTCGGCTTCAGCGCCCACAGCGCCGCGCAGAGCGAGGCGAAGGTCACGAGGATGAGGTGGCCGGCGAGCATGTTGGCGAACAACCGGACCATCAACGAGAACGGCCGCACCACGAACGTCGATACCAGCTCGATGACCATGACAAGCGGAAGGATGGCGATCGGCACGCCGGGCGGAATCGTCGAGTTCTTCAGATAGTGGATCGGGCCCTGCTTGGCGACGCCGACCACGTTGTAGATCACCCACGTCAGCAGCGCGAGCACGAGCGGCATACCGAAACGAGCGTTCGCGGGGAACTGCACGAACGGGAAGATCTCGGTGATGTTGCTGAAGAAGATGAAGAAGAACAGGGCGGTGAGGTAGGGCAGGTAGCCGAGCCCGTCAGTGCCCATCGTCTGCATGATGATCTGGTTGCGAACGAACGCCACGCCCGACTCCGCGGTGTTCTGCAACAGACCGGAGGGGACGAGCGCGTCCTTGCGTCGCGTGCCGAGCCAGAAGATCAGCAGTGTCGCGACCGTGGCGAACAGATAGATCGCCGCAGTCTTGTTGAAGCCGAACGGGCCGCTGCCCCAGATGGTGACGTGGCTGATGGGCGGTACGTCGACCGCGAGCACGAGGTTCATTGGTCTCCGGAAGGTCGTGCCGGCTTCAACCCCGGCGCAGCGAGCGTGAGACTCACGTACTTCATTTCCCAGACGAGCAGACCCAGATGGGTCCCGACGATCACGAAGCCGAGCGTCGGCAGATCGATCCAGGGTTGGTGGCGCAACAATACGAGCGCGACCAGGATCACGGCGAGGCGGACGACGTACCCGCCGAGCGCGGCCGCGCCGATCGCGGTCGGTCCGCTCTTGGCCGCGCGCGTCATGATGGCCGCAGCCGCGAGGAAGTTGACGAGGACGATGCCGAGGCCGACGGCGGCGCTCGCGACACCGTCCCAACCCCGGAGGAGTCCGCATACGAGCAGCACGAGCGGCGCGATCATCACGCCGCGGCGGACGATGTCGAGCGCGACCTCGCGCTCGACGAGCGGCGCTACCTGCTCTTCCGTAGCCACGGTTTTCCCTCCTCGTCGCGCTCGATCTGGGCCTTGTACGTGTAGTAGGTCCGCAGGCTGATCCCGAGGACGGCGAACAGCGCGAGCGCGACGGTGAACAGTGGGCGCGTGCCGACGCGGCCGTCGATCCAGAGCCCGAGCAGCACGAACAACACCAGCGTCGCCACGATCTCGAACGCCTGTTGGAAGGCGTTCGAGTACCCGTGCCATGTTGCTCGCCGGTCGCGATGCTCCCCTGCAGGAACCACGGCCACTGCCCCTTCTGGATCACAGCCTCGGACCCCCGCCACCATTGCCGGAGGGCGCTTGTGAATCCATTCGCAATCTACGGGGACCGTGAAGAATGAGTCAAACCGGAGCCGAATTTGTTGGCCCGCGCCGGACTACCCCTCGCGTCATGCGCGCTGGCGGCGACGCTCCGCAAGGTCGACGACGTCCTCGGCGGGCTGGTTCGCGGGATGGCGCGCCCGCTCCTCGCGCTCACGGCGCGAACGGATGCCGGGGCGGAACCACGCAAGGAGCACGAGACCCAGGGCGGCGACCACGAACGGCACGAGCGCGTTGCTGCCGCTCTTCGGGAAATAGGTGGGAACGAGCGCGACGCCCGACAGCAGCGCCGTCCAGCTCCAGAGGATCACGACGGTGCGGCGCGGACCGTGGCCGAGTCGCATGAGGCGGTGGTGCAGGTGGCCCGCGTCGGCTTGGTGCCAGCGCTGGCGGTGCACCATCCGCCGGAGGAACGAGAAGACGGTGTCGAGGATCGGCACGCCGAGGATCAGGACGGGGATCAGGAGGGGACCGAAGAAGAAGAACGTGTTGCCCGAGAACGCATGGTCGGTCCGGCCACCGATCGTGATCGTGGGCACCGCGAGCAGGACGCCGAGGAACAGCGCGCCGGCATCGCCCATCATGATCTTGGACGGATGCCAGTTGAAGGGCAGGAACCCGAGGCACACCCCGACCGCGATGATCGCGACGAGCGGACCGATGTTCGTCCCGTCGATGTAGTTCTGCTTGAACAGCCGGTCGGCGAAGAGAAACAGCGCGCTTCCCGCGATCGCGACGATTCCGACCGCGAGACCGTCGAGGCCGTCGATCAGGTTCACCGCGTTCGTCATCAACACCACCCACAGCGCGGTGACGAGCGGCGCGAACTGCGAGCCGAGCACGACCGTGTCGGTATGGAAGAGATTGAACGGCATCCGGAAATAGAACATCACGATGCCGTACGACGCGAGCAGGCTCGCGGCCACGACCTGACCCGCCACCTTCGCCGGCGGCGACACGTCGATGAGGTCGTCGAGTCCACCGACCACGAACATCACGCCCGCGCCGAGTATGAGTCCGGACGGCTCGGAGTTCAGTTGGAACATCTGGTGGAACTGGTGCATCTGCGACGCGACGGCCATCGCGGCGAGGAAGCCGACGAACATGGCCATGCCACCGAGTGTCGGTGTCGGGCGCGTGTGTACGTGGCGCGCGTCCGACGACGGCGTCACCACCGCGCCGAAGCGGATCGCGAGAATCCTCACGAACGGCGTTACGAGCAGTGTGGTGCCCAGTGCGACGGCGAGGACGATCGCGTAGCCGCCCACCGGTTACTCGCTCACGGCGCGCTCACGCGCCGTCGTTGTAGGGCGTGTACTTCGAGCACAGACGATTCGCCTGCTCGCGTACGTCGCCGGCGATGGCGTCGTCGTCGACGGCGCGCAACACCGTTCCGATGAGCGCTGCGATCTCGCGCATCTCGTCGGGGCCCATCCCCGCGGTCGTGCACGATGCGGTGCCCAGCCGTAGCCCGCTGGTGACGAACGGCTTCTCCGGATCGTTCGGTATCGCGTTCTTGTTGCACGTGATCCCGGCGCGGTCGAGCGCCTCCTGAGCCGCCTTCCCGGTGACACCGAACGGCCGGAGGTCGACGAGCATCAGGTGGTTGTCGGTGCCGCCCGAGACTATTCGGAAGCCTTCCGCCGCGAGGGCCGCCGCGAGCGCCTGCGCGTTCTGGACGACATCGGATGCGTACTGGCGGAACACGGGTTCACCGGCTTCGTGGAACGCGACCGCCTTCGCCGCGACCACGTGCATGAGCGGACCGCCCTGCAGGCCGGGGAACACGGCCTTGTCGATCGCGGCCGCGAACTCGCGGCGCGACAGGATCGCGCCGGCGCGCGGCCCGCGCAGCGTCTTGTGGGTCGTGAAGGTCACGACGTCGGCGAAGGGAACCGGCGAAGGATGCGCCCCGCCGGCAACGAGACCCGCGATGTGAGCGGCGTCAACGAGTAGCAACGCGCCCACCTCGTCTGCGATCGCGCGGAATGCCTCGAAGTCGATGATACGCGGGTACGCGGTCGCGCCGGCGATGATCATGCGCGGCCGCTCGCGCACGGCGAGGTCGCGGACGACGTCGTAGTCGAGCTTCTCGGAGGTGTCGTCGACGCCGTACGCGACGAAGTCGTACATACGGCCGCTGAAGTTGACCGGAGACCCGTGAGTGAGGTGACCACCCTGGTCGAGGCGCATGCCCATGACCTTGTCGCCGGGCTCGAGCAGTGCCATGTACGCGGCCTGGTTCGCATTCGCACCGGAATGAGGCTGCACGTTGGCGTGCTCGGCGCCGAACAACTCGCACGCACGGTCCCGCGCCAGATTCTCGACGTCGTCGACGACGTAGTTGCCGCCGTAGTACCGCTTGGTCGGATAGCCCTCGGAGTACTTGTTCGTGAGGACGGATCCCTGTGCCTCCAGCACGGCGCGCGACGTGAAGTTCTCCGACGCGATGAGTTGGATCGTCGTGTTCTGCCGCTCGAGCTCCCGGCGGATGATCTCGGCGACCGCGGGGTCGGAACGCTCCAGAGGTGACGTCATCGATTGGCCTCCTCGATCTCGATAGCGGAGATCTCGTCGATGCGGCGCTGGTGGCGGCCGCCGCCGAACGGCGTCGACAAGAAGATCTGGGTGATCTCGTCGGCGAGCTCGGCGGCGACGATACGCGCCCCGATGGACAGAACATTGGCGTCGTTGTGCGCGCGAGCCATCCGGGCGGTGTAGAGGTCGTTGCAGAGCGCGGCGCGCACACCGTGCACCTTGTTGGCCGATATCTGCTCGCCTTGCCCGCTCCCGCCCAAGACGATACCCATCTCGGCGTTGCCGCACGCGACCGCACGGCCAACCGCCGCGCAGTAGATCGGATAGTCGACGGGATCTTCCGAGTGCGTGCCCAGATCGTCGACGGCATGACCCCCTTGTTCGAGCAGCCCGAGCAAATGTTGTTTGAGCGGGTAGCCGGCGTGGTCGCCCCCGATCGCGATGCGCACCCGGCGAGTGTACCCAGCACCATCGTGGGGACCGAGGCGAATCCGGCCACCCCGCATGGCTGTCGCAGCGTGCAAGTAGCGTCATCGACACATGGACCGCGAGGACATGCCTCAGATCACTCCGGCGCACTTGCGCCGCGCGGACGACATGTGCCGGCGGCGCCTCGCGCGTGAAGTGAACGGCGGCAAGCGGCGCGCCAACCGGACCGGCGACATGCGCTTCGCGGTGTCGAATCGGGTGGAAGCCGACGCTCGCCTGGCCCAGACCGAGTTCGGAGTTCCCCGCCTCGAGGCTTTCGTCGAGCCACACGAGCTCGAACCCGAGCAGCGCGCGCTGTATCGCGCCGCAAAGTACGGCTACGTCGAGATGTTCGGCGACGATCCCGCGCGTATCGTCGAGCTCCCGTTCCGCACCGAGATGCCGGACTCCGGGGTGGAGCTCTCCTCGAACATCGGCCTGGCCGCCGAGATGGCCGGCGACCGCCGCCAGTTGCGAAAGCTCGTCGTCGGGGCGCCGCGGTCAAGCCGCCTCTTCGACGATATCGATCTTCGGGTCGCGCTTGTGCGCACCGAGGAATGGGCGCCCGACCGGCTCGAGATCGTAGCGGTCGACGTGATCGAGCAGCGGCGCGTGCCGGTGAAGGTCGCCGATCTCGGCGCCGCGCGCGCCGAGGCACGCGACTGGATCGCGGCGCGCGTCGTCAGGGTTCTCGAGCTGGCATCCGATCCGCGTCCACGTGCGGGTCGCGACTGTCAGGGCTGCGCGTTCATCTCGGGCTGTTCGGTGCACTCAGGCTGATCGATGGCAACGAAGCGTCTCCTCTCCGACATCGTCTCCCTCACACCGAGCAACTACGACGACTTCCGGCGCTGCCCGCGCCTTTTCTATTGCACCGCGCTCCTCGGTCTTCCCGCGAGCGACCCGGCTCCTTCGGCCGACCAGGGTCTGCAGGTCCACGACATGCTGCGCAAGATCCACGCCGACGGCGAGTGCCACGACCAGGCGCACGTCGACGATGTGTTGGAGTCGCACGGCTTCGACACGCCCGCGTTCCGCGAGATGATCGCTCGCCATTCACGGCGTTGCCCGTCGCGCGCTTCGCACGGTGACGCGCACGAAGTCGACCTCGCCCGCTTTCACCGAGTTCCGCCGCCGATGTTCATGGCAACCGCCCGCATCGACGCCGTCTGGGTGCACGACGGCATGCTCGACGCGCGCGACTACAAGACCGGCGGGCGTTATGTCGACTCCGTGCAGGAGATGCCGGCCGCGCAGGTGCAGGCCTACGTCCTGGCGGAGAAGGCAACGGCGCGGGGGCTGCGCCTGCGACTGCGCTACGAATACCTCCAGCCCGAGGTCGACGAAGATCCCGAGTGGTGGGAGATCGACGACGAGGCCGTCGCCGTGATCGAAGAAGGGCTGCGCGCCGCGGTGGAGCAGATGTGGCAGGAGAAGGATTGGCGTGGCGTCGCCGACATCGAGGTGTGCCGCAGCTGCCGGTACCGGTCCATCTGCCGCGACAGCGCGGCACCCGGCGAGCCCGCCTGGCCGGTGCTCAGCACCGCTCCCGGAGGGGATGAGCCGCAGGGGCAAACGGTAGGGTGACGTGATGCCGGAAGTCGATCGTCGGGCTCCGGTCATCGTGGGTGTCGGGCAGACGAATCAACGTCTCGCACCCGATCTGGCCCGACCGCCGATCGAACTGCTCGCGGACGCGGCGCGTATCGCCGACGCCGACACCGCCGCGCCGGGCTCCCTGCTCGCCCGCACCGACGTGATCGCGGTCGTCGCGATCGGCTCCTGGCCCTATCCCGACCCGGGGGCATTCCTCGCGCGCACACTCGAGATCTCGCCGCGCGCAACCGCGGTCTCGACCGTCGGCGGCAACAGCCCGCAGCTGCTGATCGACGAGTTCGCGACCCGGATCCGGTCCGGCGACTGCGACGTGGTGCTCGTCGGCGGCGCGGAGAGCATGCACACACGCTGGCGAGCCCGGCGCGAGCCGCGCGTCCAGCTCGAGTGGGAGTCCGGCGCCGACGCGCCGTGCGGCACCGTCGTCGGGGTCGACCGCCCGGGCGCGAGCGAGTACGAGATGGCGCACCTCGCGGTCGCGCCGACGATGGTCTATCCGCTGTTCGAGACCTCACTACGCCATGAGCTCGGTCACGGGATCGAGGAACACCAACGTCACGTCAGCGCGATGTGGGCCCGGTTCGCGGCCGTCGCCGCCGCGAACCCGAACGCGTGGTCGCGCGTCGCCTACTCGCCCGAGGAGATCCGCGAGATCACACCTGACAACCGCGCGGTCTGCTTCCCCTATCCGAAGCGCATGTGCGCCAACATCGACGTCGACCAGGGCGCGGCCGTCCTGCTGTGTGCCTACGAGTCGGCGCGCGCGGCCGGTGTCCCCGACGAGCGCATGGTCTTCCTTCACGCGGCCGCGGAAGCACACGACCATTGGTTCGTCAGCGAGCGCTGGTCGCTGGCCGAGTCGCCCGCGATCGAGGCGGTCGGTGCCGCCGTCGTCGGAGCCGCACACACGAGCATCGACGAGATCGCGCGCCTGGATCTCTACTCGTGCTTCCCCGCCGCCGTGCAGATCGGCCGCAAGGCTCTCGGCATCGGCGCCGCCGACACCCGCGCCCTCACGGTCACCGGCGGCCTGGGGTTCGCGGGCGGGCCAGTCAACAACTACCCGACCCACGGCATCGCGTCGATGGTCGAGATATTGCGCGCGCACCCCGACGAGATCGGGCTCACGACTGCTCTCGGCTGGTACCTCACCAAGCACGCTGCGGCCGTGTGGTCGGCGCGACCGCCGGCGGAGCCGTTCCGGTGCGTCGACGCGCAGGGCGCGGTCGACGCGCGCCCGCGGCGGGTCCCGGCCGGCCTCGTCGCGCTCGAGGCGACCATCGAGGCGACCTCGGTGTCGTTCGACCGCGACGGCGTGCCATCGGTCGGCATCGTCACTGCGCTCACCGACGACGGAGCGCGGGTCATCGCGAATGCGCGCGACACCGACGTGCTACACGACATGACCGTGCACCCATGGGAGGGACGGCGCGCGAAGATCGCCAACGACGGGTCGACGAACGCGATCGCGGTGTGATGTCCGAGCGTGACCTCCATCCGACGCGCGGGCGCATGCTCTGGCGGGGACTCACCCGTCGCTGCCCGCGCTGCGGCGGCGGCCGGCTGTTCCAGGGCTGGTTCCGCATGACGCCCGACTGCCCGCATTGCGGACTGCACTTCGAGCGCGAGCCCGGCTACTGGGTCGGTGCGGTCGCGATCAACACGACGGTTGTCGGCATCCTCTTCACGATCGTGCTGGTTGCGTGGAGCGCGGCGACGGTCCCCGATATTCCCTGGGTCCCGCTGCTGATTGCCGAAGTTCCGCTGATGGCGATCGGTCCGGCCGCGTTCTATCCGTACTCGAAGACGCTGTGGGTCGCGGTCGACCGGGCGTTTCTCGCCCACCTGTAGCGGAAGCCGGACGGGTCAGGCGGGCCGGAGATCGATCGTGAGCGTGAGCACGCCGTCGACGAACCTCCACGTCGCGTCCGCGAGCATCGCGAAGTCCTGGAAGTCGAGCTGCGCCCGTTCGAGGAACTGCTGGCGCTCGGCCCCGGCAACCGGCGGGAGCGGCCGCTGCCGTACCGCCTCCGCGCGTTCGCGAAAGCGCGCCAGCATCGCGTCGATGTCGAGCTGATCGTCTCCGGCCATCGGCCGCGAACCTAGTCCGCGCGTGCCACGAGCACGCGCGGTCTGCCGGTGAGGTCGTCGCGCACGGCGACGTCGCGATATCCGAGCTCCCGCGCCCGCGCGCCCATGGTTGCTGCCTGGTGCGGGGCGATCTCGCACACGAACGAACCGCCGCGCGCGAGCCACCCGGGTGCGAGTTCCAGCAACGTCTCGATCGACTCGGTTCCCGAAGGACCCGACACCAGTGCGCGACGCGGCTCGTATCCGGATACCTCGCGCGGGAGGTCGCCGAACTCGTGCTCGGCCACATAGGGCGGATTCGAGACGATCAGACGCAGCGCGCCGCGCAGCGCGGGAGGCAGCGGATCGAACCACTCGCCCGCTTCCGCGATCCGCACCCGCGTAGCAGCGCTGCCGGCCACGTTCGCACGCGCGACAGCGAGCGCGTCGTCGCTCACATCCGTCGCCCATACCTCGACGTCGGGCAGCTCGGCCGCGAGTGAGATCGCGATCGCGCCGGAGCCGGTACCGATGTCGGCCACGACCGCCTTCACGGGGCCGCCGACAGTGGCGCGGCTCCGCGCGCGGCGGAGTCCCGCACGCGCCGCCTCTTCGAGCGCCACCTCCACGAGGTATTCCGTCTCCGGGCGCGGGATCAATACTCGCGGGTCGACGAAGAGGTCGAGGTCGCGGAAGCCCCAACCGCCGAGCACGTATTGCAATGGCTCGCCGGTCACGCGCCGCCGCGACATCTCGCGAGCGGCATGCTCGGCTCGCGGCGTCGGGGCCGCGTCCGCGATCTCCAACCATTCGGTCGCCTCGTAACCGGACGCGCGTTCCACGATGAAACGCGCCTCGGTTTCGGCTGAGTTGACACCGGCATCGGCGAGTGCACGCACGATCTCGGCCCGCAACGCGCGCCACGCCACCGGAACCTCGTTACTCACCGCCGAGCTGGCGAGCACGCTCATCGGCCGCCAGCGCGTCGACCACATCGTCGAGCTCACCTTCGAGTACGCGATCGAGAGAATGAATCGTTATCGGGATCCGGTGATCGGTGATCCGGTTCTCCTTGTAGTTGTACGTCCGGATCTTCTCGGAGCGACCGCCACCCTTGACCTGATCGCGGCGCGCCGCGCTCGTTTCGGCGTGCTGGCGCTCCTGTTCCGCCTGCAGCAGGCGCGAGCGGAGGATGCGCATCGCCTTGTCCTTGTTCTGGAGCTGACTCTTCTCGTCCTGGCACGACACCACGAGCCCGGTGGGCTTGTGCGTGATGCGGACGGCCGAGTCCGTGGTGTTCACCGACTGCCCGCCGGGGCCGGTGGCGCGGAACACGTCGATCTCCAGGTCGTTCGGATCGATCTCGACGTCGATGTCCTCGGCCTCGGGCAGTACCGCGACCGTCGCTGCGCTCGTGTGGATGCGACCCTGGCTCTCGGTCGCGGGAACCCTTTGGACCCGGTGCGGGCCGCCCTCGTACTTCAGCCG
>Ga0335085_10010199_pt1 | contig 14060 bp, 16 predicted proteins | sample Lox_Sample_45_FD_206712 | JGI IMG/M metagenome (GOLD analysis project Ga0335085, IMG submission 206712) | Soil microbial communities from Loxahatchee National Wildlife Refuge, Florida, United States - Lox_Sample_4.5 | ecosystem: Environmental > Terrestrial > Soil > Wetlands | place: USA...
CTGCTGGCACCCCGGTCGGTCGCCGTGGTCGGCGCAGGCCACCGCCCCGGCTCGGCCGGCCGGGCCATCCTGCTCAACATCCGCGACGCCGGTTACGCCGGCCAGATATACGCGGTCAGCCCGCACGGCACCGCCATCGAGGGCATCCCGTGCGTCCCGTCGGTTGCCGACCTGCCCGGGCCGCCCGACCTGGCGGTGGTGACGGTGCCCGCGGCACGCGTGGCGGAGGTGGCCCGGCAGTGCGGGGACCGCGGTGTCAGGGCGCTGGCGGTGATCACCGCGGGCCTGACCCCGGAGCAGGAAGCCGGGCTGCTGGCGGCCACCCGCCGCGGCGGCATGCGGCTGGCGGGCCCGGCCTCGGCCGGCGTGGCGGTGCCAGGCATCGGGCTGGCGGCCACCCCGGCCACCGGGCACCCCGCACCGGGCCGCGCCGGCGTGATCGTCCAGTCCGGCGGGGTCGGCGCGGCGCTGCTCGAGCAGTTCTCCCGGCTGGGCATCGGGATCTCCTGTTTCGCCTCGCTCGGCGCCAAACTGGATGTTTCGGGTTCGGACATGCTGCTGTGGTGCGCGGCCGACAACACCACCGAACTGGTTGTCCTGCACCTGGAATCGTTCGGCAACCCCCGCAGGTTCGCCCGGGTCGCGCGCCGGGTCGGCGCCCGGGTCCCGATCTTGACCGTGCACGCAGGGCGGTCGGCTCCCGGTCAGCGGGCCGCCGTCTCGCACACCGCGGCGACCGCCGCGCCGCCGATCACCAGGCAGGCCCTGTTCGAGCAGGCAGGCATCATCGCTACCACCAGCTTCGGCGAACTGCTCGAGGCCGCCGTGCTGATGTCCTCCCAGCCGGTTCCGGCGGGCACCACGGTCGCCATCGTGGCCAACGGCGGCGGCGCCGGCGTGCTCGCCGCCGACGCCGGCCTGGCCGTGGCCGCGACCGGCGCGCAGGCCCGCGGCTGCCCGCGCGAGGTCCTGCCCGCCGCGGCCGCCCTGGACGGCCCAGTGGACACCACCGCGGCGGTCAGCCCGGAGGCCTTCGGCGAAGCGCTGCATCTGGCCGCCGAGGACGGCGTGGCCGCGCTGATCGCCGTGATCGTACAGAGCGCATCGGCTGACCTGCTACCGGCGCTGACCGCCGCCCGGCTGCCGGTCCCGGTGACGGCGGTGGTGCTGGACCAGCCCGAGGCCGTCCGCCTGCTGCCCGGCGACGGCGCGGCCGTACCCGCGTACGCCTACCCGGAAGCGGCCGCCCGGGCGCTGTCCCGGGCCGCCCGCTACGGCTCCCGCCGAACCCGGCCGGCCGGCACGGTGCCGGAGTTCAGTGACGTGCGGGCGGCGGAGGCCCGCTCGATCATCGATTCCTTCCTGGCGCGGATGCCAGGCGGCGGCTGGCTGGCCGCGGAGCAGGCCGACGGCCTGCTCCGCTGCTACGGCCTGCCCATGGTCCCGTTCCGCCGCGCCGGCAACGCCGACGCCGCGGCCGAGGCAGCGGCCGCGCTGGGCGGTCACGTGGTGATCAAGGCCGATGTGCCCGGCCTGCTGCACAAGACCGCGGCCGGCGCCGTCGAACTGGACCTGCGCGGGGACGACGAGGTACGCGCCGCAATGCTCCGCCTGCAGGCCAACCTCGGCGAGCGGATGTCCGGGGTGCTGGTCGAGCCCATGATCACCGGCGGCATCGAAACACTAGTCGGCGTCGTCCAGGAGCCGGTGTTCGGCCCGGTGGTGGTACTCGGGCTCGGCGGGATCGCCGCCGACGTGCTCGACGACCACGCGGCCCGGCTGGCCCCCCTCACCGACGCCGACGCAGACGACCTGATCCGCTCCGTCCGCTTCGCGCCGGCCCTGCTCGGGCACGACGGCCAGGCTGCGGCCGACATCCCCGCACTGCGCGACACCCTGCTCCGCGTCTCCCGGCTCGCCGACGACCTTCCCCAGGTCGCCGAGCTCGACCTCAACCCCGTGATCATCCGCCCGGACACCGTCGTCGCCGTAGACGCACGCATCCGGGTGACCAGCCATCGGCTCGCCGACCCGTTCCTGCGCCAGCTCCCGGTGACCGTCGGCCGACTGGTATAAGTCATGCGGCCGTCACCGGCAACGACCTCCTACGTCAGAAACCATAGCAAGCTGTACCGCTTCGGAACTAGGCACACGGGCTTTGAGCTGCGGTTGGTGTCCGTGGAGGAGTTGAGGCATGATCGCGGTCCGGCGCGCGGGACCAGGCGATGGACCCCAGCGGGACGCCATGCAGCACGACGGCGATTTCGTCCGGGTCCGACCCATCTGCGCCGATGAAGCAGTCAAGCAGGCCGGGCCTACTCACCCGCACCGGCCTGTTTGCCTGGTCCGCCGGACCGGCAAAGGCCCGTTCCATCCACGGCGTGCCCCGGCGCCGCGGCGCTAGGCCACGCCGGTACCTGGCGCCAGGTGGCCTGCTGAGCGTGGGCGGTGCGGGAGGCGATACCGTAGGCGGCGTGCCCGGCGGCAACAGCGGCTAGCGGAGCTCCGGCCAGGAACGCAGCGACCAGCCCGCCCACGATCATGGCCTCGACCCGGTCCATGGCGCGCCACAGCGGGTTGCGGTCCGGCCACAGCCCGCGGACCACTGTCGCGGCCCGCACCGCACGTACTTTCGGCCGCCCAAGCATCCTGGCTTTCCCTTCACCGTAACGATCGCCCTGCCGGGCACCGACGGCCAAGAGGCGATACTCCCCCGGCAACCGGGACCTTAGCCTCCGGAAAGTCAGGAGGGGATGCTGTCTGGGTCAGCCGCTGGCGAGATGGGCGTGGTCATGGATGCGCTTGCCAGAAGTGCTCTGCGCCGGCATTGACGTGGCTCGTGGTCGTGTTCGACATCGCTGGGCAGCGCCAGTACCTCCGGGCGGTCCTGGACGAGTACGTCGCGCACTGTCACCAGCATCGTTCCCACCGGGCCAGGAACCTGCGGCCACAGGACGGCGACGACATCACCCCGCCCGGTCACCAGCGTGTCGGCGGTGCGGATACGAGGTTTTCCTCGGTCTTCGCGCCGATCCCGCGCAGCCCGGCCAGCTTTGCCGCCGCGGATCGCCTCCTCCAGCGCGCCCACCGAGTCGATGCCCAGCTCCTGGTACAACACCATGGCCTTTTCGGGCCGAGCGCCAGGATCGTGGTGAGCCGCCGCACCCCGGCCGGGACCTGGGCGCGCAGCTCCTCCAGCTGGTGGCTCACCCCGTCCGCAGGTGCTCCTCGATTTTCCCCGCGATGGAGGCGCCCACATTGGGGATCTGCCGCAGGCCCTTCTCGTCCAGCTGGGAAATGTCATCCGGGTACCCGCCGACCGACCGGGCAGCCTTCTCATACGTTCGCACCCGGAACGCGTCACCGCCGGTAATGGCCATCAGGTCGGCATACTCCTGAAGCACCGCAGCGACCTCGTCGTTCGCCCTCACCATGTCAACTACTCCCTGGATATACGACACCGCCCCGGCCGCTGCCCGCTCCCGCAGGGCCCGCCCAGGGGCCGGGCGCAGGGAAGATACCCAAGCCTGCGGGCAGACTCCGCTTGCCGGGCATGAGCAGGCAATGTGGCTGATGGCGGCAGCGATCCAGCCGGCCGACTGAATGACCTGACCTTTCGCCCTCGCGGCACCCATCCGGCTCGAACTCCATCTGCAGGCTCTCCGGTGAGCGTCCGTCCCCAGCGGATTGGCTCGGCGAAGACGGTCAGCACGGCGTGCTCGCCGGCGGCCTGCCGGGCCAGGGCGATGATCTGCCCGGCATTCGCTGCCGGGTCGGCCACCGTAACCCGGGGTACTGCCACCGCGATCCGGGCGAACCCGTGCCGGTACAGCGAGCCCAAGCCACCCGCCGCCCGGCCGGTGCCCCTGCCGGAGTTCAAGGCCACCCCGGCGAGGATCGGCGCGGTCGGCGCCGTTGCCGTCCGCTGCGGGCCTTGATCGCCGGGCTGCAGGTTCTCGCAGGTAGCATCCTGTGAGCCGGTGCCCAGTCAAGGCCCGCACGCATACGGCTCAGCGTGCCGCACAACCCCGAACCGACGTAGGGTCCAAAGTCCCTCAGATGTGCTTCCGGTACTCCGAGGTCTCGGCTCGCATATGGCGCAGCAGCGGTCCTTGAGGGGTGTCAAGGAGAAAGTGGCGGCAATCACCGCCGAGCAGGCCGGCGCGATCCCGCCATCGGCCGGGACCATGGGTCCGCCTGGCGCGCTTTCAGGTTCAGGACTTAGGACCCTGCCGGCCGGTAGCGTCGGCGGTGATGATGGCCAGATGAAGGGCTGGTTCGTGTGCCACAGCGATGCCGATCGCATCGCGCTTGACGACGAACTGCCAGGGCGCGCGCGGCTGCCGACGGCTACCGGTCGTTCCTGCTGCTGCCCGGCCCCGCCGGCGGTCACGGTCGTCATGTTCCGGGCCCAGGGCCGCCCGCACCCGGTGGACCTGCTGCTTTGCGGCCATCACTACCGGGCCAGCCGCGCCGCGCTGCACGCTGCGGAGGCCGCCGTCTACGACGCGGCGGGCGCACTCATCATGAGTGGCGCCGGCGAGCAGCGCCCTGCCTGTTGCGAGCCGGTCACGGCGGCCGCCGGACAGCCCCGCCCGTTACACCGGAAAGAACCTCCACCCAATAGCGCTCTTCACGATAGGCAGGCGGATCCGCCGGAACGGTGACGGGCTGCCGGATTCCGAGACGCGAAACAGACAGGAAGATAGCGATCAGCACGTCCTGACGTAGGCCGACGGATGCGGGGTCGCGCGGAGGGGCGCCTCGCGGCCGGCCGCGGGGTCGGCCGGAAAGGCGGATGGGTGTCTTGGCGCACGGTGCCGACGTTCGCGGTCGGCGCGCTGGCGACCCTCGCCGTCGCGGTGCTGGTGCGCTGCCGCGGTCGCTCCCGGGCCGATTCGGCCGTCACGGACCGGATGGTGCGGTGGTGGGCCGGAGTGTGGCTGCGCGCCGCCGGGGCGCGGATGGCCGTCGATGACGTTGAGCATTTCAGGTCGGTCGGCCCGTGCGTGGTGGTGTCCAACCACCAGTCCAGCCTGGACCCGATCGTGTGCCTGCGGGTGCTGCCGTTGTCACTGCGGGCCCTGGCGATGCGCGAACTGTTCCGGATCCCGCTGTTCGGCCGAGCGATGCGCACGATCGGGATGATCGAGGTAGACCGGGAAGACCCCGACTTCCGCCGGATCGACCGGATTGCCGCCCGGGACCTGGCAGCCGGGCACTCGCTGCTAGCCTTCCCCGAGGGCAGGATCTCGCCCGATGGCACCATCGGCGAGTTCAAGGATGGCGCCTTCGTGATCGCGGTCGCAAACCAGGTGCCGGTCCTGCCGGTTGCTATCCATGGCACTCGCGCGATCTGGCCGCCGGGGCGCCGGGTCATCCGCGGTGGCCAGGTGCGCGTCGTCGCCGGAAACCCGCTGCAGACCAGCGGCCTGACCGAGCACGACGTTGCCAGGCTGCGGGATGAGGCCCGGGATGCCGTACTCGGCCCACCGTGACCTCGTCATGGTGATGCCGACAGGGAAGCGGCGCCGGAAGGCGCCCAAGCTGCTGCGGAGATGCCGCATCAGCGCGGGAGTAAGGATGCCCTCCTTGCCGACCTGGCGGGCGGCTCGCCTCGCCAGGCATGCGGGAGGCACCGGAAGCGAGTGCGCGCCCGGCGCCATCGAGCTAGCTCGCTGCGCGGTGGCGGTGCTCTGCCAGCGTTACTCCGCCGAGCTCGGCGGCCCGGTACGACTGGACCTTGCCCACAGGTGCGCTATGCGCGCAACCGCCTGACGCGCGCAGGTCCCGGAGATGTGCTCTCCGGCCCGCGGCCGGAGACCTTCGCCCTGGCCCGCCCGGCATGGGTGGAACCCCTCCCGGCGACCGGCACACCGGTGGCCGCGCCGAGCTGCCCGGTGATCATGATCAGCGCGACCCCGGCCAGGCAGCCGGCGATGACCAGCCGGGACAGCAGGTCGGCGAGGAACCCGAGCCGCAGGACCGCCGGTAGCGGCACAGGCCAGGCGGGCGGGGTCACCCGGGGCAGGCCACCACCGGCCCCGCGGCCGCAGCACCTGCCGCAGACCGGAGACCGTCACCAGGCCGCGCGCGGGCACGGCCACAGCGACCGCGCCGTCAGGCCGACGCCGCGCGAACGTGGCGCCGCGTCACCCGGCGCGCCGCTCATCCGGCGGGCCGGGACAGAGGACGATGTTCCACCAGGCTGTCCGACGACGGCATGAACACGCTTTCGTGGCCGTTCTCCCACCGGACGAGATACGGCGGCGCTCCGCCCTCCCCGTGAACCTCGACGATCACGCCCTTGCGATCCTCATCGCCCACGTGGCGACCCCTGACAACGATCTCATCGCCCACTTCAGCGCGCATCCGGATCACCTCCCGCACCGCCTCGACACTCTAGCGGTTTCAAGCATCAGGGCAGCCCGTCCGCCCCTGCCAGGGGCGTGGGTCCCCCGTGTCCGTGACGTTCTCCAGCCCGCCCGGTTCGAGGCCAAGGACCGAACGGTCGAGACGTTTGGCTGTGAGGCCGCCTGCGGTGCCGGGCATCCTAACGATGCCTGCGAGGCCAGCGGAGGAGCCGGCGAAGCCCCACCGGCGGTGAGCGTGACCGCCACAGTCGCCGGCACTCGCGCGGTGTTATAGATGGCGATGTCCTCGCGCATGCCGTCGCCGATGTAGCGGCGCCGGACGAGCAGCATGGCGGCGTCGGCGGGGGCGCCGCGGCAGGCGGCCGAGGAACGCCGCGGTGTACGGGTCGGCCTGCTGCACGGCCAGCGGCTCGGCGGGTCGGCCACCGACAGTGAGGGACCAGCCGCACAGGACGCGGGTGTCCTGGACGAACAGCCCTGGCAGGATGTCGCCGCTGGATTGGCTGATGCAGAAGTTCTGAGCCCTCGACGAGGGTCACCGTGCCGGGCAGGCAGGGGCTCGCCGGTGCCTCGCCGACCGACCAGGGCGTGCTCACGGTGTGCCGGTCCCCGTCCGGCCTGACGTCACCCGGCCAGGATGTTTCGAGGATGGCCCGATACAGCCGGTCGTAGTCGGCGGCCATCCGGGCCAGGGAGAACCGCCGCTCGGCGGCGCCCCGGTACTGCCAGCGGTCGATCTCGCCCACATGAGCGACGGGCGCGGTCATCTCGTCTTCGTCCCAGCACAGGTATCCGGTGCGGCCATGGTCGATGATCTCAGGTGCCGCGCCTTACCGAACGTCAGGACCGGGGCGGCCGCCGCCAGCGGCCAGGCCAGGGCCCCGCCGCTGTTGCCAGGGTTGATGGCCGCCGGACTGGTAGCTCGCCTGCCAGGCGCGTACGTCGGCGAGGCTGGCGAACGAGAACAACGGCAGGTACCCGGCAGGCAGGCCAGTGGTCTGGGTAGGCGTGCCAGGCGCAGCCCTCGCCTGCGTCGTTGCGGGTGTGGCCGACGCGCGTGTCGTGGCGGTCGCCGAGCCGGCGGTTCCGGCCGAACCTGCGGAGCTGATGCCGGTGGCCGAGGCGCTGGTGGCCGGGGCCGGGGCGGCCGTGCCGCCGCAGCCGCAGGCGGCCGTATTCCAGCACGACGCCGTTGCCGTCGGCATCCGCGTCCGCCTCGCCGGATAAGTGCCCGACGGCCAGTACCCGTGGGCTCCCGCAGCTGGTCTCCTAGGCTTGGAAGCGCGCGAGCCGGGGCTGGGCACACCTGGGGTCAGGCGAACGCGGGGGAGGAGACGTTGCTGGCGGTGGTGCCGAGCGCGGCACCCCAACCGCGGGCTCGCGAGGCCTCACCGTCGAGCAGGGTGTTCTGCTGGCTGACCAGGAAACTCTCCGGGGCCACGATGAGCCGGTAGCCGTGCCGCCTGAGCAGCCTGCCGATGATACGGCTGGCACGACCGGTGAGCAGGGGGACGCCGTTGAGCCGGGTATCGAAGGCGGCGGCGAGTGCGTGCCTGCCGCCGAGTCCGCTCAGCCAGTCGCGAATCCCGGGGCCGATAATTGCCGGGTCCAGCCACTGGTCGCTGGGATTCTTGCTGGCCGCATCGGCCGCCATCCGCCGGGTCGCCGGGCGTGGCAGGCCGTGCATATGCGTCGGGGCGCCGACCACGAGGAGATCGGCCGACGCGACGAGCTCCGCGGTAGCATCGGCTACCGGAACGAGGATCACCCCATGGACTGCGCGCAGGCCGTCCGCGATGTTGCTGGCCACCACGTGCGTGTTCCCGTACATCGATTCGTACACCACCAGTGCCCGCATGCTCACCACATCCTTGGCGATCATCCCTACTTCAGCACAGCCGACCCGGTGTCGCCGCGCCAGAAGCAAACGGCCCTAGCTGCCGGGACCAATGCCGACCAGAATCCCGCAGATGTACGTGCACAGAAAGGACCGTTGCCGCGTCCCGCCAGTGCGGGAGGCGGCCGACCGTGACGTAAGCATCGCGTCCGCCATAGGACTACCGGACTGCGATGACCGATGGCTGGCCCTTCGGCCCTTCCTCCGGGGAACGTGGCGCCATGCTCGGATGAACCCACCGCAAGACATAGGCCAGGCGCGCCGGATGACAGACCAGCTGGAGCATATAGGTGAACGGCTTCTTCAGCCTGACCGTGTGGAGCGTGGCCGACGGTTTCGCTCTGGCCGCCGTCACCGCGGCATCCGGAATGGGTGTTCCCAGTCCGGCGCGGGGGATCGTCACGAAGCCGTCCGCGTTCCGCGCCGCGGCACCCACCGGAACCAGGGGACGCGGGCCGAGCCGGCCGGCAGGGACGCCTGGAGAGCGCTGGGCGACGGCTCGGGCACGATCACGACCGGGCAGTCCGCGCGCCGCGCGCAGGCCCGCCCGACCGAGCCGGGCGCCAGCCGGCGCAGCCATCCCCGGCGCCGGGACCCGAGCACGACCAGGTCGCCGCCCCACCCGAGGTTGGCGAGCTCCACAGCGGGCCGCCCGGAGAAGGCCTGCTGCTCCATGGCCACGTCGCCCGGCATCCGGCCGACGGCATGGTCGATGGCCGTCCGGATCAGCGCGCGGCGTACCTGGCGCAATCGCCGGTCGCGCCTTCGCCGCCATAGGCGGTGCGCATCGGGTAACTGGTCTCGTCGGGCGGGCGTGGCGAGCACGACTCATTGCCGTGCCCGCGCAGGCTGCAATCAGCTCAGCAACAACCAGGCGGCCAGCGCCGTGGGGCGGTGACCAAGTGCCGCTCGATGGGGCTTACCTGGCGGTTTTGACTTCGATCTTCAGGACGGAGTCGTTGTTCTCAACCTTCAGGCCGATGAGATCGTGAGGATACCGTCTTGGTAGGGCGAGGACCGCGTCCTCGTCTGGGTTGGCGAGCAGGTGATCGCCGCCGCTCGGCCTGCATCTAGTCCGTGCCGACAGCATGACAACCCGTTCCACCCTGGCTGTATCGGCTGGATCCTGCAGTGGATCGTGTCAGTCGGCCACCCCCTCAAGGGCCAGACGGCATCGAATGCCACGGCGGCGTACCCGTGTTCGGCTATCCGGTTAGCTTGGGGGCGCGCTGTTGTCCGCAAACGCTGAGAGCCGGGCGGAGTAGGCGGAGTACCTGTCGACGCGGAAGGCGACGAGCGTGGCGATCCCGGCCGACGCCATCATGGGGACCATCAGCCCGAAGCCGCTGTGGGTGAGCTCGAGCACTAGTGCCGGGGCCGGACGGCTGCCCCTGCGTCGCCGCGCCGGTCATGACGGTCGCGCAGACCATGGCGAAGGCGCCGGACGGGGAACCGGGCCAGGCCAGGTTCCAGGCGATGCCGAGCGCGCCGCCAAGGACCGCACCGGTGCTGAGGGTCGGGGTGAGCAGGCCGCCGGATGCCCCGCTGCCCGGGCACAGGGCAACGACCGTCCCGCGGCAAGATGCTCATTTCAGCTTGCCTTCGTGTTGCTGATCACTGTGCTTCTATCTCGATCGCGTGACGGCACGGCCGGAAGCCGCGGGGACGCACGGCAGGCCACGGCATGATCTAGGCCCCTGGCTCTGCGGCTGCACCCCGGAGGAAGGTGGCAAACACAGGGGCGATGCCGATGAGCAAGCCGGAACGGCCGGTGGCGGGCTGGTCGCGGGACGAGCCGTGGGCCCAGGTGGCCGAGACCCATGCTGCGGCGGTGTTCCTCGCTGGTGACCTGGCCTGCAAGCCGAAGAAGCCGGTCAACCTCGGCTTCCTGGACTTCAGCACGGCGGAGGCGCGCGGTGGCGTGCGCCCGCGAGGCCGAGCTGAACCGCGAGTTCGCGCCCGACGTTTACCTGGGCGTGGCCGAGCTCCGCGGCCCTGATGGGCGGGTCTGCGACCACCTGGTGGTGATGCGCCGCATGCCCGCGGCGCGGCGGCTGTCCACGCTGGTCCGCTCGCACGCGCCGGTGGCGGTGCCGCTGCGCCAGGTGGCGCGGATCCTCGCCGCCCGGCACGCCACGGCGGCCCGCGGCCCGCAGATCGCCGAGCAGGGCAGCCGGGACGCGCTGCGCCGCCGCTGGGCGGACAACATCGAGCAGACCCGGACGATCCAGGAGCGGCTGGCGCCGCGCGAGCGGCTCGACCCCACGGCCATCGGCGAGACCGAACGGCTGGCCTTGAGGTTCCTGGCCGGGCGGGCGCCGCTTCTCGACGCGCGGATCCGGGACGGCCGCGTCGTCGACGGGCACGGTGACCTGCTCGCCGACGACATCTTCTGCCTGGACGACGGGCCGCGGATCCTGGACTGCCTGGACTTCGATGACAGGCTGCGCTGGCTGGACGGGCTGGATGACGCCGCGTTCCTGGCGATGGACCTGGAGCGGCTCGGCGCTCCCGCGCTGGCGGAGCAGTTCATGGCCGCCTACGCCGGCTACTCCGGCGACCCGGCACCGGCTTCCCTGCGCCACCACTACGTCGCCTACCGGGCCTTCGTCCGCGCCAAGATCGCCTGCCTGCGGGTCGCCCAGGACGCTCCGGCGGCCGGCTTCGAGGCGCGCCACCTGGCCGAGGTGGCGCTGCGGCACCTGTGCGCGACGGGGAAGGATCGGGACCCTCGTGAAGACGCGGGGGAACGGAGTAACGGCTCTGCGCACTGCGCCAGCGCGATCCGCACCTAGCGGAGATCCTCCCCCGCCTGCTGTCACGAGGTGCCGAGCACGTGCGCCTGCTGCCATTGCCGGGGCTGGCTTGCCTTGCCAGCGTGCCTGGCGACGCCCTGCGAATGCGGGGCCCGTACGTCCCGAGGGCAGAACGGCCCTGCCGCAGGCTAGGTAGGCGAGGGGAGGGCGAAGGCCTGCGCGATGGGGGACGATCGGCTCTTGGCGGGCCTGCCGCGGCGGCTCAGCCTGGAGGTGACTGGCTGGAGGCGAGCGCCAGTGAGGCAGGACGTACCGCTTGGCCGGGTGGCCGGGATCCAGGTCGGGGCGAACTGGACGGTCGCCGTCATCCTCGTGCTCATCGCCTGGCTGCTCGCCAGCAGTGTCCTGCCCGGCGCGGCCCCGCACCTGTCCGTCGCGGTCTACTGGACCGTCGGGTGTGCGGCAGCGGCGCTGTTCCTGGCGTCGCTGCTCGCTCACGAGCTTTCGCACGCGCTGGTGGCACGGCACAACGGCCTGAAGGTGCGGGCGATCACGCTGTGGATGCTCGGCGGGATCACCGAACTGGAGGGCGAGCCTCCCGACTCCGGCGCGGACCTGCGGATCGCGGTGGCGGGACCCGCCACGAGCGCGGCGGCAGCCGGGGTCTTCCTCGGGATGGCCCAGGCCGTGCGGTATGCAGGCGGCCCGGCCGTGGCCACCGCGGGACTGGTGTGGCTCGCCGTGATGAACGGCATGCTCGCGGTCTTCAACATGCTGCCGGGCGCGCCGCTAGACGGCGGCAGGGTGCTGTGGCGGCATTATCGTGATCGCCGCCGCGCCGAGATCGCGGCTGCCCGGGCCGGGCAGTTCCTCGGCGCGGGGATCATCGGCCTGAGCGTGGCGGAGCTGCTATGGGACGCCTGGGGCGGATTGTGGCTGATGCTGATCGGGTGGTTCCTCGTCAGCGCCGCCGATGCCGAACGACGCGCCGCCATGGCCGCGTCGGCACTCGACGGCGTGCGCGTGGCCGACGTGATGACACCCGATCCTCAGCTCGCACAGGGCTGGTTCACCGTCCAGGATTTCATCGAACGCGTCGCCGCAAGGTCGCGGCAGGACGCCTTCCCGTCGTGGACTGGGGCGGCACCCTCGTCGGCGTCGTGGTCACCGGCCTGCTCGCCAGGATTCCTTCCGCCCGAAGGGCGGAACTCCGCCTGGACCGGGTGGCGCTCGCGGTTCCGGAGTCCTACCTGGCAGCACCCACCGACCCGGCCGCTCCGCTGCTGGCCCGCCGCCCGCTGGGAGGCGAGGTCCTTGCGGTCGTGCTGGCGGATGGACGGATTGCCGGCATGGTGACCATCCGCGGTCTCCGCCAGGCCGTACGGTGGCGCAGCCTGGCCGCCGCGTCCGCGGGCGCGTAAGCCCGCGCCGCCCGTCGCTCTTGCCTGCTGGCAGTGTCCTGGGTCGGCCATCGCCTCAGTCATCGCGTCCCTCCGCCACGGCGTAGAACTCGGACTCTCCGCCGCATCCCAGCCGTCGGAGCCCTCTTCCGCAAGTCTCAAGGCCCTGCGAGTCGTTCGGTAATGCTGGCGGGTCGCTTTCGCCGGGTGCCTCGGCGTCCTCCGCCTGCAGCTGCTCGAAGAGCAAGCGCGGCCCTGGCATGCCGGGCAGGTAGTCACCGGGCGGATCAGCACGCCGCCGCGGCGGCTGGCGGTGGCCTGCTGCCCGGTCCCGCCGCAGTCCGGGCAGGGACGCGGCGCGGTCCCCGAGGCTGGACTGGTGATTGGACACGATCACGCGGGGAGCGGCCGACGTGAGGTGCCCGAGGCCATCGACGGCTATCTGCGCCCCGGCGGCGCGCAGCCACACCGCCGCCAGCGCCGCACCATCCGGCCGGTGGCGGCCGAGTCGGCCCGGGCGACGCCGCGGCACCACACCAGCAGGGCAGCGAGCAAGGTCGCCAGCAGGCGCGGCGAACGTCGCCACCGTACGCCAGGACACCGAGCCCCTTCCGGCTCACCCACCCGGACGGCCGCGGGACGCTCGCTGGCGTCGCCCCGCGGCCGTCGGCTAGCGGCACTTCCCGCCGCACGTCGTGGGCGCCAGCCCCCTCGGCGCTCCGGTCTGCCGCATCGGCCGGATGCGCGTCTGGCTGGCAGGGCAGCGGTCAGGACTTGCTGATCGCTATCTTCCCGGCCGGACCGCGCTTCGGCTCGGGGACGCGGATCTCCAAGACCCCGTCCTTGTAGGTCGCGGCGATATCGGCCTCGGTCACGCCCTCCGGCAACGGCAGCGACCGGGACAGCGACCCGTAGCGCAGTTCCCGGCGCACGTAGCCCTTGCCCTCCTTCTTCTCTTCCTCGCGGCGTTCGGCCTCGATGTGCAGCATCCCGTCGGAGACGGTCAGCTCGACGTCGGCGTCCGGGTCGATGCCCGGCAGATCGGCCCGGATGACCAGCGTCCCGTCCTCCCGGTATTCCTCCACCCGGATCAGATCCTCCACGTCTCCCGCCGGGTCCTGGATGCCGTCGGCGCGCCGTGCTGTGCCTGCCCGGCAACGCCGACGCCGCGGAGGCCGCGCTCCTGGAAGGCGGCCACCAGCAGCACGCCGAAGTCATCGGACTGTGACGTGATGCCCGCGGCTCGCCGGCTCTGGCCACGGCGGGCGCCGCAACTGGCGTCGTTTCCCTGCGTCCCGCTAACAACCTACGGACCTGGCGTGCACGCCCGGCATCGGCGGAGCTTTTAGGCCGCCTTCGGCGGCTGGCGCGGCTGCTGCGGCCCGCGGGCTTGCGGCTTGGCGCCTGCGGCTGGGCCACGGCCGGTGAGCAGGGTCGCGGCGAGGCCGGCCGCGCAGGCGGCTAGGGCGAGCGCGGGCGGCTGCCCGCCTGGGGCGAATCCGGCGGTGGCGAGCCTGGCGAGGCCGAACACGGAGGCAGCCAGGCCGGCCAGCAACAGTACCGGGGACCAGGGCCCGGGCGGCCCGATCCCGGCGGGCAGGCGGCTCATCGGGCGCTCGGCGCGCATGAGGGC
>Ga0335085_10010200_pt1 | contig 14059 bp, 9 predicted proteins | sample Lox_Sample_45_FD_206712 | JGI IMG/M metagenome (GOLD analysis project Ga0335085, IMG submission 206712) | Soil microbial communities from Loxahatchee National Wildlife Refuge, Florida, United States - Lox_Sample_4.5 | ecosystem: Environmental > Terrestrial > Soil > Wetlands | place: USA: Florida...
CACTTGCTGCCGCCAACGCAGCGACCTCTTGGCGACGTTCGAACTCGCGTTTCGCCTGCGAGCCTTCGATCCGGCCCTCCCTCGCCAGCTGCTCAAGGACGGACACAGGTAGTTCGGTGAGGGTCTGGAAAGTCACGCCAGCAGAATTCCAGATGAACGTGTGCGAGGTGTACTCGTCCTTCAGTTCTACGGGGAACCGTTTGTTAGCGCGGCGAAGCCCCGCGCGCGCCGGCCAGACGGTGTAGTTGCACACCGGAGCCTCTGGCTTGCCCCACCCGGCGAACTCGATGTCAATCTCGTTCGTGCCATCCGGTCCGACATCGGGGGTCGGGTAGTTCAATAATCCCAACACGACGTTGGGATCGAGCCTATCCACTCGGCCTTCGATCCAGAACTGGTAGCGGCCAAAACCCATGCGATCTTTCGATAGTACTTCCGCGCAATACCATCGGTCACCTTGCCTGGTGAGTTTCAGATGTAAGTGACCGCCTTGGTCCACCCAGACGTTATTCTCGTTCCAGTTGTTTGGACCTGGACCTTGGTCTATGCCGGACTTCACTATCCACTCGTAGCCGGCGAACCTTATGGTTTTGCCTGGGGCAGAAGCGCAGGCTACCAAGAGAAAGCCAAAGGCGAGCCCGGCCAAGTGTGCCCGGGCCTCGCATGAATCGTAGCGGCATCTAGCTGAATGTCTCAAGAAGAGCAAAACTTTGCCTTGGACCCTCGGATTCCAGTCCACCTACTTTGAAGGAGCATTGAGGCTAGGGTCGAGGCGATGCGCTTCCGCAAACTCAGCCTGCGCGGATCTGGCGTCATTGAGACGGAGCAGCGCTATGCCCAAATTGTAATGGGCGTGGGCCTGGGTCGGATTGAGGCGGACAGCCTCGCGGTAGCTGTCGGCGGCTCCTTGGTAGTTTCCCGCGTTGAACAAAGCCGCGCCGTAATTGAATCGCACGCTCGCATCATCCGGCTTCATCGGAACGAGTTTCTGGTAAGTCCTGACTGCGTCCTCGAACCTGTTAGCTGCTGATTGGCTGGCACCAAGGCCGACTAGAGCCTCGGCATAGTCCGGCTTCTGCGCATACGCCTTCTCGTAGGCAGCCGCAGCCTGGGCGTAATCCTTCTGCGCGTAGTACGCATTCCCCAAACTGTAGAGCGCATGAAATTCGTCCGGCTTGAGCGCGAGGCACTTTTCGTAAGATTGGATTGCTCCTCCCAGTTTGCCCTGATCGGCTTGAGCCAGACCGAGTGTTACCAGCACATCCGGCTGGTCCTCCTTGAGCGCCAGGCTTTTTTCGAGTGACGGCACAGCCCTGTCGTAACGTTCAGACTTGTAATAGAGATACCCCAGGTGCGCCCAAGCGGCGTGCTGATCGGGATACTTGCTGGTGAGTTTGTGGTAGGCCGAGATTGCCTCGTTTGTCTGTCCAGCTTGATCCAGTGCCGAACCGTAGGCCTCGAGCGCCCCCGGTGAGTCCGGGTGGAGTGCGTGAGCCTTGCGGAGAAACGGCAAAGCTTCTGCCGCCTTATTTTCCTCGAGCAGCGCCGAACCGAGATTCTCCAACGCCTCTGCATTTTTGGGATTGCTGGCGATGGCGGAGCGGAAGGCCGCGATAGCTTCTTCGTTCTTGCCCAGGTGCAAGAGCGACGCGCCTAGTCCATTTTGCGCTTCGGAAAAGTCCTTATGGTGTTCGATAGCCTGGCGATACGAGGCCGCTGCCTGCTCGTATTTTCCTTGGTTGTAGAGAGCCAGTCCCTTATCGGCGTACGCGGCGGCATTCCCCGGAGCGATTTTGATGGCCTCGTCGAACTCCGCCATCGCCTCCGAGTCCTTGCCAGCAGCGTCTAGAGCCTTGCCGAGATTGTCGAGGGCGTCGGGATACTCTGGGTGAACTTGCAGGGCTTCCCGAAAACTGGCGATGGCCTGGTCGTATTCCTTCTTGTGCAGATGGTCGAGTCCGCGTTGATTGAGCTTCGTCGCCTCGTGGGGAACCCCTTGGCCATTGTCCGTGTGGGGAAAGAGGAGGCCGGACCAAAGGACTAGTGCCACGGCGAGAGACGTGGTGCAGCAAACACGGGCATAGCCGTATTTCACGCGCTGATTATGAAACATCAAACCTGAAACATTCAAGCCCGCTGATCAGGCGGCTTCTTGTCGTGTTTCAAGTTCCACCCTTTGTGAAACACGCGTTGGCGCCTTACAGACTCGATCCAGTGAGTCTTTTCGTCGGGCATTGCATTTGGGTATTGTGGCACACGCCCTGCACAACCTCGGGTTCGCCGCGCGCCGAATTTGCCTCAACCCTCGGCTGACCACAGTCAGTCCACAAATCCGAAATCCAGGCGGTCCGCTTAGCTCACGACTTGGGGCATTCGGCCCGCGGTTTACACCCACGATCATGCTGCCAGCCGCAACGAACCCATGCGGCTGCGGATTACTTCGGCGCGGAGCCGTCTAAGCTATACCTGACATTGGATGTAGTGGAAGGCAGGACGTGGTGTTGAGGGCCTGTCGGAGGAGATTTGCCCCGCCCAATGGCGGCTATTGCCCGCCTTTACGAGCGAGTTTCACCGGGGACATCCTGGCAGGGAGATGTGGTATCCAGCGTTGCCAAGAAATTGCTCACCGATCACGGTCGACTGAGCAGGCGAAGCCGTCTTACGATAAATGCGCTGCGATGATTCCGGCCCAGTCTCCGACGTAGACTGGGATCGATAACGTTCAGTCGAAAAGAAGCCGAACGTTCAGTCTGGCAGTAGCGCAAATCGACCAACCTGCTATCATTGGCCCTTCTTTTCGATGGGCATGGACGGCCGGAACACAAGGCAGTGGTGCAATTTGGTTGGTGTACGGTAAGACAGCAACAATTCAGGATGGTGAGAACGGCATGGGGCTACTGATCTGGCGTATCGCTCGCCTGGCAACATTCACTATCACTATCGCGTTCGTCTGCCTGGCAGGCACTCTTCGAGCCGCCACGGCGTCACCACTTTTCGCGCGCGGCTATACAGTGATTCCCCAGCCGCAGAAGGTGACGCTGGGCGAAGAGGACTTCGAATTCGGGGCTTCCTGGCGATTGGAGTTGGGCCCCGGTGTGGCGTCGAGTGACATCTCGGTAGAGAGTTTGGGGGAAGAGCTGCAGGAGCGATTTCATTTTGCCTTGCCCGAAGTGAAAGGGCCGAAAGCGAAAAGCTCAGAACCAAAAGCAAAAGCTGAGTCAATCCTGAAGTTGTCGATCGATCCGCACGCGGTCGAGGTGGGGGAAGCCACGGACCGGGAGAAATCTGGGGTGGCCGGACAGGCCTATCGGATCAAGTTAGGTCCTGCTGGGATCGCAATCACGGGGAACAGCCCAACCGGTCTCTTCTATGGTGTGCAAACACTGATCCAACTGCTGAAGCTGCAGGATGGGAAGCTGTGGCTGCCGGAAGGCGAGATTGTCGATTGGCCGGACCTGGAGCTGCGGGTGATGTATTGGGATGATGCGCATCACCTGGAGCGCCCGGACGTGTTGAAGGCGGCATTGCAGCAGGCGGCGTTCTACAAGATCAATGGGTTTTCCATCAAGCTGGAAGGGCATTTTCAGTACAAGCATGCTCAGCCAATTGTCGAGCCCTATGCCATGACGCCGGCGGAGCTTCAGGAATTAACGGACGATGCGCTGAAATACCACATACAAACCATTCCCTATCTGGACGGGCCGGCCCATGATGCGTTCATCCTGAAGCATCCGGAATATGCGAGCTTGCGGGAATATCCGGAGAGCAACTATGAATTTTGCGTAACGAATCCGGCGACCTACAAGCTGTTCGACGGCATGTTCGATGATCTGCTGGAAGCTACGAAGGGGAGCGAGTACTTTGTGCTGTCTACGGATGAGCCCTATTACGTTGGCCTCGCGAAGAACGCGCAGTGCGACGAAGTGGATCGAGCCAAGGAGCTGGGGAGTGTGGGCAAGTTGCTGGCGGACTTTGTGACGAAAACGGCGGGATACCTGCACGATCGCGGGCGGAAAGTGATTTTCTGGGGTGAATATCCGATGGTGCCGGAGGACATTGCATCGGTGCCGAGTTACATGATCAACGGCGAAGTCTACGGTCCGAAGTTTGACCCTGTTTTCAAGGCCCACGGCATCCGCCAGCTTCTGTTCACTTCCACCGTGGGGTGGAAGGAATATCTTTTTCCCAACTACTATTTGCTTCCGCAGGACGAGCACATTCCGGGTCCTCCGGGGGGCACTTACGAATCGGTGAGTCAGGGCCCTGGCGTCGTGGAGGAGATGTCTGACATGATCGCGCACGATTCTTCGCGCCAAAATGCTGACTTGATGGGCACGTTTATCGCTGGATGGGCGGACGTCGGACTGCATCCGGAGACGATGTGGCTTGGGTACGTTACAGGAGCGGCGGCCGGATGGCACCCGGGTGGGCCGGAGCCGCAGGAATCCATGAGTTCGTTCTACAGGCTTTTTTATGGGCCGGGTGCAACCGGCATGGGCCGGCTGTATGAGCTCATGAGCGAGCAGGCGCAATTTTGGAAGGAAAGTTGGGAAACCAAGCCCTCGGCCGCGCGCACACCGCTCTGGGGAGACTGGAACATCATCTATCCCACGCCTCATCCCTCTGAGGATCAGACCTTGCCGCTGCTGCCCGTTCCCTCACCACCGCTGCTGACGCTAGGCTACGACTGGGCTCCCCTGAATACCCGGCGGGTTCGGATGGCAGGAGAATTTCTGGCGAAAAATGACGAGTTGCTGGATCTGATTCACGCCAATATGCGTCAGGTGGAATTCCAGCATTACAATCTGGAAGTCTACCTCGCCATCGCCCAACTCTTCCGCCAGAATCTGCACATGTTGCGCGACCTCAACGAAATCAACGACGAGCTCAAATCTGCGGAGCGCCTGGCCGGCCAAGCTGAGGTCGAAAGCGCTGTTGCCTCTCTTGACCACGCGCTGGATCTGGCCGAGAGTGTGCTACAGGAAAGAAATGAAGCGTTCCAGGACGCGGTTGCGACGTGGTACAAGAGTTGGTACCCGCGTGTGCCGGAAGCGAACGGCCGGGTGTTCCTCGACAAGGTTGACGATGCCAAGGATCATCTGCCGGGTCGTACCGTGGACATGACCTACTTGATATATCGGGAGCTGCTTTTTCCCCTCGAGGATTGGGCGGAAAAGACCCTGGCCGTCCGCAATCAGTACGCTGAGGCAAACCACCTCTCCCCACGAGAGTTTCGGCTCGATTGGAAGAACGCCGCCAAGCCGTCGGCAAGGGCGGAGGGTCAGTGAAGATCGGCAAATGGCGAGTGCTATTGAGTTCCAACTTTTTCAAGATCGGTGCACCCTTGCTGACTCTGAGCGCGGTTCTCGCCGGGGCGCCTACATTGCGTTCCGCCCCTTCAGCAGACGCTGACGCGCAGCGATGGGTGGCCGCAAAGTTCGCAGGAAAACCTGAGGCTGCGATCAGCCAGGGCTACGTCATCGTTAGCGGTTCCAGGGCTGTGTTCAAGAACGAGATCAAGGGCCACGCTCTCCGAATTGCCAACGCCCAATACCAGAGAGGTATCAACGCCGCCGTGGGAACCGTAACGGTGCACCTGCCGGGCCCCGGCGCCAGCTTTGCGGCGGTGATCGGCGTGGACAGCAACGACGTTGGGTATTACTCGAACGCGGGGCGCGGAGAAGTAGTGGCTTCAGTTGCAGTCAATGGCAAGAAGGTGTTCACCTCGGCGGTGCTGCACGAAGGATTGGCGGGAATTCCGCTGAAAGCGGAGTTGGCAGGTGCCAACGAGTTCACTCTGGAAGTAAGCCGTGTGGGGCAAAGAAAGCCCTGGGACGACCCCGAGTGGGATCAACTCGATTGGGCGGAGGCTCAGATCACCCTGCAGGACGGAAGTGCGCTGTGGTTGTCTGACCTCCCGGCTGGACCCTTGGCAGGACCTTACACATTGGATCCGGCATTTTCATTCCGCTACGGTGACGCAAATTCGGCTGACTTGCTCAAGACCTGGAAGCTGACGCGCGCCGAGAAGACTCTCGACAGCCAGCGCACCGAGCACACACTGATCTACCGCGATCCCACAACAGGATTGACCGTGCGTTGCGTGGCGGTCGCCTATCACGATTTTCCCGTGGTGGAGTGGACGCTTTACTTCAAGAACGACGGGCCAAACGACACCCCCATTCTGGAACAGATTCAGGCGCTCGATACCCGGTTTGAGCGAAACGCCGACGGAGAGTTTCTTCTCCGTTATGGTCGGGGATCAATCGCGTCGCCAACAGACTACGAACCCTTGGAGACACCGCTCGAGCCGAAGGCTGACGAAAAGATCGCACCTCGCGGCGGGCGCGCCACAAACGGCGATCTGTGCTACTTCGACGTGGCGTGGCCGGGGCGAGGAGTGATTATTGCGCTGGGGTGGCCGGGGCAATGGGCGGCGGAGTTCCGGCGAGACGACGCCAGGACCCTTCAGGCGCGGGCCGGGCAGGAACTGACTCACTTCAAGCTATTGCCGGGCGAAGAAGTGCGGAGTCCACTGGTGGCGCTGCAGTTCTGGCAAGGCGATTGGATCGAAGCGCAAAATACGTGGAGACGCTGGATGATCGCTCACAACCTGCCGCGTCCGGGTGGCAAGCTGCCACCTCCGCAGACAGCCGCGAGCAGCGGCCGCTTCACGATTGAAATGCAGGGAGCCAAAGAGCTGAACCAGAAACAGTTTATCGACGCCTATGTCGAGAGAGGCTTCCACCTCGACTATTGGTGGATGGACGCCGGCTGGTACATCTTCAAGTCGCATTGGTATGACACCGGAACCTGGGAAGTAGACCCGCAGCGGTTCCCCCATGGACTCCGGGCCGTCAGCGATTACGCCCACCAGAAGAATCTCAAGACGATCGTGTGGTTTGAACCGGAGCGCGTTGCGCCAGATTCTTGGCTTTACCAAAACCGCCCACAGTGGTTGCTGGGAGCCGAGGGAAAAGACAAGCTGCTTTACCTGGGAAATCCGGAGGCGTGGCACTGGCTGGTGGAGCACGTTGACAATTTGATTCGAGAACAGGGAATCGATCTCTACCGTCAAGACTTCAATTTCGATCCGCTCGACATTTGGCGGTCCAACGATGCTCCGGACCGGCAGGGGATCACGGAGATTCGTCATGTCACAGGGTACCTAGCCTACTGGGATGAGTTGCGGCGCCGTCACCCCGACATGCTGATTGATACCTGTGCATCAGGCGGCCGGCGCAACGACCTGGAGACGCTGCGACGCGCGGTGCCTTTGTGGCGGAGCGACTACCCTTTCGAGCCTACGGCCATGCAGGACCAGACCTACGGGATCGCGCTCTGGATTCCCTATTTCGGGACCGCGGTCAATTCCGATGACCCGTACGTGTTTCGCAGCCAGATGGTGCCTGCGGTGGGTATTGGCATCGAGCCAGACAGCAAAGAGATCGACTACCAGCGATTCCTAGCGCTGCTGGCGCAGTGGCGGACAGTCGCAAACGATTACTACGGCGACTACTACCCGCTCACGTCCTACTCCACCGCAAACGACGTGTGGATGGCATGGCAGTTTAACCGCTCCGATAACGGAGAAGGGATGGTCCAGGCGTTCCGTCGTCCGGGGAGTCCATTTGAGTCCGCGCGTTTCAGGCTGCGAGGATTGGATCCTCAGGCTCGATACACTCTTCGGGATTTGGACGAACCGCAGGAGACCCGGATGACCGGAAAAGAGCTCATCGAGACCGGACTGCTGGTCTCCATAAAGGAGCGGCCGGGCGCAGCGCTCATCACGTACCGGCGGACGGAAGCGCGTGAGTGAGCCATGATTGGTTCTCAACGTTCCGAGTGCCGGATCATGCTTACTTAACCGCTCGTTGTTCGAAGACTTCTTGCGCTGCCTGGAACTGCCCAAGGACGTGACTCTTCTCGCCATCGGACCGCCAGCCCGGATCCGCCGCCGCCATCTTCGACATCGCCTGGATCCAGGTGACGAAGTAGCGCGCATCTTCGCTGGAGCGAATGGGACGCCCGCCGCAATCGACGTAAATCGGGCTGGTCTCCGCAAAGGGGTAAAAATCGTCTACCGGACTGACAGGGTGTGTGCCGTAAGCGCGCAGTGTGAACCAGGCGCTGCCACTCACCTCCACTTCCTTCGTCAACTCCGCCCTCTTACCGTCTTCTCGAAGCGCAAGCGTCTCCATGACCTTGCCGTTACTCAGAACTTCAACCTTCTCCACAGGCGCGATGCTCTCCATCATGGCGTGTATTGTGACGCGACCTCCTTGACTGCTGAGATGGATTTCGTCGCCTTCTTCCTTCCCGTTGATACTGAACTCCAGCAGCGGGCCGTTGGTGGCGAAGGTATGGCCCTGGCGGATGGCTTCGATCCACTGCTTCCAGTCTAGTGCTGGCCCCAAGTGGGCGTAGGTGCGATCGGCACCAACCACTGCAATTCGAAACAGGTTGCTGATGGAATCTTCTCCGCCCGTGATGGGAACCCTGAAGCCACAGTTAAGGATTCGGTGCCACACCTGGGAGGTCGCGAGATGGTCGGAATTCGACACCAGTTCCAGGTAGTCGACGGTCCCCAGAGCCACATCCACCGGAAAGCCTCGCGCTCCGGCATACTCCGATTGCGCCGGATCGTTGTGATAAGGATGCACGTACCCGCCGATGGCGCCTTGAGTATGGGCGAGCTGAAGGATGTCCGTGTTGCTGGGATAGAGGCTCTCGATGGCCGTCCCTTCGTACCCAGTCGTAAACGGCGAGATCAGGTGATCCGTCAGATTGAGCAGCCCGATGTGACCGTACCACGGTGGGCGGTATTCCTCGTTGAAGTACAGAAGGCGATCCTTTGTGGACAGCGGGTCAAGCGATCCGCGAAAGTACTGGTAGTCAAAAATGCGGTTGTCTTTGTTGCAAATCAGCTCACCGATTATTTGTACGTCCTCGGCCGCGGCCATCATCATGAGATTTTCGGGAGTGTTATGCAGTGTGCCGCCGTAATTCATGTGGACGTGCGTGCTGCCGTTGTACCAGCCTTTGCTCGCCATGCGGTCCATGCGAGTCAGCGAGAGCTCCAAGGGCGTCACTCCGTTTGCGCGAATCTCGACGTCGCTCGACGCCGGCCAATATTCGAAGCCCTTGGCGGCCCGGATCTTCACCCGGCCCACCGGGACTCTGAGAACGAAGGTACCCTCGGTGTGAAACAGATGTTCGTCGGTACGTCCCACGCGATGATAGGCGTCATCCGGGGTATACGCCTTACCGTCGCTGGCTACGGCGTCTATACGGGCCGCAGTAGTCTGGCCGGTTTCGGCGTCTTTGACGTGAACCTCCAGCCAACCCATCGGCCGTCGGTAGCGTTTCTCCGCGATACTGATCGTCATTTCCTTCCCGCCGACCGCGTCCAGAACCCTCAGGTCCGTGAGGCCGTGTTGGTTGGAGACATAAGCGATGCGGCGGCCATCCGGAGACCACCGAGGATGAAAATGATCCCAATCGCCAAAGGTCATCTGGTAAGGTTCGCCGCCCGACGACGGCAAGACGAAGAGATTATTGAATTGACTCCCCAAGTGGGAACTGTAAATGATGCGAGTTCCATCTGGAGACCAGTCCGGGCGGGTGCGGTAGAGGGTTTCTTCCCTGCGGACCATCCGCGCCTTTTCCATACCTCCCGGCGCCGCCGGCATTCGCCACAGCGCGCCCGATCCGAGCGGTATTCCATGGTTGGAGAGAAAAATGATCTCCTTGCCGTCGGGCGACCAGGTCGGCTCGATGTTCAGATCCATGCGGCCGAAGTACAGCCGGTCTCTTCCGAAGTCACGCGCCGTAGTGAGCTGGATAGCCTCGCCAGCCCTCCCATCCACGATCGGGAGCAAAAAAACGTTGAACCATCCGCCGTCCAGGGTAGAGACGTAAGCGATTCGAGTGCCATCAGGAGACCAGACGGGGTCCAGATTGAGTCCTTCACCGTTGGTCAGTGCGTGCGTTTCGCCCGTCGACAGGCTGAGAATCCGAAGATTGATGTTTCGAGAATCTTCCTCCGCGGTGTAGACAATCCATTTCCCGTCCGGCGACCAGGCGGGCGAGGAGTCGTAGGTGGCCGCGGAGGTAAGCTCGTAGGCGGTGGTATCTCCCACGCGGATTTTCCAGATCGACCCCTGCATGGAAAATGCGATTTCTTCTCCACTCGGCGACCATGCGGGCCAGAAGGGAGTACTCGAAGGCGGAGGCAGGTAATAATTGTGCATGTAGTTGCCGCCCGTCTTGGCCGCAGGAAAATCTACCACCTGTTGGGCCTGGCAGGGCGGGAGCAACAGCAGTGCAAGTATCGAAGCAGCCGCACCATGGAACTTCGGGCTCATCGGGTCGTCCAAATTGGAGATCTTCTCTGATTCACCTACACGCCGGTCATTCTAGTCGAACATGAGGCGCTGTATTGCACGGACTTCCACAAACACCGTCCTTACGCGATCACGGCTTGCATTACGGACACATCTTCAGCTCCAACAACGTCCGAATGAAAAACGGATCCGGCAGCGAGGTTCTACAGTAACTTGGTGCCGTATCTGTCGAGGCGTGGTTTGCAGCTCTTCATAATCACAGTAACCAGACGTCCAGCTTGGAATCCTTTGACAGCTCCCTTTCGACGGGCAAACGACAAGGCTGCGGGAACGACAGGTAAGGGCAAGAGTGATCGTCTGCCAGTACGAGTTCGCTGGGCGTGACACGGACTGCGATTATATCGCTGGAACGCAAAAGCAGTGGGGCGTTTCTTTGGTGGGCTCGGTTACATTTTACATGGCGCGATGAGTCCAGCGAAACATACATTCTTAAATGTCGTTTAGGGCCTGCGGCCCGCGAAAGCTCATAAACATCGCTCAGAATAAAATAACAACGGCGCGGAGCGGTGAGGTCGAGTCAAGAGTGGAGAAGTTGAGGTCGTTTAAATGTCCGATCCGGAGCGTGCGTGGTCGCCTTGCTGCGCGGTGAGGCGGACCGCGATTCAGTGCTGAGGCGCACAGAACTCGCAGCGGATCTTCCCAAAGCCATGGCCGAACGTGTGCAATTGCAGCAGGTTCTAAGCAACCTCGTGCTGAATGCCATCGAGGCCATGAAGGACATGGGCGCGGCGGGCGAACTGAGCATAAAATCGGAGCGAAGCGATAATGGTGACCTGCTGGTCTCAGTCAGCTGACTGTTGCATGGCTTTTGCGGGGACAGTCGCCAGCAAAAAGACTAAGCCCTCGGCAGTAGTGGGATGCGTGAAAATGGCGTCGCGCAGCACCGTGTACGGCAACCTGCCCAGCATGGCCGTCTGAACGGCCGCCATCATCTCGCTCGCTTCAACTCCCAAGGCAGTCAATCCCAGGATGCGGTCGCTTTGCGCATCGATCAGCATTTTCACGAATCCGCGAGTCTCGCTAAGCGTGACGGCTCGCAGCACCGCCGCCATGGGTATCGCTCAAGGAACGATCGCCGATTCGAACCTTCAGCACAGCATTGGCGTGCAGTCGCATCTATGGAGCCCGAGAAGGAGTACAGGCTTCTTCATCGCGTCGCCGAGGGATACGAGCTGGACTAATACAGCCGTAAGTAATTGACGGGAGGTCAGCTCCAACTGGACCATAAATAGAGCTAAGAAGGGGGACAAATGAACGTTTTTGCGAGTCGGCCGCTTTGCGGATTCAAAGCCCTAGTCATCGCCCTGGCCTTCGTTTCAAGCGCATTGGCGGATAACACTTGCGCCGGTGGCACCGTCGAGAGTGTGCTGGGTGCCACGTGCGACATCGGAACGTTGAAATTCACATTCACTGGTTACCGATCTTTCTCCGATGGCGGCCTCGCACTGTCAGCGCAGGACGTGTTGCTGTCTCCCAACCCTACCAGCCCTCTGGAACCCAGCTTTACGCTCAGCGGAAACCTCACTGCTGCTGAAGCGCCGGGCAGCAGCTTCGCTGAACAGTATGTGGAACTCGACTACACGGCCGTCACCGTGAGTTCCGGCGGTCGCTACCCTTATGTGGTCGCTGCCTTAGGTACCTCCTTTGACTCGGGCGCCGGAAACTTTCAGTTCGACCCGTCTAACCCTTTCGGTTCCGGACTCCTGGCTGTCGGCAACTGTGTCGGAACTCCCTCGATATGTGACGCAGGTGCCGGATCAGCAACGGCAGCACAGATTCTGGACGGCCAGCTCGTGGTCACAAACTCTTTCCCAAATCCAGACCTGGTCTCATTTGCGCCGCTTTCCGAATTCAGTGGACTGGCCTACGTCAACATTTGGGCATCTGGAGGGGTTACCACGGTGTCTATCCACGACAGCACCGCGAGTTTCGATGTGAACTTGGCAACTCCGGAGCCCGGAACGCTTGGTTTGATGACGGTGGGTTCGCTCGGGCTCGGCTTTTGGCGGAAACGGAAGGCAGGTCGTACCGCGAGGGATACGGCGCCTTAGTTCACTCGTTCTCTAAGATCAGCGCGGATCATGCCTTCTTGAAAGCAGCCGGTTGCGCTCGGACTTCAGTGCGCCTTTCGTTTCTCCGCCATTTCCGCTGTGAGTCGCTTCACGCGCTCCAGAACCTCTTGCTTCCCCAGCAAGCCTTTCTCGTCAAGCAACTCAACTAGCGCGTTGAGTTTGAGCATATTGGAGATTGCCAACTCGTTGAAGCTAACCGATTGCAGTCTGTGTTGATCGCTCACTATCCCTCCGTGCATGTTGCTTTTCCAACTTCCCTGGTCTCAGCGAGTGAACCATCCCGGTTGTAAATCCAAATCTCAGCCCGGTCAACCTCTCGCGCAACCCATATGCCGCGATCGCACGTTTCTATACCCGTCTGAGGGATCGGTCATCACGCTGGCTGTTCCAGCACCCCGGGCCCGGGTTATCTCCGCTGTTCAATGGGGTGTTTAAGGGACTGCACAAAGCTTGGTCAATGGCGGCACCTCACTTTCTGGGCAGGAATCGTACCACGACTCCGGTTTTGCTTGACCTCCGCACATGCGCGAGGGTGCTGGGCGGTGCCGTTTGATTTACTTAGTGCTTCCACGATGCCGCCTGGCGACAATTTCTTTTTTCCCCCAAAGAAAATTCTGACAGATCGGCCCGCGTAAGAAATAGAATAGGCGGCATGGTGACTTGCGTACGGACAAGCATACGGTATGGCGAAGAAAAAGCGCAAGCGGACACCGAAATTCTCGGCGGAGGAATGGGCACGGCGAGGCGGCAAGGCTCGCGCCAAAAAGCTAACCCCGGAGCAGCGAAGCGAGCAGGCTCGTCGCGCGGTTCAAGCCCGCTGGGAGCGGTACCGAAAAGAACGGGCGGATAAGTCCTAGATCAACTCCCAATAAAAAGGTTGACAGTTATACGTGCTAGCAAGTATGCTTCGCACATCTGGCTGAGGCCCGCCCCCTTCGGCTGCCTTCTTCGTTTCGGGCAAAGAGAGCGGGCCAGGCCGGAAGCCGAAGGGGTGTTTGAAGAGAAGGAGGCAGGGAAAATCCATGAAGCGTTTGATCGTGCTTGGGCTGGCCGTTCTCATGGTGCTAGCCGGCGTGATGACCGGCCGCACCCAGACTTGCCCCACGGGCATCGGTTGGGGCGAATACGGCTACTGCTTGCAGTCCAATACATGCGGTACACTTCCGCCATTCCTCTGGTTTCAGTGCGCGCAAGTCTACTGCGAGGGCGGGGCCTTCGGCTCACCTTGCTTCAACCCGTTCGGTTATGGAGTCGGCGTGTACTTGAATGAGTGAACGATGAATTCAACCTGCTGACCATTCCTGGGCGACTGTCCCTGAAACAACCAAAGGTTGATTCTGACAGGCATCGCTTTCTGGGGTACGTAGCTCGCGGGGTCCTGCGGCTGGTAGCGCCAGCCCGCAAATTGGTCGGCGCCATCATCGTGGAGACCGTGCAGGCTCTGATCCTCTCCGAGCAGGGTGATTATCTCGTCTCCAACGTTTACGACGGTCCATGTGCGGCCATCCCACGTGACCTTATGCCCGGCCTTTACTGCGAATCCCCGGCCGCCCTTGTCCAAGCTTGCTTCTGCATCGCCCG
>Ga0335085_10010201_pt1 | contig 14059 bp, 11 predicted proteins | sample Lox_Sample_45_FD_206712 | JGI IMG/M metagenome (GOLD analysis project Ga0335085, IMG submission 206712) | Soil microbial communities from Loxahatchee National Wildlife Refuge, Florida, United States - Lox_Sample_4.5 | ecosystem: Environmental > Terrestrial > Soil > Wetlands | place: USA...
CAGCGGATCTATGGTCGACGCCATCCTCAACTCTGGGATGCCCGCCCCCATCGACGTGCAGGTCAGCAGCCCCGATTTGAAGCAGATTTACGGGATCGCGCAGAACCTGGCAACGCAGATCCGCGGGCTTCGGGGGGTCGGCCAGGTGTACATCCCACAAGACATGAATTACCCAACCCTGCGGCTCGAGGTGGACCGCGTGCACGCGGGCGAGTTGGGCCTGTCGCAGAAGGATGTCGTCGATAATGTCATCACGGCGCTCAACTCCAACTACATGATCGCACCCAATTACTGGGTCGATCGCAAGAGCGGCAACGACTACTACCTCACAGTGCAATTCTTCGAGAATGGCCAACCCGCCATTCATGACATGGCCGATCTGGGCCAGATCCCCTTGCGCGACCCGGAGGGCAGCGGAGGCACCGGTTGTGGTCCGGAAGGCCCCGGAAAAGCCACAACTGCGCAACCCGCATGGGCCTGTGGAGGCCAGGGACGGCCGATTACGGTTCTGAACAATGTCGTGAATGTAAAGCAGGTCCAAACCCCGACAGAAATCGATCACTATCAGATCCAGCGGGTAATGGATGTCTACGTTACGCCCACGGGCGAAGACCTGGGTAGTGTCACCGATCACATCCGCCACATCCTGAAGGATCAAAACATCCCCGGCAACGTGCGCGTGAACCTGCGCGGCATGGTGCAGGGCATGGAAGCTTCGTTCAGCAGCTTCGGGCTGGGCTTCATCATTTCCTTCATACTGCTTTTTCTGATTCTGACGGCGCAGTTCAAGTCGTTCGTCGACCCTCTTCTGATCATGCTGGCCATCCCCATGGGATTCGTCGGCGTGTTGCTGATTCTTCCGCTGACACACAGCACCTTGAACGTGATGTCATTGATGGGTGTGCTGATGCTGGTCGGGATTGCCGACTCTAACAGTATTCTGATCGTCGACTTCGCTCACACCCTGCGAAAACAGGGTTTATCCCCGACGGACGCGGTCATTAACGCTTGCCGGGTGCGGTTGCGTCCGATTCTGATGACTTCGCTGGCGACCATCATTGGCATGATCCCGATGGCGCTGAAACTGGGGACTGGGGCCGAGCAGTACACTCCGATGGCCCGGGCCATTATCGGCGGCCTGACCTCTTCGGTGCTACTGACCATCTTCATCGTACCCGCAGCCTACCTGCTGGTGTATGGACGAAATCAGAACAACGCTCCTGCGGAACCCGTTCCGGCGGAGCCCCAAGCATGATGCAAGACATTCAGCGTTGCGTACTCTTACTCGTGTTGGCGCTTCCCTGCGCATTCGGGCAACAAACCCTGGATGCACAGACCGCCAATCACATGCCTTCGGCGCCCACCCCGCAGGCTCCGGCCGCGCCCACGCCCTCCAGCAGTTCCGCTGGCACGGCGGGGCGGGAGAGCCTTACCTTGAAGCAAGCCGAGCAACTCGCGGTCAAGAATAACCCGCAAATTGCGGTCGGCCGTTTGCTTAGCCTGGCTTCGCAACAAGTGACGCGCGAAGTTCGTTCGAATCTATGGCCCACCGCTACCGGGGATCTCACGGGAGTGGACGCTCAGTCAGGCAGCCGTATCACCGCTGGCGCACTCAACAATCCCATCATTTATGAACGAGCCGCCGCCGGGGTGATGGTGACGCAACTGATCACCGACTTCGGCCGGACGTCCAACCTCATCTCCAGCGCTGACTACGCAGCCAGGGCTGAGAACCAGAACGCTATGGCGACCCGGCAGCAGATTCTGTTGGCGGTGAACAACGCCTTTTATAACGCGCTGCAGAGTCAGGCCTTGCTCACCGTCGCAAAAGAAACGGTGAAGGAGCGGCAGACCGTTGCCGACCAGGTTGGGGCTCTGTATAAAAGCAAGCTGAAGTCCGAGCTGGATTTCAGTTTTGCCAACGTCAACCTGGCGCAGGCGCAGTTGCTCTTGCTGGATGCTCAGAATAATGAGGATGCCGCTTTCGCGACTCTTTCCATGGTGCTTGGCTTCCCCACGCTGCAGAACTACACCCTGGTAGAAGATAGCAGCCCACAAACCACTCCACCGGGGAACGTTGATGACCAGATCTCCAAGGCCTTTGCCTCGCGCCCCGAGATCCTTTCCCTGCAGTACCAATACCAATCGGCGCGGAAATTCCAAACCGCCGAGCGCGACCTGTTGTTCCCCACCATCCGCGCGATGGGCGCAGTTGGAGACACGCCCGTCGGCAACGCAGCGGTGGCCCCCAGCCCCAGCGCCTTCAACAATACTTATGGGGCGGTGGGGGGAGACATCGAGATCCCCATCTTCAACGGATTTCTTTATTTCGCGCGGGCCAAGGAAGCCAGTTTGCGGACACAGGCCACCTCAGAACGGCTGCGAGATATGCAGAACCTCATCTCTCGCGACGTCCGCACAAGTTGGCTCGATGCCAATACTTCTTATCAACGGCTGGCGGTGACTCAACAACTGCTCGAGCAGGCGAATCTGGCCTTGGATCTGGCGCAAGCGCGTTACAAGCTCGGCCTTGGCTCCATCGTCGAGTTGAGCCAGGCGCAGTTACAGCAGACACAGGCGCAGATCGCCAATGTGCAGGCGGGATACGAATACCGCCTCAGTCTGGCGATGCTGACCTATGAGACCACGGGGATCAATCCGTAGGAAGGCAACCATATCGGGGGTGAAAAAACGGGGCGGGCCTGCGATTGCAAGCTCGCCCCGGAAGTTTCTCAACTACTTATTGATGGTGATCGGTGTTCCGAGGAACGAATTGAACTGGAACGAGCCGCCAGGTTCGTTGAACACGTGCACCATGTCCTGCAGGAATGTGACGGCAACGGCTTCGCCAAGCAGCATCGACTGGGCGTAGTCCGAACGCCAGTGCACTCCCGCGATGTTGCGAGCAATGCCGATATTCGAGGCCAGCTTGTTCAACTCCGTTTCGACGGTGATCTGGTCAACATCTGCGCCCGTATAGGGCTGCAGATTGACTCCGTCCGGCGAGTACATCGGAGTGATGCCCATACTGGTGAACGAAGTGGCTCCGTTGAACAACGCCTTGAGGATGGTCACGCAGGCAGCGGCCACGGTCGTATGGCCCGATCCGTAAGAGGGATGCGTAGGACAACCTTCCGGATAAGCCATCGGCAGATAGTAGGTGCCGTACTTGCTGTACACCTGCTGCAGGGCCGCTGAGTTCAGCACATCGGACTGCAACGGATAAGTATTCTTTCCGGTCACCAGGTTCTGCACGCGGCCACTGTACTCCTCCGGACGCAGGGGACGGTGCACATAATACTTCTGGTACCACACCGCGGAGATTGCCTGCAGGGCCACGTGCCCGAGCAGGCCGGTGAACATCGGGCCGCCCCAGGTGGCGAAACCAATCTCGTTCGGCGTTTTGGTCGCGCTGTAGGGATTGCCCGGGTTGGCGGGGAAGCCACCGCCCAGCATCTCGCAGGCCGCCCAGAAGGGATGCTGATAAAGCTCATCCGTGTGGACAACACCCGCGACATCACGCCCATCATGCAGCGGCCCGGCGGTGGCATTGTAGGTGTTGGGGCCAAAGGCGAAGAAAATCGTACGCGCCTTGTTCGCGACCGTGGCTTGCCCGTTCTGCACCGCCAGCCACGATGCCGTATCGGTCATGTAGTCGAGGCCGGGAACGTAGCTCAGGTAGAGCTGCGACGGATTGCCCAGCGGATCGCGCATCGAAAAGTCGCCCAATCCGTTGACCGGCTGCATCAAGAACTGTGAAACATAGGGACCCACGAGTTCTCCCCCGGTGATCCCGCGGAACAGGGTTCCGGCGGTAACCTGGCCGTTCACCTTGGGCCCACGAAAATCCGACAACTTGTTCAGATCCGCGATCGCCGCCTGGGTCAGCGGCTCCAGTCCGTACTGGTCGAAAGGCACGTCGCGGCATAGCGCCTGCCAGTAGTTCTCCACCATCTCGCCGGCGCGCTCGGCGCTGGCAAGGGTGGGAGCGGGCGGAATGGTCACCGCACCGTTGTCTGCTCCGATCAACTCGTATGCCAAACCGCCCTGCGGACAGGTCAGCGGAACGGTGCCGCCTAGCGTGCAGGCTTCGAAGGACGACTCCGTCCCGCCATGGCAGGCCGCGAGGAACTTCTTGTAGGAGCCGGGATCGGGATCACCGAGGGTGGTGTGGCGAAGCGCCTTGCTGTACTGCCCAATAAACGAACCGTAGTACAGCTGCTCATCACCATTGTTGACTTGAGGCGGCAAAGGTTTGTTGTACTGGTTGGCCGCCAGTTGCAACCGCAACTGGTAGGCGGCAGCACGGCGAGCCTGTCCACCAACGGAATTGCTGCTGTGCAAGACCGCTGCCTTGGCCTTCGTCGCGTTCAGAAGCGGCGAGAGTCCCAGAGCACTGGCGGCCCAGGCGGCAGCCGTCGCTCCCCCTACTTTTCCGATGAACTTACGCCGGCTGGGGAGAATCGGTTCGGAACCGGCCTTGCTGGCTGGAGGGACCTCAGAAGACACACCGAGAGTCTGACTACTATGGGGGGTCCTATTCATTGTGCGGCGCTCCTTTAAATGGAAGTGACTTCACGCCTTGACTAGAGGCGTGTGACTGCGGTCACAGCCCGAGCATTTGGCGGGCCAAGCAGCGCCGAGGAGGAGTCGAAGTTCTCCATGGGAGTACGCAAATCTATGAATAGTGGATACTTAAAGCGAGAATCTGGCAGACCCGGGCAGCCGTTATCAACAGCTTCCAGAAGTTGAAGGTTGCACAAAGATGCGCTAGTTGCGAAGCGAGTTGCTTCGCAGACACGAAATCTGACTGCTCATGAGATGAGCCAATCGCTCAGAAGCTACATCGCGACCGTAAAAAATCAAGATTTTCGTCTGTCATTTCACCGTGGCTTGCACCATTCTTCCGCACAAGCCACGGGAGACTCTGGCAGGTCTAGGCGGCCGCTTGCTGGGTCTTCCTAAAGAAGTCCAGCAATTCGGCGTTAATTGTGTCTTTCAGAGTCGAGCACATGCCGTGCGGAGCACCGGGAATCACCCGCAGGGTGGCTCCCTTCACCAGCTTGGCCGATAGCATGGCCGAGTCGGCGATCGGAACAATCTGATCATCGTCGCCGTGAAGGATCAGTGTCGGCACATCGATTTTTTTCAGATCCTCGGTGAAATCGGTTTCCGAGAAGGCCTTGATGCAGTCGTAAACCGCCTTATGACCTGCCATCATCCCCTGCAACCAGAAGGAGTCGCGCAGCCCCTGAGAGACCTTGGCGCCGGGACGGTTTGCCCCGTAGAAAGGAGCGCTCAGGTCCTTGAAGAACTGGGAACGGTCGGCGAGGACGCTGGCACGAATTTGATCGAAGACCTCCATCGGCAGACCTCCGGGATTGGCCTCGGTCTTCACCATGCTGGGAGGCACCGCCCCGATGAGCACGGCTTTAGCCACGCGATTCGTACCATGGCGGCCGATATACCGCGCGACCTCACCTCCACCGGTGGAGTGACCGACATGGATGGCGTCGCGTAGATCGAGTTGCTCGACCACTTCGGCCAGGTCGTCGGCATAGGTATTCATCTCGTTGCCGTCCCAGGGCTGGCTCGACCGCCCATGACCGCGGCGGTCGTGGGCGATGCAACGATATCCCCGCTCCCCCAGAAAGAGCATCTGGTCCTCAAAGGCGTCAGAACTAAGCGGCCAGCCATGGCTGAACACCACCGGCTGCCCCTTGCCCCAGTCCTTGTAATAAATTTCGGTTCCATCTCTCACTACGATCGTTGGCATATGATTCCCTCACTTTCAGAGTTCGGTGTTAGAGGCAAAGTCTCGCGAACCTAAGTCGCACGGGCGGGTTCAAGGCGAAACCGTTTTGCGGCTAAGAATGTCAAGGTGACGAACAACAATAGGACGATGGTTTGCGCAATCAGGAAGGGAGGCTCCTTCTGCGTCGGCGCCAGTTCTTTCAGGACAGCCACTTTGAGAAATGACTGTATCACCAGGACGAAGACGTTGAGATAAAGCGCGACGGCCCCCGAAACCACATAAATGGGCCGCCACACGCCGGAAAGATGCAAGACGTAGCGGGCTGCAATTGCGATGGCAAGCACCACCAGCGAGATGATTCCCACGATGTGCGACGGGAGCAGATGCTCCACCGGGAAGGCAAATCCAGTCAAACTTGTCAGCAGCGTGGTGACGAGGAACAACGCGGTAAACCCATCGAACCGCCTGCCGGTAAGCCATCCAAACAGGACCATCAGCCCGGAAGCAATTCCGACCAGACTGATGATGACGTGCAAGGCCGTAAAAGCAGCTAAAGACATTCCGAGCACCATCAAGGTTTCTCCTTTCTTCGGTTAGTGCCGAGCGAGACGGCGCGGCCGTGGAAGACTATGAGATTTTCAGATGAGCCCCAATTTTGACTGCACGAGACGGATTGCATGCAGTATACGACTTTTTAACTCCGCTGCGCGGATTGGCCGCAGGTAGCTACGTCCTTCCGAGACGTACCCATGATAGAGGGGAACCCGCCGCGAGCCGATGAAGCAACCATGAGCAGTGTGCCGCAGGAACCGCGTACGGCAGTCATGATGCTTGCCGAGGCGATCTGGCTGGATGGAGACGGGCGGTTGCACAGTATTCCGGCGCGGCTGGAGGACAAATCGGCGGGCGGAGCGTGCATCCGGCTCAAGAATCCGGTTGCTGTAGGCACGAAACTCGAGATTCATACCCGGCGCGAGCAGTTCTCTGGCGTGAGCAGGTACTGCCGGAGCGACGGATGGGACTATGTGGTGGGGATGCAGAGGGACAAAACGATGACTCCAATTTCTGATCCCGCGGTCGTCAGTCCAAAGCCAGAAGAAAGCAGCGCGAAGGCGCAGGAGCTTCCGGTGAGAACATTCGAAATACCGAAGAAGCCTGCGGTCGAGGAAGCTAAGCCAGCGGAGCCGCCCGAGCCGGCCGCGGCGGAAAACCTCCGCGTTCCCAAGCCGATACAGATGCTGGCCGTAGTTGCACCCGAAATCCGGCAGACTCCGACGGCGAATCCCCCAATACAGACCCAGAAGGCGAGGAAGCCTATGCGTCAAAAACTATTGGAACTCGCGCATTGGCGCGGTAAACAAAATGGCCATCATGAGAACCTCACCCCGCAGGGTCCCGAGGAAGGCGCATCCGAACAGGGAGCCCTGTTGGCTCCCAACCCGGTTGAAACTCTCCCGGTGAATTTTGCCGTGGAACTCTTGCCTGTGGATGATATTTACCGTGCGGCAGGAGTGCTGAATGTCCGGCACAGCATTCACCGCGTGGTTGAGATGTTGCGGAGCGAGCATATTCGCAATCTGCCGGCCGAGACCAAACGGGCGGCGGTACTGATGGCGCTCGAAGCCTGGGGCATCGCAGTCGATCAAGTAGAGCACGACGCGAAACTGCGATTGTCGGCCCTCGATTCTTACGAAGCTGACCAAAAAAAGCAGGTGGAAGCCGAATGGGCGCGCAAGCTGGAAGAAAATGTCCAACTCCAGGTCGAACTGGAGCGGGTGAAGTCGGCATATATGGTGCGTATTGCCCGAAACCTGGAAAGTGTGGACCGCGGAAAGGCGACGTTCAACGCCTGGGCCACGAAAAAGCAACAGGAATCGGAGAGCATCGCGGAGGCTGCGGCAGTACTGACCCGGCCAGCCCCTAAGGCCGAGGCCTGCCCCGCGCCCCTGGCCAAGGAATGAGGTCTCTACCATCACTTCGCGATCGGATCACTGCCTATTCCTATCACTGGAACCGGGCGGTGTCACGGTAGCGGCGGGAGATCTCTTCCAGAAAGTCCTCGGGCAAGAGCCTTTGATCCGCTGGAACCTGCAAGCGATTACCGATCCGCTCGGCGATCTCTTTGGCGGATTGCAGCCGCTGCAGATTAGGAAGGTCGAGGCGGCGATTGAGAAAGGTCTCGATCAACTGGAACTCCTGCGGTGTCAAGGTCGTGACGGCAAGACCGGGCGCGGTGGTGGAAGAAGTATTTTGCCTGGCATACCAGTAAGAATCGCCTTGTTCCGTCACTTCATGAACGACGACTGTACCGGCAACCATATCTCCCAAACGGCGATTCTTTCCGTCCACGGCGATGGCTACCGCCCCAACGGCATACAACAGCTGTGAGTCGACAACCCGCATGAAATTGCGAGCAATCGATTCAAACACCGTGACCGGGCGTCCACTCGCGCTGATCACCCGAATCTTGGCCTGACGCTTGCCGGGAGTCTGCCCATTCCAGAAAGCCTCGAAAATCGCAAAATACCCCCAATAAAGACAGAACAGCAGGAAGAACCCCAAAGCGACCATCCATTGCGCGGCACCTTCCCAGTAGGTGGCGAGGTCCTTATCCAGCAGAAACGCAAGGATGAAGAGTGCGAGGGCGGCGATTACCTGGACCATGGTATCGACCAATAAGGCCATGCCCCGGCTGCCCAGTCCCGCCAAAGGAAACTCCAGGGCAATCTGTTCGGGCGTTTCAATGGTAAGCTTCTCGCTCGGGTCCACGCGATGATCTCCGTTTCCTGGCTGAAAAAGCGGCAGCCGTACTGGTCACGCCTCGAATCCTTGCTTGGTGAAATCAAAGGGCACGGGTTGCACTCGCTCGGCCGCAACGAACTCCGCGAACTGGGGCTGCTCTATCGTCAAACCGCCACCGATCTGGCAGCGGTGCGCGGCGATTCCAGCAGTGTGCAGCAAGCCCGGCACCTCAATCAACTGCTGGGACGCGCCCATAATCAACTTTATGCCGGGCAGAAAAAAACCGTGTCCGGCGTGGTGCGCTTCTTTCGTGATGAATATCCGGCGGTGTTCCGCCAATTCCTTCCCTATACGCTGACTGCGACCGCCATCTTTGCGCTCGGGGCTCTGGCCGGAATGTTCATGACGCTCTCGCATCCTGATTTCATGCGCGAGTTTCTCGGCCCGCACATGATCGCGACGATTGAAAAACACAAGATGTGGACCGACTCCATCGTTTCGGTGAAGCCACAGGAGTCGAGTTTCATCATGACCAACAACATGACGGTCTCGTTCGTGACTTTCGCAGCCGGGATCACCGGAGGCATTGGCACTTTGTATCTTCTATTCTTCAACGGCGTGATGCTGGGGGTGATCGGTGTAGCATGCGGGCTCAACCAGATGAGCGTGCCTCTGTGGAGCTTTGTCGCACCCCACGGCGTGTTGGAGCTTCCGGCGATTTTCATTGCGGGAGGGGCCGGTCTGCGACTGGCACAAGCTCTGCTATTCCCGGGCCCCTGGTCGCGACGGGATTCCCTGGCGCAGGGCGGACGCGACTCCGCAAGACTTCTGGTTGGCGTGATCCCCATGCTGATCGTCGCCGGGACCATCGAAGGGTTTTTTTCGCCTTCGTCGGCGCCGGTGTTTCTCAAATTCCTGTTGGCGGGGGCGCTGTTCACTTTGCTGATTCTCTATTTAAGTCGCGGTTTTGTCCGCCAGCCCGCTAAATCAGGTTTCGCTCTTTCACCGACAAGTACTGGTTGAGCAAAGCAGCTGTAAGGTGTTGAGGGGAAACCTCCCAGCATAGGGCGCCATGCTCGCGCAGGCGCCCCAGCAGTAATTCCCGGCGAAAGACTACTTCCTGCGCCGCCACCGTTTCGTACATCTCTTGCGGGCTTTGGGGGGTGCCGGCCGCCTTACCCTTAACCTCGGGCTGAGCCACTACGATGAACAGCACCAGATGGCGGGTCAGCAACTGACCTGCGGCATCGACGACCTCGGGCGTCATGGCGGTTTCCGAAAGGTCGGTGATCCAAATCACGAGCCCTCTCTGTTTCTGCAGCGACAAGATGCTTGCTGCGGCGCGCACGTGATCGGCTTCAGGAACTTCAGCCCGAACGGCCGCAAGCTGCTCAACCAGGTGGCGAAGTTGCGCGGCACCGCGTCCCGGCACCACTCTCTGGTTCACCGACCGCCCATAGGCAAGAAGGCCAACCCGGTCCCCGGAATAAAGCGCCAATTGCGCCAGGCAGAGCGCCGCATCCACGGCGCGGTCAAGCTTGCTGAAACCCTCGGTCCGGGCACGCATGAGGCGTCCGCAATCGAGCACCATCCATACCGCCTGGCTGCGCTCTACCTGGAAGGTTCGTGTGACCAGTTTGCCGCGGCGGGCGGTGGCGGTCCAACAGAGATTGCGGAGTTCGTCGCCCTCGCGATACTCGCGCAGACTCTCGAACTCCGAACCGGCACCGCGCAGGCGCATCAGGCGCATCTGCAATTCGATCTGCCGGCTCCGGGCCAGGAATACGGAATGCTTACGGGCCTGTTCAAAGCTGGGATAAACGCGTACCGTCTGCGGAAGCTCCGCGACGGCCCAGCACTCAGCCAGATTCAGTGCCGAACGATAGCGCAGGTAGACGCGCCCCATGGAAGTATCGCCACGTTCTCCCGGCGTATAGGTTTGATGAACGGAACCGCTTCCGTGGGCTGGCACTGCCACACTCAGCCAGCGCAACTCGAACCAGGGAGAAGGAGCGAGTTCATCCATAATCTCGATGCCAAGATCCACCGGCGAGGAGTTTCTAACGGTCAGCGTTGTTTCTGACGGGTTGCCAATCGAGAGCGGCTGATGCCAGTCGCGTTGTACCGCGAACCGAGAGGGCTTGGGCAACCGCAGCCAGTCCATTAGAAACGCGATGAGCAGGAGGCCGTCCCAGATCAATAGCGCCCAATAATAGGTGGGATCCCAGAGTGCAGGGATCAACCATGCAAAACCCGCGCCCGCGAGCAGAAACAGTCGTGGGCCGACACCCAACCCCAGGCGGCCGTTCTTGCGCGCAAGGCTCTCCACCGAGGGCGGAGCCAGAGGGCGCGGAACACTCATTTGGGAACCTCGACTGCGGCTAGTACGTCTTTCAGCAGGCGATCGCTATCAAGCCCCTCCAATTCGGCTTCAGGGCGCAACACGATTCGGTGCCGCAGTGCCGGCAGGGTAGCGGCTTTCACATCGTCGGGAATCACGTAGTCTCGATCCGCTAACGCGGCCAGCGCCTTCGATACCAGCATCACGCTGATGGCGGCGCGTGGACTGGCCCCCAGCGAAACCGACGGCCAGCTTCGCGTCCGTCGGGCAATCTCGCTGATGTAGCGCAGAAGCGATGGCTGCAGTTTGAGCTCGCCTAGTTCCCTCCTCGCCTGTAGCAAGGTCTCGCTCTCAATCGCGCTGACCGCCTGCAAGCCGGGCTCCATGGTCTGGGTATTGTGCTTTTCCAGAATCCCGATCTCTTCTTCGGCAGTGGGGTAAGCGATCTTGATCTTGAGCAGGAAGCGGTCGAGTTGTGCTTCGGGCAACGGATAGGTGCCTTCGAACTCCACCGGGTTCTGAGTGGCCAGCACGGTGAAAATCTCCGACAAGGGGTTGCGCTGGCCATCGATTGTGACCTGGCGCTCCTCCATCGATTCGAGCAGGGCAGCCTGAGTGCGAGGAGGCATGCGGTTGATTTCATCGACCAGCAGAAGATCGGTGAACATGGGCCCGCGATGCAGCGAGAAGGTTCCGCTCGCGAGATTCAGAACGTTGGTGCCCAACAAGTCGGCGGGCATAAGATCGGAGGTGCATTGCACGCGCTGGAAGCCTACGTTCAAAGCCCGCGCCAGAATTTTAACGCTTAGAGTTTTCCCCAGTCCCGGCACGCCTTCGATCAGAGCATGCCCCCCGCACAACAGCGCGATCAGCGCGCCATCCACCAGGTCGCTTTGCCCCACAATCACTTTCGCCAACTCGCTGCGGCCATGCGTCACCAACTTTGTAATTGCCTGCATGCTCTCTTTATTTCCTCTCTTTCGTGTCTGGCAACGCCGGTTCCAGCAATTGAATCGCCTGGTTTAAAGCGCGAACGTACTCCAGCGCGGATTTCTCAGTCAGAGCGGGATCACTCAGCGCCGACTCGCTGCTACGCACGAACGAGACAACTGGATCGGGAAGAACAGCGCCGCGGTTCGCCATGGCATCGACGATATCGCCCGCACTGGAGGTTCCGCGAACACCCAGGCACCGTGCCGCGACCTGACGCAAACGTTGAAACGCGACTTCCACCGCCACCTGAGGACGCCGGGAGCGCTGGAAGATGTTGCCCAGCGTCTCCACGAACTCCAAGGGCGACAGGCGCGACTTTTCTTTCAGCGGTACCAGCGGGCCGCTGCGCCGAGAATAGGTAAACACCACGGCAAAAGCAATAAAGGCCAGTTGCGCCAGGGCCCAGCGGTAGGCAACCATCGATTTCTCTGATGATTCCTCGCTCCGTTCAGTGTGATAGTACTCGTCCCACAAAACGTGATGGTAACCGCTTACGGAATTCAGCAGTAGTTCCAGATTGTTCTTCTCGCGGATCCCGGCATTTTCCAGCGGCCAGGCGCTCGCCCACCACAGCACACTTCCCTGGCCTATCCGATAGCTAACGACGACAGGCTTTCCATTGTCGTCAAGAAAATGCACCAACTGGGCGGTTCGTTCGTCATCCCATATGTAATACCCGTCCACCGAAATCGAACCACCGCGGGTCAGCCGGGTAGGGGCTGCGGGCTTGCACTCGACGCTGCCGATGCGGGCGTGATCGGTGACGTTAGCAGCGGAATTCGGCACGATTCCATCCGGCGAGCCAGCAATCAAAACCGTGCCACCGCGGGCGAGAAAGCGGGCAAGATCGCCCTTTTCCGTAAGGCTGGGATAGGACTCGGGGCCCGCAATGATCAGCAGGGTATTCTTCGCCTCCGACGGCAATTCTTTGGGCGGACGTTCCCAGCGCTCGATGGGGTACCCGCTCTGTTGCAGCAGCAAATAGGCAGCCTTCGCACCGCGGCGGAGGTTGGAATAACTGGAGGGACTGCCTTCACCCTTTTGTTCCTGAGAATTCAGGTAGGCCACGGCAATCATTAAAAGCAGCAGCAAGGAGCCCAGGAGGATGGCGGTGCGATTTTCACGAATCATTCCCGGCACCCGAGCCTCTCCAGTTCGGTAACAAACTGCTCGAAGTCCTTTGCCGAAGAAGCCCGTTCGCCATACCAAGCCTCTTCGAAGGTTCTGACCGTGGCTGCGAATGCAGGCTTGCTTTCACTGTCGGCGGGAATGGCCTTGAGATACTCGCGGGGCGTCCGGGCTTTGTCGGGGCGCCAGATGCCTTGGCTTTCCAGGCGAGAAACGCCTGCCCAGAATCCCATTCGGATGGCCTCGCGCCAGTGCCCTTCTCCCGCCTGTGTGCGCGCGTCAGCCAGCCATGCTCGCCAACCGCGCGCCGACGGCATGAAAGGAAGAATCTCGCGCCGAGGATCGACGATTTGCTGACGAGCCTGGCGATAGAGCCATACGGCCAAAACGCAAGACGCGATCCCGATCATGACCCAGACAAAGATCTGCCCCGCCTGGTTGAGATCGGGCGCTTTGGGAAAGTGTTTTTTAAAAAATTCGTCGAGCCATGCGTTAATGCGCTGCCACAAAAGTTCCCACCCTGTAGGGCCGCTCACCCGGCGGAATTCCCCAGCCGAGAGAATTCTGTTCAGGCGGTCGCGCGCCGCAGCATCTCCTGGATTTGCCTGTTCAAATCCCTCTGCTCCGTCTTCGAGATCTTCGAGATGGTTTCTTAGCGGTGCAAGACTCCCCGGCTTCGCGTGCGGACCGCCCTTGAGGACCGCGGCTAATTCTCTGCGCAGAAAGTCCAGGGAAACGCTGACAACGCCCGAGGGCGTCTGCACCCGGAGGCTGGGTGGAACTTCGTTATAGAAGGCGATGGCATGGGCAGGATTAGCCTCTGTCTCCTGGACTTGTTCGAGGTAATGCTGGAGGCGGGCTTTATACTCCTCCCGCGATAACGGGGCTTCGTCGCCTACAGCGCCAACGGCGATGAGAGCGACCCATAAGAGGAGCCCAATCCTTAGGCGAACCTTCATGGCTGGACTGGGATGGGCACCGACCCCTGCTCGGGAGTATCGAGGCTGGCCATCATGAGTTGCAGGTCGAAGGCTTCCTTCCTGACTCGTTCGTCGTAGTAGATAAGCGCAATGCCGATCGTAGCGAGAGGGCCGGTCAAC
>Ga0335085_10010203_pt1 | contig 14058 bp, 12 predicted proteins | sample Lox_Sample_45_FD_206712 | JGI IMG/M metagenome (GOLD analysis project Ga0335085, IMG submission 206712) | Soil microbial communities from Loxahatchee National Wildlife Refuge, Florida, United States - Lox_Sample_4.5 | ecosystem: Environmental > Terrestrial > Soil > Wetlands | place: USA...
GACCGCCTCATCGCCACTTTCTTCGACGGCTCCGCCAAAGCCGCGGCCGCCGCGTTCGTCGATCCTTCCACCACCAAACTCTCGAAAGAAGACCTGCTCGATCTGGAACGTATGATTCGCAGGGCACGTAAGGAAAAATCATGATGCTGCTGATCCTGATCAGAGTCACGCTGCTTTTCGCTCTGGCGCTCGTGCTGATGCGGATCGCCAAACGCTCGCCGGCCGCCATGCAGCATCTGCATTGTGTCTGCGTCCTTGCCGGCTCCCTGCTGATACCTCTCGGCGCGCTGATCCCTTCCCGCGCCGCTGCTGCCTTCGCGATCCGACTGCCTGCGATAGCCGCGGTGCCGGCCGCGCAGTCGATCTCGCACACCTTCGCATGGGCTCCTTACCGATTCGTCCTCGCCATCTGGGCGCTCGGCTGCGCGCTTTGTCTGGCTCGCCTGGTCGTCGGGCATTGGCGCATGAGCCGGATCATCCGCTCGGCGTCCCCGGCAAATGCTGATGGAATTCTGTTGGCCGATGTCAGCGTGCCTGTAGTCTGCGGCCTGTTTCGTCCGCGCGTGCTGATGCCCCGTGCGTCGGCGGAATGGCCTGAGTGGCAGTTCAATGCTGCCGTGCGGCACGAACTGACGCACGTCCGCCGTCACGATCTTTGGACTCTTCTCATCGCGCGCGTGTCCTGCGCCGTCTGGTGGTTCCATCCGCTCGCCTGGATGCTTGCCTCCCGGCTGCAGGATTTTCAGGAGACAGCCTGCGATGACGCCGTTCTCCTTTCCGGTATCGAACCCGCAACTTACGCCGAGGCGCTGCTGGCCGTGGCGAAAACGTCAATCCCAACCACGCTCTTACAAGGATGTTCCATGACAGCTCAGACGAACCTGAAATCCCGCATCGCGCGTCTGCTCGACCGCCGGCTGCCGCGCAATCCTTCACGCCGAGACCTGATCCGCCTCGTTGTTGTATTCACGGTCGTGCTCGCCGCAATCGGAACTGTCGGCCTTCGCAGCAGCCATGCACAGGAGACTCCCGAACATGTCTACCAAATGAGCGACGGCGTCACAGCACCCGCATTGCTTTACAGAATTGAACCGCAATACACCGAAGACGCCAGGGCTGCGAAAGTCGAGGGCACGGTCCTCTTGAACGTGATTGTCGGCACGGACGGCCTCGCTCATGACATATCCATCGTGAAAGGCCTCGACTCCGGCCTCGATCTGATGGCCATGCAGGCGATCGCGAAGTGGCGTTTCCAGCCGGGCACGCTCGACGGTCAGCCGGTCGCGGTCCGGGCGAGAATCGAAGTCAACTTCAGACTCCAGTAACGCTGGCAGTCTCGCCGCCGCGGGAACGCGGGCATGCGATCCTGTTAGGTTCATGCGTGACCCCGAAATCGTCGAAGCCGAACTGGTCGACATCGCCGCCATGGCGGACGATGAAATGAAACTCAACAGCATCATCGTCTGGTGCGCTACCCATCCCGATGAAATCCCCCTCGCCATCCACATGCTCATGGGCGGCAAGGCCGGGGCCACCCAGCCGCCCGGCAAAGCCTGATCGCGCTGCCACGCTAAAATAGTTACATCCCCTTGAAAGTCGGTTTTGTCAGTCTGGGCTGCCCGAAAAACCTCGTCGACAGCGAGGTCATGATGGGTCAGCTCTCGGCCCGCGGCCACGAGCTCACCACGCAACCCGATCAGGCCGACGTGCTGGTCGTCAATACCTGCAGCTTCATCGATCCGGCCAAAAAGGAATCCATCGACACGATCCTCGAGATGGCCGAATACAAGAAAGTCGGCCGCGCGCAGCGCCTGGTCGTCGCCGGATGCCTCGTGGAACGCTATCGCGGCGACATTCAAAAGGATCTGCCGGAAGTCGACGCCATCATCGGCACCAACGAAATCGAACGCATCGTCGCGGTCTGCGAGGGCATCGAGCAGCCCGCCGCCGCTACCGCGCCTTACCTCTATCACGACCTGACGCCGCGCATCCTCGCCACGCCCCGTCATTTCGCCTACGTGAAAATCGCCGAGGGCTGCGATCACCCCTGCACCTTCTGCGTTATTCCGCAGTATCGCGGCAAATTCCGCAGCCGCCGCTTCGAATCGGTGATCTCCGAGGCCACTCGCCTCTTCTCCCAGGGCGTGCGCGAAATCAATCTCATCGGTCAGGACACTACCTGCTACGGCGAAGACCTCGGCATCAAGGACGGACTGGCGCAACTCCTCGCCCGCCTCGCAGAGATTGAAACACCGCTTCCCAAATGGGTGCGCTTCCTTTACGCGTACCCGAACAAAGTCACCCAGAAGCTGCTTGACACCATCGCCGAACATCGCGACCTGGTCAAATACATCGACATGCCGCTGCAGCACGCCAGCGCTCCCGTGCTCAAGCGCATGAAGCGCGGCGCCTCGGGCGACATCTTCCTGAAACTGATCGAGCGCATTCGCCGCACCATTCCCGGCGTCGCCATTCGCACGAGTTTCATTGCCGGTTTTCCTGGCGAGACCGATGCCGATTTCGAAACGCTCTGCCAGTTCGTCGAGGCCGCGCGGTTCGACCGTCTCGGCGTCTTCTCATACTCCGACGAAGACACCAGCCGCAGCTACGCGCTCGACGGCAAGGTGGATGGCCGCAACATCAACAACCGCAAGCGCCGCCTCATGGCGATTCAGCGCAAAATCTCGCGCGCAAAAAACCGCGCGATGATCGGCGAGGAGTTCCCTGTTCTTGTCGAAGGCCCTTCGCCCGACACCGATCTCCTTTGGCAGGCGCGCCTCTCCACGCAGGCGCCTGAAATCGATGGCGTCGTGCTCATCAACGATGTTGAAGGCACTGCCCCGGGCCCCGGCCAGATGCGCACGCTGCGCATCACCGAAGCGCACGACTACGATCTGATCGGCACTCTCCTCGAATCGACTGAGCCGGCGGTCCGCCAGCCCCTGCCCGATCTGGTAAACATCGCTCCGGCATTCGTGATTCCCAACCAGATTCCCGCGAGATGAAATCCGCGCTTGTCGCCGTCTTCATCGCCGGAGTCTTTATCTTCTGCACGTGGTTCAGTCTGGGTACGCGGCTTTCAGAAGACGACATCATGAATCTGAATTTCGCCTGGCTCCCGTCGTGGCAATCTCTGGCTTTCGCGCTGGTAGTGCCGTTCACGCACTTCTACCGGCCAGCGGGCTCGCTGCTTTACCGGCTGATATTCGATCTCTTCGGCGTCAACTTTCTGCCGTTCCGGATCGCGATCATGCTCCTCATGCTAGCCAACATTTATCTCGTGTACTGCCTCGCGCAGCGCCTGTCTCAGTCGCGCGAAGTGGGGGCGATGTCTGCCCTGCTGTACTCGTTTCATGGCCGCCTGATTGATCTCTATCGCAACACCGGAACACTTTTCGATGTGCTCTGCGCAACGTTATCGCTATCCACGCTGCTCTGGTATGTAGCCGTCCGTCAGCAGGGACGCACGATCCACGGCTGGGACTGGCTGAAATTTCTGGTCCTGTTCATCACGGCTCTCAACGCGAAAGAGATGGCCGGCGCCATTCCGATTCTGCTTCTGGTCTATGAATTGATCTGGTTCCGGCGGCTCACCGTGAAAACGGCCGCGCCCGCGCTGGTCGCCGGAGTGCTTACGGCGCTCGCTGCTTACGGACGGACCAGCTTTGGCAGCGTCCTCTATGGCAACCCCGGTTACGCCATGACGTTCACATTCGGCCATTTCACCAGTCACTGGGGCGAACTGCTGAACGCCATGCTCTATCGCAATGAGCCGGGACTGGCCGCGTGGGCCGTCGGATCGATCTTCCTCCTCCTTTTCGCCATCGCGCTGATCGGGCGGCGAAAGGACCTCTGGTTCTCTCTGGCCTTTGCTCTGCTCGGACCTCTGCCGGTCATCTTCATCCCCTGGCGCGGCTTCTTCGTGATGTGTCTGCCGTGGGCCGGCTGGGCGATGTTCATGGCCATCGTGCTGGTCGATGGCCGGAACTGGCTTCGGTCGCGCGTCCGGCCCGGCTCGGCGCTCCCTGCCAATCCCTTCGAACCCGAACGCCTGATTCTCTTCGTCGCGGTGACCGCCTGCATCGTCTGGCTGCCGCGCGCTTTTCCGGCCCCGCGCGGCCTGTACTATGAAGCGTCACAGCGCACCATCCGCGTCATGAAAAACGATCTGGTTCGTGCGCATTGTCCGCTGCCGAAAGGCGCGCGCATCCTTTTTCTGCATGACATCTTTCCCGCCGATTCGTTGGCTCCCCTCGAACTCACGCGCCTTGTTTATCGCGATCGTACGCTGCGGGTCGACCGCCCCACTCTGTTGAAAACGCCGCCCGATCCGCAGTCCTACGACGCTGTATTCGATTACCGCGGACGCGATCTGGTCGTGGTCCGTACGGCTGCGGCTCCCGGGAAACGGCTCAGGTGGCCGAAATCGTGAGCTCCACGGCCCTCCCCATGCGGTGTCCCATTTGTCAAAAGACGGTCAGTGCCGAAGACTCCGAATTTCCTTTCTGCAGTCCGCGCTGCCGCGAAATCGATCTCGGTAACTGGGCCAGCGGCAAATACGTGATCTCAACGCCCGCCAAACCAGATCCCGGCCATTCAGATCCCGGCAATTCAGATCCCAATGACGACGAGTAAAGCCGGCAATTCCCGCGCCGCATTTGGCCGAACAAAAGCGGGCTGTAAAAGATGAAGCATAGACTTGCCACTCAGTTCGCCACTTTCTTCGGCTGCGGTCTGTCACCCGTCGCCCCGGGTACCGTCGGCTCTCTCGGCGCGATTCTCATCGCCTGGCCGCTCTCCCTTCTCGGCTTCGGCCGTCTGCATTTCCTCGTGCTTGCGCTGGTTCTCCTCTACCCGGCTATCCGCGCGGCGGGGATTGTCGCCACCAGCTCCGGCCGCAAAGACCCGCAAACCGTCGTCATCGATGAGGTCCTCGGTCAATGGCTCACTCTCGCGGGTGCGCTGCGTTTCGACCTGCTCACATTTGCGATTGCCTTCGTGCTCTTTCGCCTGTTCGACATCTGGAAGCCCCCTCCCATTCGTCTGATTGAACGCATCCCCGGAGGCGCAGGTATTGTGCTGGACGATATGATGGCCGGCGCTTACGCCGCCGTTGTCTTGTTCGCAGTCGATATGTGGTTCAATCAACATTAGATTATTCCTGTTCATAAACCATGCCCATTCGAAAAGAATCCAACGGCCGGCCCGTGATCTCCCAGGTTCAGCCGGAAGCCGCCATCACCGGCGGCGAACTCTACATCCGCGGTAAAGCTCTGGCGACCTCCGAACGCCCTCATGTCACGATCGGCGACATTTCGGCGCCCGTCGTCATCGGTTCCAGTTCGCTGGTAATCGTACGCGTGCCCGAAGGCGCAGCCGCCGGCGAGCTGGTCGTCGCCAGCGGTGCTCAGTCGAGCGAAGCCTGGACCTGCGATATCGGTCTCCAGATCGCCGAGAATCTGCACCCGGTCACCAATCCCTCAGTGGATTCAGTCGGAAACATTTACACCACGTTCAGGGGATCGCGCGGCCAGAAGGTGCCCGTCGCCGTCTACCGCATCGACCTGAATTTCAACGTCACGCCGTTTATCAACGACATGATGAACGCCACCGGCATTGCCATCGGCCGCGATGGCCTTATTTACATTTCCAGCCGCTCCGACGGGATTGTTTATCAGGTCACCCCGAGCGGCAACATGTCGGTTTTTGTCGAAGGCATGGGTGTCGCAACCGGTCTGGCATTCGATGACGAGAACAATCTCTATGTCGGCGATCGCAGCGGCACGGTCTTCAAAATCAGCCCGAATCGCCAGATTTTCGTTTTCGCCACGATCGAGCCTTCCATCTCCGCGTACCACCTCGCCTGGGGACCCGACCGCCACCTCTACGTCAGCGGTCCGACAACTTCGAGTTTCGACAGCATCTATCGCGTCAAAGACAACGGCGATGTTGAAACGTTCTATCGGGGGCTCGGACGTCCGCAGGGCATGGCCTTCGATGTGGACGGCAATCTCTATTCGGCCGGTTCCTGGCAGGGCCGCAAAGGCATCATACGAATCAGCCCTGAACGCAAAACCGACCTCTTCGTCTCCGGACCCGGCATCGTCGGTCTGGCCTTCTCACCGTCGCGCGCCATGATTGTCTCCACCACCAACGCGATCTTTCGTGTGGACGTCGGCGTCCGCGGAAGCCAGTTCGCATGATGGAAGCTGAAAAAGGGGACAGGCTGCTCCGTCCCCGACACGGGATGGTTGATATCAGCGACAGTGCCGCGCGCGGACCGGGCGGTCTGTCATCTTTTTCAACAAAGGCATGAACGCCGAAATCATCGCGGTCGGCTCCGAAATGCTGACCCACAAGCGCGTCGATACCAATTCGCTCTTCGTCACGGAGCAGCTCAACAACCTCGGCGTGGAAGTCACGGCCAAACACGTTATCGGTGACGATCTGGAGCGGCTTGCCGGCGCCATCCGCCGCGCTCTCGGCTCAGCTGAGTTCGTCGTGATCTCCGGAGGCCTCGGTCCGACGGAAGACGATCTCACCCGCGATGCCGTCGCCATGGCTCTCGAACGCCGTCAGGTCTTCAACGCCGCCATCAACGATGGTATTGAGCAGCGGTTCCGCGCCATGAATCGCGCGATGCCCGAGATCAACCGGCGTCAGGCCATGATCATCGAAGGCGCGCACATCCTCTCGAATGACCGCGGCACCGCCCCGGGCCAGTGGATTGAAGAAGGCGGCGGTGTGCTCATGATCCTGCCGGGCCCGCCGCACGAGCTGAAGTCCATGTTCACCCGCCAGTGTCTGCCGCGCCTCGAACGCCTTCTGCCGCCGCTCGCCATCCGTACGCTGGAGCTGCGCATCGCCGGCATGTCGGAATCCGAGCTCGATCAGGCGATCGCGCCTATTTACAAAAAGTACGAGAACCCGGTGACCACCATCCTCGCTCACAACGGCGACATGCAGGTGCATCTGCGCGCGCGCTGTTCCTCCGAAATCGAAGCGACGGCGCTGCTCGCCGAAGTCGGCGCAAAAATCGACGCGGTTCTCGGCGATCGCATCTACTCGCGCAATGGCGATCCGCTCGAAGCCGTGGTGGGCGGCAAGCTGGCCGCGATGCACGCGACGCTCGCCGTTGCCGAGAGCGCCACCGGCGGCGGACTCGCCGAACGCATCACCAGCGTGCCTGGCAGTTCAGCCTGGTTTCTCGGCGGTTTCATCACTTACTCGAAGCGCCTCAAAACGGAACTTCTCGGCGTTCCCGCCGAAACCATCGACCGCTTCGGCACCGTGAGCGCGGAGACCGCCGAAGCGATGGCCATTGGCGCGCGCCGGCGCACCGGCGCGACCTGGGCGATTTCGATCACCGGCAACGCCGGTCCCACAGCCGAAGGCGAGCAAGCTCCGGTCGGCATGATTCACGTCGGCCTGAGCGGACCTTCCGGGACGGTCACGTTCCATCGCCACTGGCCCACCAGCGATCGCCCGCGCATTCGCGCCTTCGCTGCCCAGATGGCGCTCGATCTTCTAAACCGGAAACTGAGCCAGTAGCGCGCGCACCGCGTCGATGCACAGAACCGCCGCGTGTTTCGATTCATTCGAAAGGCCGCCGACAGCCGATTCGATATCCGCGGTCTTCAGACTCCTGAGCTCGCTTTTGCCGCGCCCGCTGACGAGTTCGGTCAGAGCGGAGCCGGAGGCAATCGAAGCCGTGCATCCGCGCACTTTGAATCCGGTCCGGACTACCTGCCCGCTCTCGACCAGCGCGGAAAGCTGCAGAATGTCCCCGCACACCGGGTTCGAAACCTCGACCGTAATCGCAGGCGGCGCGAGCACGCCCACATTTCGCGGATTTTTAAAGTGTTCAATCAGCTCCGGCGACATACCCACAGCGTAGACTAGCAGGAGCCATGACGATGGTGGTTGCCGGAATTCTCCGCCGCGAAAACCGCATTCTCATCTGCCGTCGCCGCGCCGATCAACCCCATCCCCTCAAGTGGGAGTTTCCTGGCGGCAAGCTGGAGTCCGGCGAATCGTCCGCGAACGCCCTGACCCGCGAACTTCACGAAGAACTCGGAATCGACGCCGTTGCCGGCCCGGAACTCATGCGCTACGAATTCGCTTATCCGGGCAAGCCGCCAATCCTGCTGATCTTCCTCGAAGTCGCAGACTGGCAAGGGGAAGTCGAAAACCTTATCTTCGAGAACGTTGTCTGGGAAGCTCCGGAAGCGCTTCGGGCCTATGATTTCCTCGAAGGCGACGAAAAATTCCTGGCATTTTTAGCTGAAGGCGGATAGCCGAAATCCTATCGCCCCGGAATCTCGAACGGTACTTCGTTTTTCTGGTTCAGCGATTTCGTCAGCGCCACATCGATCAGATCGAGCGATGCCTGATTGTGCGTGTTCTCGGTGGTGACATAGTGCAGCGTCTTATCTTCCACCCAGTACGCCAGCGCCGGATAAACCGAATGATTCTTGTACGCGATCAGATAATAATTCCTGGGAACGCCGATGGGATCGCCCGGCGCCGGCGCGCTGGTGTTTGCACTGGCCTCGGGCGCATTGCTCTGTTGCGGAGCAGTTGCCTGCTGCTGAGGGGGCGGCGTATTGAAATATTGATTGATGATCACCGGCTGCTGCGTGGTTGCCGGCGCCGGAGCATACGGATCGGGAGGCAGCGGATACGCGCCGGTGTACTGGCTGCGGTAATCGAGGTAATCGTAATAATCGGGTACCCAGACCGAGTACGCGTACGGATATCCGGAAAGAAGACGCCGATTGGGCGCGCGTCCCGCGAGATTGCTGAAGCCGTTGAAACCCGGCCCGAATCCGCCCAGGGGATGGCTGAATGCTCTGGCGCTCGCCGGTCCGCCGAGCGATCCCGTACGAAGGCTTAACTGCGCGGATACAGGGAAGGCGGCCACAAGCCCCGCGATGATCAGAAACCCGAGAGACTTCATCCCCAACCTCCCTGGCCTTTCACTATAGCGCTCTCAGGCGCCGGTGGTAAGGGCCGCCGTTGTGTTTACTTTCCAGGCGCCGGGGCCGATGGTTTCGGTGCGGCCGGTCTCGGCGCAGGCGTTACCGAAAGACCGGGCTTCGCCACATTGGTGACCGGCGGAGCAGCGTCGTAAAGCGCAATGATGTCGCGCGTAATCTCTACGGTGCTCGAAGCAAACAAAATATTGCTGGGCTGCCCGCTGACGTCCAGCACCAGCGTCAGCTGTTTGTCGTTGGCGTACTTCTGCAGCACCTGCATCATCTTCTGTCCGAGTTCGTTCAGGACTTTCTGCTGCTCCGCATCCAGATCCTGACGCGCATCGTCGGTGTCGCGCTGCAGGCTTTTGGTCATTGAGTCGATATCGCGCGCCAGTGTGGCTTTGGCTTCATCGCTGATCGTGTTCTCGGTTTTGCGGTACTGATCCTGCTTCGCCTGCAGCTCCTGCGAGCGCTTCTGGAACTCCTGCTCCTTCGGCGCAAACTTCGCCTTCAGTTCCGCCACGGCCTTCTGGCCGTCTTTGGTGCTCAGCAGCGCGCTCTGCATATCGATCACGCCGATCTTTACTGTGGACTGCGCCAGCGCATTACCGCTGAATGAAACCAGAATCGCGGCCGGCACCGCCAATGTCAAAAGACCTGCTACGGACTTACTTCTCACGTTTAAACTCCTTCAGAATTCTTTGGCCCTGAAACACAAGGTTAATACAGCCTCTCCGGCTTCTTCAAAAAGTCCTGCCGATGGTGAACCGGAACGTGCCGCGTGGCTCGTAGAGAGGATATGGCGTGCCATAGGATGCTACCGCATTGCCGAGCGTCGCCGCGTTCGGGAATGTGGAGGGGTCGAACACAATCGGAGGCTGCAGAAACTCGCGCACGACTGACGGATTGAACGAATAATACACACGGAACGGCGCCTGCACCACGGGCAGCACGACATCGAGTTCCAGCCCCGTCGAGATGCGGATCTTCTGCGTTCCAGGCGCAATCGGAATATCTTTGGCGCTGAACGCCGCCTCGGGAAACTGGTTGTTCAGGTTCGTGATCTGGCCTGGATTCACCGTCAGCTGATTCTTGTAGAGAATCTTGTTCACGCCCGCATCGAAAAACGGCACCAGCGAAACCGGCCCGATCAGAGGAATCCGATATTCGAAGTTGAATACTGCGTGCGAGTCACCGCCCGGCGTGATGACCTGGTAGATCGGTGTGGGCAGCGTGATGGGCACCGTTGTCTTGACTCCCTGCACGATGGCGGTCTGCGTTGCCGGCGAGCCGGTTTGCTGGCTGAGCACGTTGACGCTGGCGCTGCTGGGCAGAAACGCAATGGGCGTGATGCTGAAGAAATCGAATCCGCGGATGTCGTTTTCGCCCCCGATAAATGCGCGCGAGAACGGGGGCGCGTCCTTTCCTCCGAAACCTGTCACCGTCGTCGCCATTAAGTGGAAGGCGAGTACGTTCCTGTGCCATCGCGGGCTCCGATGATAATACTGAGCGTCGAACGTCGGCTGGATCATGTTCACGTTTGCGCCCAGAACGCTCGCTGCCGCCTTCACCGAGAAGAAAATGCTTTTGCCGGCGGTGGGATTCAAATAGTCGTTGCGCGAGTTGTAATTGTACGATGGCGTGATGCTGATCGTCTTGATGCCGTTCAGGGCATTCGGCCCGTTGACGTTCTGAAAGTCGATGTAATTGAAGTAGGTGGATGCGCCCGTCGATTCCGGCTTGATGCTCGAAATGTCGTAGCCGAGCGCGACTCCCAGGCGGCCGAATGTGCGCAGAATCGGATAGCTCGCCGAGAGGGTGACGCCCTTTGAGTCCTGCACATAGTTCAGGATGTTGGCGCCGCCGAGCGCGTTGTAAAACGATGTCAGATTCTCGCCGGTGAGCAGCGATTCCTGCGTGGCTTCGTTGTAGTTGTACCGGCTCAGATAGACGGTGACACCGGCTGAGAGCGGTCGATTAAACAGGTAGGGCTCGGTAAATCCCCATGTAACACGGTCGAGCAGCGTGCCCAGCTGCGTCTGAACCGTAAGGGTCTCGCCCAGGCCAAGGAAATTATTGGTCGAATAGTTCGCGCCGATAAAGCTGCCTGCGATTCCGGAAACGCCGCCGTTCAGGCTGATCGAGTTCTTTCCGCGCTCTTTGACCTTCAGCGTGATATCGACGGTGTTGGTGCCGGGGTTGCGCTTCAGTTCATACGACTCAGTCTCTTTGAGCGTCTCGAAATATCCCAGCTGGTTCAGGCGCAGAATACTCGCATCCCACAGCGTCGAGTTGTAGACGTCGCCTTCGTCGATCAGCAGCTGGCGGCGGATAATCCGGTCGCGCGTCGTCGTGTTGCCGGCGAATTCGATCCGCCGCACGAAGAACTGTTTGCCTTCGTCCGCGTTCAGCGTCAGATTGATCTTGTTGGAATTCGGCACGATGTCGATCTGCGGCTCGGCCACATAATCGATGTATCCGAACTGGCTGTATACCTTCGTCAGGTTTTTCAGACCGTCGCGCAGCTTTCCGGTCGAAAAGACGTCTCCCGGCTGCATCTGGAAAAGGCGGCTCATGAAGTCGGGCGAGCGGAACAGCTTCACACCCTCGAAATCGATCTTCGCCAGATAGTAACGCTGGCCTTCTTCAACGGGCAGAGTGATGTCCTCCACCTTGCCCGGGCGATTCTCCTTGAAAATCGGGATGTGCCATCCGCCCGTGTAACCGCCCACATCGCGGATCTTCAGTGTCTGGTCGAGCGCTTTGGCGGTGAAGTAGCCTTCCTTCTGATAGGCGTCGCGCACGCGCTCTTTGTCTTCTTCCAGCTTCGAAGCGTCGAACGTAACCGGGAACAATTCTTCGAAGAAGATAGAGTGCGGAATTCCGATCGGATGCAGGTTCTTCATCGCGCGCACCACATCGCGCCGCGTGAAAGCTTTGTTGCCCAGGATCGTGATGGTCCCGACCTTGATCTTCGGCCCCTCCATCACGTTGAACACGATTTCGAGCGACGAAGGCGGAATGCGCCGTAGCTCCGGCGTCACCGTCGCAAACTGGTGTCCGTGTTCCGCGAGCAGCTCTTTCAGCACCACCGCGGCGTGGTTCACCACGTTCGGGTCGTACATCGATTCCACCGTCAGACCGACTTTTCGCTCCTTGAAGCGGTCCAGAATGTCGGATGTCGAGACGGACTTCGCGCCTTCATACTTAATGTCGCGAATCACCGGCCGCTCCGTCACCACGAAGCGCACGACCACTCCGCCTTTGTCGCCCTTCTCCGTTTCAAGACGGATGTCGTCGAAGCGATTGGTGTTCCACAGCGCCATGAAATCGCGACGCAGCGTGTCTTCGTTATAAACGTCGCCAACCTTGCTGAAAATCATGGCGCGCAGTGTGTCCTGCGGAACGCGCCGCGCTCCGCGGAATTCGATGCCTTCGATGATGTTCGAACCCACGGTCTGCTGCGGCTGCTGGCCGCCCTCGGCCGGGGGCGGTTTCGGCGCTTCAAACTGCGGTGGTGCGGGCGTTGCCGGAGCCGGCGTCTGCTGCGGCGCCTGCGGCACCGCTTCAAACGGATTATTCTGATTCGGCCGGTTCTGCTGCTGCGCGGGTTGTTGCGGGGCGGGAGCGGGAGTGTTCTGTGCCTGCCCCAAAAGCATCGAGCTGCATCCCCAGACGCAGGCGGCTACACTAATCAGGCGCATCGGCCTGAACGAATTCATGAAATCCCGGTTCCTTTCAACCTTGCGCAAGGAATTGGTGACGCGCACCTCGTGCCCCGCGTTTCCCACCTGCACGCTTGCGCGCTCCTGGGTGAATCATTCATTCTAGCGGACTTGCTTTCGTCTCTCAATGTGCCTCGCGCGCACAGGTGGGCAGGCCAGGCACGAGGTCACTCGCGCGCGCGATTCGCCGGTGCGGCGTCGGATCTTTCACTCAACAACCCCGCCTGTCAACGCATCTGACGATGTAACTCAGAGGGGACTCGTCGTAGCCCGCACTAAATTTGATATATAATCCGCCCCATGAAATCGTTGCCCCTCGCACTTGCCGCCCTCTGCGCCGCCTTGCCGGCTATCGCCCAGTCCGGAGCCAAAAATGGCGAATGGACCTCCTACGGCGGTGATCTGGGCAGCACCCGCTACTCGCCGCTCGACCAGATCAACGCGGGCAACTTCGCAAAACTTCAGGTCGCGTGGCGATTCAAGACGGACAATCTCGGTCCCACACCCGAAGCGAATCTCGAAGGCACGCCGCTCATGGTCAAGGGCGTTCTGTATGCAACAGCCGGAACCCGGCGCGCCGTCATCGCCCTCGATGCCGCTACCGGTGAGCTTTTGTGGAAATACAACGAGAACGAAGGCGAACGCGGGAAGGCAGCGCCGCGCGCGCTTTCCGGCCGCGGCCTTGCTTACTGGACCGATGGTACAGAAGATCGAGTCGTCTACGTCACGCCCGGCTACCGCATGATCGCCCTCAACGCGAAAACCGGCTTGCCGGTCAGTTCCTTCGGCAAAAACGGTGTTGTGGATCTGAAGGAAGACGACGATCAGCCGATCGATCCGCTGAGCCCCGATATCGGCCTCCATTCCGCGCCCATCATCGCCGACAACGTGATCGTGATCGGAGCCGCGCACAAACCAGGCGGCGTGCCGAAAAGTAAAACCAACGTCAAAGGATACGTTCGCGGATTCGACGCTAGGACCGGCAGGCGCTTGTGGACCTTCCACACCATCCCCAAGCCTGGAGAATTCGGACTGAACACATGGGAACAGGATTCCTGGTCCTACACCGGCAATACCGGCTCCTGGGGCCAGGCGTCCATCGATGCGGATCTAAAAACGGTTTATATCGGCGTTGAAATGCCGACCGGCGATTACTACGGCGGCCATCGGCCGGGCAACAACCTGTTCAGCGAAAGCATCGTCGCCCTCGATCTGCACACCGGCGCGCGCAAGTGGCACTTCCAGTACGTGCATCACGGCATCTGGGACATGGATAATCCCTGCCCGCCGATTCTGACCGATATCACCATCAATGGGCAGACGGTGAAAGCGGTGGCCCAGCCCACCAAACAGGC
>Ga0335085_10010204_pt1 | contig 14057 bp, 10 predicted proteins | sample Lox_Sample_45_FD_206712 | JGI IMG/M metagenome (GOLD analysis project Ga0335085, IMG submission 206712) | Soil microbial communities from Loxahatchee National Wildlife Refuge, Florida, United States - Lox_Sample_4.5 | ecosystem: Environmental > Terrestrial > Soil > Wetlands | place: USA...
AGAGCTGCGGTGTAATCATCACCGTAAAGCTGGTTCAGGAATTTGCCCAGGTATTCCGCGGTTCCGGCAAAGTTCGTCTTGCCCAGCAGCGATGCGAGCTTCCCTTCCAGCGTCCAGGGACGCTTGCGGCGCATGACCTCTTGCAGCATATCCATGCTCTCATCGAGCACGCGATCCGTCTCGCCCGGATTCACTTCAAAAGGACGAATCTGGTAGGCCACATCGTTAATGATGTCGCCCACGTTAAAGGCGTTCAGGATTCCCAAGAAGAAATCCAGATTCATTTCCAGTCCGGCCTCGGCTTCAGCCTGATTCAAGCCGCCCGATTGCTGGAACAGCAACACGCGGAAGCCGTCGAAACCCGAGTTGCGCAACGCCAGCCGATACTCCGCCTCGTACATCCCAAAGCGGCACGGTCCGCAAGCGCCCGCCGTGATGAAAACATATCGATCGATGATTTCCTGCTTGGTCAGGCCCTTCTCCTCCAGGCTCTGCACAAACTGCACAAGATTCCCGACGGTGAAATACGTGGGGTTGCATTGGCCATTGTTGCCGTACTCTTTGCCCAACTGGAATGCCCGCTTGTCGGGCACCGGGATGGCCTCGCACTTGTAGCCGAGGCCCTCCAGCGCGCCGTGGATCAGCTTCTCGTGTTTCCAGGTGAGGCCACCGAAAAGAATGGTGGTTTGGTCGCGCTCTGATTTAGTAAAAGCGTGCTCGATGGGTTTGTGAAACTGCTGTACGGCCCGCTTCTCCAGGCCGGCCTCTTTTTCCAGGCGACGTCTTTCATCTTCGAGTTTCTGGCGGATCATCGCCTCTTTCGACGAAATCTGGATCAAGCCCCCAGTTCCATGGGGCGTTTCATTGAAAGGAACAGTACTCACGCGTCACCTCGTCTGGCAATCAGATATTGAAACTCGGGGATCCACAAACATCCCCATTTGGGTCGACGGTCAACACTCCCCCGGGAAAACCATTGTCATAAGGAAATTAGGTCTTAGTTAATTCCAGAACCGCCGGACGAATCATTTAACCCTGAAGCCCTCAGGGTATGGACATCCCCGCCTGCCGCCCAGCATAATGCTACTTGACGCATATCATTGTAAATTTCATTTCAGTGAACGGGGAATTTCCCTACTTCAAGTGGTTCGGGCGCGAGTCGAAGAGTAACTGCTGATTATTCAAAATGTTAGGGGAAATTAGTAGTATCCAGAGGCATCAATTGACGGGCCAAAACGGACATTATGTCGTCTAACGATTTGGCGTAAGTCATTTTCTAAGAACTTCCGCCCAATCTTCAATTTTCTCATCCTCCTCCCAGAAGGACGGAGCATATCCTTCTCCCCATCCCATCCGCCGCCCAAAATGGTACGTTCTACCCACTCACTGTGGATAGTGGGAATTGATTGTACTTGATAGCAGAGATGGTGTGCCGCGGAGGAAGCGGAGGGAGAAGTATCTTCGTCCCCTGCAAAGGCAGTGGCGGGAGGCGACACCCCGGATATTTTGGGGTTTGACCCTCCACCTCCGAAGGGGTCACCCTACCCCAAGCGGGGGGCACAGCCGGGCGTGCAGTCACAGGGATTCAACCTTCTTAGCTTAAGACAATGTGGGCGCGCTTCCCGGAGGAGTTGCCCCCGGCCAGTTAAATGACCTTCGGCGGAGTCAAGCCCTCTGTGGCGGTTTATCCGCTGGAGGAATCGTCGAGAAGAGCCACCAAGATCCCCAGCCTACTCGTCATAAGATGGGCGGGGTTCAGCGAGACGGATCACCCCCATCAGATTGTAACGAAGTTCCTCGGATACATCAGTGATCTGCATCCCCTCGGCGACAAGGACCTTGCATGCCAGCATGGAGCGAGGTGGAGTGTCCGGCTGACTCGCAATCGTGTACGATATTCGGCAAAGCTGGCATTCTTGATTCCAGCAGAAGCGACCGTAAGGGATCGTCGCGGGGCTCATGTATTGGAAGGCCCGCAGGCAGGTGTTCTTCTCTGGCACCTGGAAGGCTTTTCCCAGCACCGTGATGGTGACCAGCCTTTCATAGTCCCGAAAGAGTGAAGTTCCCATATCGATATCGGGATATCCGTGATCGGGTGATCAAAACAAGTCAGACAGGCTGCCTCGCGTTCATCCGATTTCCCGGTCGCCCGATCATGCGGTTTCTGTAACAAAGGTCGCCAGACGGCGAAGTTTCTCCTGGCGGCGCTTCAGAAGATCAGCCGCCGATAATTTGGCAAGGCGATCGAGGCAGTTGCGCAAGACGGGGCGCAGGAGTTCCGCCGCCTGCGAGTGGTTCATGTGTGCCCCGCCCGCGGGCTCAGGCACCACTTGGTCGACAATCTGTAACCGATAGAGATCCTCTGCCGTCATTTTCAGCACGCGGGCCGCTTCTTGCTTGTGGTCCCAGTCGCGCCAGAGGATCGACGAGCAGCTTTCCGGCGAGATCACCGAGTAAATAGAGTTTTCATGCATAAGGACCTCGTCGCCAACGGCGATGGCCAGCGCGCCGCCGCTGCCGCCCTCCCCGTGAATCAGCACCACAATGGGCACGCGCAGCTTACATATTTCTTTCAAGTTGTAAGCAATGGCCTCCGCCTGCCCGCGCTCCTCTGCCCCGATGCCCGGGTACGCTCCAGGCGTATCAATCAGGCAAACGATAGGCAGACCAAACTTGGAGCCAAGGTCCATTACCCGCAATGCCTTGCGATAGCCTTCCGGATTGGCCATGCCGAAATTGCGGAGGAGTTTCTGTTTCGTGTCGCGGCCCTTCTGGTGCCCGACCACAACGATGGGGCGATTTTCGAATTGCGCAAAGCCCGCAATCATGGCCGCGTCATCTGCAAAGCGGCGATCGCCGTGCAACTCCAGAAAATCAGTGCAAAGAAGCTGGATGTAATCGAGGCTATAAGGCCGTTGCGGATGGCGGGCCAGGAGAACGCGTTCCCAGGCGTCTTGCGGTGGCCCGGACACTTTCTGTCTCAGCGCAGCGAGCTGCTGGCGCAAGCGCTCAACCTCGTCCTGTAAGGCCGCGGAAGTTCCCGTGCCTTCGAGTTCGGCAATTTGCTTTTCGAGTTCCTGCGCGATCGCCTGGTCGTTTGGTGCGTTTGCCATATCCTTGCGAACTCCCGCTGTACACTAAAAGTAGTTCAAAGGTCGAATCGAGGATTTTTCCCTTTATGAAGTTTTAATAAGCAATATTAAGGACTAACAACCCATCTCAACTTTTTATACGAACCTACCTTCCTTGCGCCTGTTTTTCCAGACGAATCGCATCCTCGCCGCACAGTCCGCGCAGGCGGTTCAGCAATTCATCATCGGTTCTTACACCACGGGGAGCGCGGGACTGGATGCGCACCAGGAAGTCGCCGGGGCGCGCCAGTTCAAACACTACCGGATTATCTCCCGGATAACCGGCCAAAATGTTTGCAAGATCATCTAGGTGGCCATCCTGAAGAGCATCCAGGTTAACGCGAATCCGCAATTGGGCTTTGGCGCCATTCACCGCAGCCTCCAGCGGCCTGGCCTCATTCACCACCACGCGCGGTTTCTGATTCTCCTCGTGCCGCACGCGTCCCTTGATGAGCAGCGCGGTGTCAGGCTTCAGGACGTTCTGCATTTGCTGGTAGGCCTGCGGGAACACCAGCAGTTCGGCGGACCCCCGCAGGTCTTCCAGTTGCGCGCTTGCCCAAAGGTCCCCTTTTTTGCTGGGCTTCACGCGCAGGCCACGCAGGATGCCCGCCAGCGTCACCGGCGCATCATGCGCCATCTCCTCGATAGAAGAAGTGTCGTGCGGGGTCAGCGGGCCCAGGCGCTGCATGTATTTTTCCAGAGGGTGGCCCGTAACGTAGAATCCCAGGACTTCCTTTTCCGCCGCCAGGCGTTCCGCCTCGGTCCAGTCTGGGACATCCGGCATCTCCAAAGGCGGCGGTGGCGGGGTATCCGCGCCGCCGATGAACAAGCCATGCTGGCCACTCTCGGCTTCCCGCTGGCGTTTCTGCCCGATCTCCATGACGCGGTCGAGCGCCGCTAGCAATTGGGTCCGCCGCGCTCCGAGGGAATCAAACGCCCCGGCTTTGATGAGGCTTTCCAGAACCCGTTTGTTCAAGAGACGTAAATCCACATGCTCGCAGAATTCCACCAAGTTATCAAAGCGCCCGAGCTTCTGGCGCGCCTCCAAGACCGATTCGATGGCGGTGGCACCGACGTTTTTGATGGCCGTCAGGCCAAAGCGGATGGCGTTGCCGTCCGGTGTAAAAGCCAGATCACTGGAGTTAACGTCCGGCGGGAGAATTCCGATGTTCATATCTTTGCATTCGGCCAGGTAGCGCGTGAGCTTGTCCTGGTTACCGATTTCCGACGTCAGCAGCGCCGACATGAACTCGACGGGGTAGTGCGTTTTCAGGTAAGCGGTGTGGTAGGCCACCAGGGCGTAGGCAGCAGAATGCGATTTATTGAAACCGTAGCCCGCGAACTGCTCCACCAGATCCCATAGCTTTTGCGCCTTCGCCGCCGACACGTTGTTCCGGCGTGCGCCCGCCAGAAATTTCTCCTTGTTCGCCACCATCTCTTCAATTTTCTTCTTGCCCATGGCGCGGCGTACCACGTCGGCTTCGCCCAGGGTAAAGCCCCCTACCTTGTTAAATATCTGGATCACCTGTTCCTGGTAAACAATGACGCCGTACGTCTCTTCCAGGATCTCCTCAAGCTGCGGGAGTTCGTACGTGACCTTGCGTTTGCCCGAACGGCGGGCAATGTAATCGTCAATCATGCCGCCCTGGATGGGCCCGGGACGGTAGAGGGCGTTCAAAGCCGTCAGGTCGGCAAGGCGGTGGGGTTTGACGCGGCGCAGGATGTCGGTCATGCCGCGACTTTCAAATTGGAAGATGCCCGCCGTCAGGCCTTTGCTGAGCAATTCGTAGGAAGCGGAATCGTCCAGAGTTAACGAGTCGAGGTCCAGTTTCTCGCCGCGCGCCTTCCCCACCAGCTTCACGCAGTCGTCGATGACCGTAAGCGTGGTGAGCCCGAGAAAATCCATCTTCAGGACGCCGATTTTCTCCAAGTCGTCCATCGCGTACTGAGTGGTGATTTCATCCTTGTTGCTCTTGTGGAGCGGAACGATTTCCTGGAGCGGCTGGGGCGAAATCACCACGCCCGCCGCGTGCGTCGAGGCGTGGCGAACAAAGCCTTCCAAGTGCGACGCCACCTGCAACAAGTCGGCAATTCGAGCATCGGTCTTTTGAAGTTGCGCCAGTTCCGCCGACTGCTTCAGAGCGTCTTCCAGCGTAATGTTCAGAGTGTTGGGAATGAGCTTGGCGATTTTGTCGGCTTCCGCGTAAGGCATGTCGAGGGCGCGGGCGGCGTCCCGGATGACGGCCTTGGCCCCCATGGTGCCAAAGGTGATGATCTGGCTCACGTTCTCTCGCCCATATTTGCCGGTGACGTATTCGATCACCTTGCCGCGGCCGCGCTGACAGAAGTCAATGTCGATGTCGGGGAACGAAACACGCTCGGGATTGAGGAAGCGCTCGAAGAGCAGCTCATTCTGAAGTGGGTCCACATCGGTGATGCGCAGCGAGTATGCCACCAGGCTCCCCGCGGCCGAACCGCGCCCCGGACCCACCGGAATGCAACTCTCACGCGAATAGCGGATGAAATCCCACACGATCAGGAAATAACCGGCAAAGCGCATCTGCTTGATCAGCTCAATTTCGCGCTCCAAGCGCTCTTCATAGGCTTGCAACGGATACTTCAGGCGGCCCGCGGCTTGCAGGCGATCCAGCCGTTCGCGACGATAGGCAAAACCTTCGCGCGTGACTTTCTCAAAGTAACTGTCGGGCGTCTCGCCAGAAGGAACTTCAAAGTGGGGGAAGACGTGCTCCTTCGCTTCCAGGTGCACGTTGCAGCGCTCGGCGATTTCCAGGGTGCGGGCCAGCGCCTCCGGCACGTCGTTGCCAAAGACGGCCGACATCTCTTCGTATGTTTTGAAATAGAACTCGTTGGTACGGAACTTCATGCGGTTCGTGTCGCTCATGGTCTTGCCGGTCTGGATGCAAACCAGCACTTCCTGAGCGCGCGCGTCCCCCGCGGTGATGTAATGCGTATCGTTGGTGGCCACCAGCGCGATGCCCGTCTCGCGCGAGAGTTGCACCATTAGCGGATTGATGCGCTTCTCTTCTTCCATACCCTGGTCCTGAAGTTCGAGGAAGAAGTTGCCTTTGCCGAAGATGTCGCGCAGATCGTAGGCCGATTGGCGCGCCACCTCGTAACGGTCGGAAGCCAGCGCCACCGCCACCTCGCCGCGCAGGCAGGCAGAAAGCCCAATCAGGCCGTCGGCGTGCCGCGCCAACAGGTCTTTATCGATCCGCGGCTTGTAGTAGTAACCCTCGATATAAGCGGAGGAAGCAAGCTTCACCAGGTTGCGATAGCCGCGCTCGTTTTCGCAGAGCAGGATGAGATGGTTGGGGCGGTCGGTGTCCGCGGCGCGGTCAAAGCGGCTGGCCGGGGCAACATAGACTTCACAGCCGATGATGGGCTTGATGTTGCGCTTCTTGGCCGCCTCGTAAAACTTTACGGCCCCGAAAAGGTTCCCGTGATCCGTCATGGCGACGGCAGGCATTTTCAGGGCAGCAGCGCGGTCCATGAGCTTGCCGATTTCACAAGCGCCGTCGAGAAGACTGTAGTCGGTATGAAGGTGCAGATGAACAAAATTGTCGGATGTCATTCAGAAAGATTGTAGCAGAAAACCGAGCCCGGGGGCGGCGGTTGTACGAAACTTGTGGCGCAGCACTTGAAGAAGTTGGTTCTAAGTTGGATAGAAATTAAAGCCCTCTCAGGGAAATTCCCCTCTCAGAGGAGATTGCCCTTGCCGAAGGGGACGGCAAGCCGTCCCTACACCATGCGCAACTCGATCACGACGTAGGGTCAGGCCTTGCCCTGCAGCCCAAAACCTTTGGGCGACGAGTCATGCCTGCCCTCCCCGTCGGCATGGCCGACTTCAGGGCACCCACAGGGGGGGCCCTTACGCTCCCTGGTTCGGCGGCAATGCGCATGGAGGGAGCGGCAAGCCTTCTCCCCACGGCGAGAGGCCTTTGGGGACATCGGGACGCAATATGGTAATGGAGACCTTTCTCCGGGTCTGCGGCCCTTCTTTCGGAGGTGTAAGGTGAGAAGATAAATCAGCCTGCTGACTTCGAAAGGGGCAAGTTTCTGACCGCAAATCATTGGTAGCCCGATCACTCGATTTGCCAATTGCCCTTTCATCGCTTCTTAACCTTCTCGACAGATTTGGAAATGGAAACGGACTTCGCTGCCTTCGTGGGTTTGGAAGTCACCGCCGGGTTCGATGTAGCCTTCGCAGTGCCGGCCTTTGCGTCGGGCTTAGGGATGGGTTTAGAGTGGGCCACGGGCGGGCCACCCTCCAGAGCGGCAGCGGCGGCGGACACCCTGCCCTTCTTGCGAGGATGGGGTGCCGGTGATCCAGGCGACGTTTCCTTCCCCTTTTTCGGAGAGGGCGGCGGAGGTGGCGGTGGCGGCGGCTCTTTGATGCCAGCCATCTCTCGCATTTCCTTTATGAGTTGCGGGTGGGATTTGATCTTCCCGTCAAGTTGCAGGGCGAAGATCTTGGAGATGATACGGTCAAATTCCTGCCCGGGCTTAACCCCTAACGACTGCAATTCGGGGCGCGGCAGCCGGGAGCGAATCTGTGGGAACTTGAACAGAAAGCTTTTAATACGATTCTGCACTTTTGCGTTCTTGGTGTTGGCGAGAAGGTAGAACACCAGCGGTTGAGGCTGCGGCGAAAGGAGGGTGTAAACCTGGCTGGGAAGACTGGCTTTGCCGCTGGCCAGTAGGCGCTCTAGCTTTTTGGCGTCGTGTTCCAGACCGAGCGCCAGCTTGATAATTTTGCTTTCTCCAATGATCTTATTGGCTAAGCGCGCCTTGTGCTCTCCTCCCAGTTTTTCCACCAGGCAGTTGAAATTCAACAGGAAGGGATCAGCGCCAGGAGCGTTCTGCAAAACGTTCCGGATGCGCGTAAAGCGGTCGTAGGGAAGGTGCACCGAGGCGAGTTTCTTATCCAGGCCGCCGAGGAGTTTGCGGTCAGAAAGCATTTTGAGAACACGCCCGGGCTGATCCTCGTGTAGAATAGCAGCCAACTCTCGCGCCTGCTGATCAGAATCCAGGCGTTCCCAGGTGCCATCCTCCAAAGCCGCGTCAAACCAGCGCTGTGTGCGTTCATCAGCCTTAAAGTCGAGCCGCATTCCCAAACGCAGCAAGCGAAAGATCCGCGAGGGGTCGTCAAGAAAGCCGCGGGATTGAAGGGCGCGAATCTCGCGCCGCTCGATATCCCCAGCCCCATTCGTAGGGTCAAGCAGCAAGCCGCGAGAGTTGGGGTGGAGCGAGACAGCCATGGCATTAATGGCGAAATCGCGGCGCTTCAAGTCCTCAAAGACCATGGTGGGGCGAACCTCCGGCCGCTGTCCGGGACGGGAATAGATCGCCTCCCGGCACATGGCCAGCTGAGCACGCACGCCATTGGTAAAAAGCAACTCGGAGGCGTTAAGGTGTTCGTCAAGATTTTGGTATTCCAACGCGAGGGGCGGCTCAACGGCAGGCCCTCGCGCGCCGCGACTGGATTTCGCGGCATCGGCGCTGGGTATGGCACGCAAAATCCGTTGGGGTGAGCCTTCAACGATAAAATCGAGGTCACGCACGACCTGCTGGCCGTAAGTGAGATCGCGGACTGCGCCACCCACCAGGTAAAGGTTAAGTCCCTGCTCGGCCGCCAGGCGGCTGATCAGAGTCAGCACCCCAAATTGTTCCGGGGAGAGCCGGCTTTCCATCAGGAAGTTATAATCGCTCATGGCGTTCGGCTTCCAGCGTTCTCCCGGGCCCCAGCTTCAGGCTCGAGGATGATGGGATTGATATACCTGCTGCAACCGTTCCTTCAGCACGTGCGTGTAAATCTGGGTCGTGGAGATGTCACTGTGACCCAACATCAGTTGAATCGAGCGCAAATCGGCGCCCCGCTCAAGCAAGTGCACGGCAAACGAATGCCTTACCAAGTGCGGAGTGAGCCCGTTCGCGAGCCCGGCGCGGCGCCCATAAGCTTTTAGAATTTTCCAAAAGCCCACGCGGGAAAGCACCGTACCCCGCCGGTTCAGGAAAAGCCAAGGCGGGTTGCGCTTTCCAGCCAGGACGGCCCGGCCGGCAACCAAGTAGGCTTCCATGGCGCGCAAGGCGGATTTGCCCACAGGAATCAGGCGTTCCTTGTTGCTCTTTCCGAGGCAGCGAATGATGCCAAATTCCTTATCGACATCCGCTACCCCCACTTGCACGAGTTCCGAAACCCTCATTCCGGTGGCGTAAAGCAATTCCAGCATGGCCTTATCGCGAAGGCCGATCGGCGTCGAGACATCCGGCAGCGCAAGGAGTTGGTCAACTTCTTCCGGCGAAAGGTACCAAGGCAGCGACTGGTCAAGCTTGGGCGCCTCAACATCCGCGGTGGGATCCGCGGTCAGGCGACCCTCCCGCACCAGAAACCGGAACAGGTTACGCAAGGAAACCAAATGTCGGGCCACCGAACGTGCGCCGAGGCCCCGATCGTATAGTTGCTTAAGAAAGGCACGGATGCCGTCCCGATCAACGGCCGACGGAGATTTTCCCAAGCGACGAAGATAAACTGAAAATTCCCTAAGGTCTCGGCGGTAACTCTCAATGCTATTAGGCGCCAGCCCTTTTTCAACACGAGCAAAGTCAAGAAACAACTGCACTTCTTGGATAAGGTGGGGGGACGAGGCAGGCAAAGGGGGCGTCGTCTCCTGGGAGGATCCCGCAGCGGGCTGGAGGTCGCCACCGATAGTCGTCCGTGCGGGCGCTCGATGAAGGTGGTCGCGACTCGGCATACTAGCCAATCTGGAACGAATCGTCAATTCAATACCACACAAGAGCGGTTGGACAGTAGGAATCAGTCCTCCCCAGCAGGCGAGGGCGCGTCGAGAATCCTCCCACGTCTATATCTAAGCCATTTTTTATCAACCAATTAGGAGATCTTTCCAAATGGGAGCCCCAATTCATCGCCGAAATACTTGACAGGCCCATTCCGCGCCCTATACTAGCACAAGCTATTTTCAGTGACCAAGAAGCATTTAACAGAAGATTGCGTTTAGGTAAAGAAATATTATTTGTGAAAAACGGCCTCCCCTCAACCCGTAAACGCGTGGTCATTCGGAAGCTCGATAAAGGGCTCATCAAGGGTTTTATTGACCCCAACGGCTGCCTTGCAGCGGAGCTTGAGGTGCTGGATCGAGAAGGGCGGCTGTCTCGCATCCCCATGTCCGAGATTAAGGGGGTGTTCTTCGTGCGGGACTTTGAGGGCAACCCCGACCGTGCCGAACGGAAAGTCTTCCGCAGTCGCCCCAGGCTGGCGGGGCTCTGGGTGCGGATGACATTCAAGGACAGCGAGGTTCTGGAGGCAATCCTTCCCAACAATCTCCTGGAAGTAGATTCGCTGGGATATCTGGTGACTCCTCCGGATGTCTACTCGAACAACCTCCGAATCTTTATTCCCCGGTCGGCGCTTACCGAGATGGAAGTCTTAGGCGTGATTTCGGATGGGGTGGTCAGACGCATGTCACAGCGCGCCGCCCAAGCTCGGGCCACCCTCACAGGCGAACAACAGTTTGGTCTGTTTGCAGGAACAAATCCCCCGGAAAAGAAATAACACTTCCCGATGAACCGGCGAGCGGGAAGGGATGGGTGTGCCCTAAGATCAAGCCAGGTTGCGGAGGCGGTCATTCCTGGCAGGAGGTTCACGGTGACGGAGCGACGGCTTGCACGGGTGGCAATTCCATCCGTTGATGAATGGCGTAAAGGACGAGTTCCAACCGGTCGGATACCCCGACCTTATCGTAAATAGTGCGGAGATGGTTCTTGACCGTCTGCTCGGAAATGGAGAGGTGTGTGCTGATTTCCCGGTTACGCCAACCCTGCATCAAGTAGCTGATGATGGTTTTCTCCCTGCGGGTCAGGGTATCGACAGGGCGAGGAGGGTTGTCGGGTCGCGCCTCGAGCAGCTTCGCCATGGCGGAAACGTGCTTTTTCGGAATCCAGGTCTCCCCCTCGGTGACGCGCCGGGCGCACTTGACGAAAAGTTGCGGGTCAACTGTCTTGAGAATCACTCCGGCCGCGCCGCTACGGACATGGTGCATCGATGATTCATCGGAGAAAGAGGAAGCCGTGGCGACAATCTTACACCGAGGCGCGGCCTCCAGCACTGCGGAGATCAGGTTACCGCTGCTTTCGGTAAGGATCTCTTCCTGGACAAAAACCAAATCAGGCCGAAATGTTTCCGCCTTCGTCAAGACCTCGCCGGCATTCTCAGCCTCAGCAACGACACGGAGATCATCCTCCACGGCGAGAAGCTTCTTGAGGCCAAGCCTGAAGATGCCCTCCTTGTCAGCCACAAGGACGCGTATTTTTCCCTTTGAAGGCCGGGCAGTTCCCATTCGTTGATTCCGCATTAATCGCTCTGGGCGAGCTCCTCGGGAGCCCTCTCCAGCGAATGATAACTGCGATCATAGTCTACTTGGGGTGTCTTTTGCGAGAAATCTTGGGGCGGCCCGGATTGTAAATTAGTGGCTTACGGGGGAACGCCTGCCCCCAGACCCAGCCCGAGGCATGGGACGTAACTCGTACTCATCGATAACAGCTCCCAGCCCCTGAACCTGCCCATGTTGGTTCCATCGCACGACTCGTCCCTGGCACAACAGCTCCAATGGAACTTTGGTCACTTCACGGGGAAGCACCACCTTGATCGTGACGGAAGTTGCCCGGTGGAGGCGGACCGGAATTTCGATGAACAATCCGCTGCCGCTGATGTTGCCCGTTTTGCCCAAGGCTTGCTTTAGGCTCCCGGCGCGACTCTTCCACTGGATTTCAACCGGAAGTTCCATCTGAATTCGCTGACTTGTGCGACGCTGATTCATCTTCATTATGACTCCCCAGGACGAATCTACACGAAAGCTTAGCCTTTTTCCTGCCGCCTCGCAAGTGGCGCGAGGGTAACTCATTTTCTTTCTGCTTGCACGAGCGAAGGAGCGCCATACCGGGGTGGCGGGAATGGCGCTCCCTTGAGGTTTCACCCCGGTATGCGGTCTGACTGCCACTACCAAAGAGCCCAGTCCCGATAAAGTCTGGGTCGGACCCTCTCCAGGTAACCGGTAGCCATCCGCTTTCTGCCAGTGTGGCTGATCCGGCTCCCCTTTACCTTACCCACCACTTCGGAGGTAAGGCACTGTTGAAGCGAATCTACGCGGTTTGCACACGCTAGCCAATGTCACGACTGTACCAGTACTTTCGTACTAAAACAGCGGTCAGAAGTCAGATGCCGGACTTGAGGATTTAGGATTTGGGGTTCAGGACCGAGGTGAATTGTAACACCTGCGCTGCTGACTCCTGGCTTCCGGCTCACAGCTTCTGTGATACGCTTGCCCATGTACGTGAGGGCTCGTGTGGACCCCGTCTCTGTAGGCAAGGCTTTCGCGATGGAGCCACTTATCACAGGGAGATCTTTATGAAACTCGGCGAACTTGCGGCCCAACTTGGCTGCCAAATGGAGGGCCCAGGGGAATTGGAAATCACCGGGGTAGCGGGAATGGACGAAGCAAATGCCGGCGAGATCACATTTCTTTCCAACCCCAAATACCTTCCGAAGCTGCACACCACGCGCGCGGGGGCGATTATCGCCGGTTCGGATGTGGACACGCAGGGCAGGCCGGTGCTGCGTTCCGGCGATCCCTACATGGCGTTTGCCCGAGCGATTGAAGTATTCTACCCACCCCAGCGGCCGCCGGTGGGAATACATCCGACTGCCGTCGTCGCCCCCGACGCGAAGCTGGGGAACAATCCCTCCATCGGCCCCTACGTGGTCATCGAAGCCGGCGCCGAAATTGGTGACGATTGCGTACTCAAAGGTTTCGTCATGATTTACCCGGGAGTGAAAATCGGCGACCGTTTCTTCGCTCACTCGCACGCCGTGGTCCGCGAAAACGTTCGCATCGGCAATGACGTAATCCTCCAAAACGGCGTGGTGATTGGCGGCGATGGCTTCGGTTTCGTCCCGCGCCCCGACGGGACGTTTTACAAGATCGTGCAAGCCGGCATCGTCGTTATTGAAGACGGTGTGGAAATTCAATCCAACAGTTGCATTGACCGCGCCGCCGTGGGTGAGACGCGCCTGCACCGCGGCGTTAAGGTCGACAACCTTGTACAGGTTGCGCATGGCTGTGATATCGGCGAGAATTCCCTGCTCTGTAGCCAGGTGGGAATTGCCGGCAGCGCCAAGCTTGGACGGAACGTCATCCTGACCGGACAGGTCGGGGTGGCCGGACACTTGACCATCGGTGACCATGTGATTGCGACCCCGCAAACCGGAGTGCCGAACGACGTCAGGCCCCACACGACGATTTCCGGTTCTCCCGCCGTCGACCACGAGGTGTGGCTGAAAGCATCGGCCGTATATCGGCGGCTGCCGGAAATGTTCTCGGCTTACCGCAGGTTAAAAGGCCTTTTAGAAAAGGATAAGTCCTCATGACGGTCAACGTTAAAGTTGCCAAGCTTCACCCTGGGGCTTTGATGCCGAACTATGCGCACCGTGGCCCCTTCGGGGATTTGGCCGCCGATGTTTCGGCCTTAGAGGCGGCAGAGTTGGGGCCCGGCGAAATCAAGCCCATTCGTACCGGTCTCGCCTTCGAGTTCCCGCCGGAATTCGGTGCGCTCGTCGAGGACCGCTCCGGCTTGGCTTTGAAGGGAATCTGCACGCTGGCCGGGGTAATCGATCCCGGCTACCGCGGCGAGTTAAAAGTAGTTCTGATTAACTTGGGCAAGGGACATTTCCGTATTAATGCTGGGGACCGCATTGCACAGTTGCGGATTATCCGGAGAGTGGGGGTGGACTTCACCGTAGTCGATGCCGTCTCCCCCACAGAACGCGATGTGCGCGGGTTTGGAAGCACAGGAACGTAAAGACTATGGTTCTCCAGCGATTGTCTCCGCTTC
>Ga0335085_10010205_pt1 | contig 14054 bp, 13 predicted proteins | sample Lox_Sample_45_FD_206712 | JGI IMG/M metagenome (GOLD analysis project Ga0335085, IMG submission 206712) | Soil microbial communities from Loxahatchee National Wildlife Refuge, Florida, United States - Lox_Sample_4.5 | ecosystem: Environmental > Terrestrial > Soil > Wetlands | place: USA...
CCTTTCGCGACTTCTGGAATCTCCTCAGCCCCAACTACGCCATCCACATCATCACCCCCTCCGGCAAACTCGAAGCCGTCCCCGGCTACTACGAAGACTTCGAATACTACCGCGGCGCCACCAACTTCATCGCGAAGCTGAAAACCAGCTAACAACGGACCGCTAACATCCTGCTCGTTCTCGAATTCGTCCATTCATCAGATGTTCCCTTTTCCGTCTCCAAATTTCTAACTTCTAGAGCATTGACAGAAAAGATGTAGCGATGAAGAGCGAGGATTTTTGGTTTTTGGCGAGGCTTCGGCGAAGGAGCAGGTTTGAAAAACCCTGTAACTGAGCTGAAACGAAGCCAAAAACCAAAAAGACCGCTCTCCATTTCGCTTCACCTCATCGCTACAGCTTTGATGGAAATGCTCTAATCGGCGAAAGGAGCGAAAGGATAGGGCATGCACGATGGCGGCAGGAAAAACAGAGCGGGAAGAGAAAACTCAACGCGTTTCCGCGTTCCGCGCTTCGAATTCCGCGTTGAAAGTCGCAAGTTGTTGATTTTGGTGGTTTTTGTTGGTTTTTTGAGCATTTTGCGATGAAAAAATGTGCCCCCGACCCCCGACCCTTTCGAAACGAATAGGAGCACCGGATTTTTTTCAACCGACGATAACCTCCCAACCGCATGGGCGGGCCGAAAAAACAATTTGACGCCGCCGCCATCCCTACCTACCGTTCGGTAAGTTCCTTGATGGCTATTCATGCTTTGAATTCGGAAACGCGCGCCGATATTTTGCGTGCCGCTCTCAAACGATTTGCCCATAGCGGTTACGCCGCGGCGTCCGTGCAGCAAATCGTCGACGAGGCAAAGGTTTCAAAACCGGCGTTGTATTATTATTTTCGGGACAAGGCCGGCTTGTTCCAGGCGCTCGTGGACACCGCGCACGACGAGCGGCTCCGCCTGATGCAGGCGGCGGTTGCGCGCAGAAAGGATTTGAAGGCGCAATTGATCGAAATTCTGGCGGCATCCTTCGATCATTTGCAGAAGAACCGCGAATTGATGCGGATTGCCTTTGCCACGGCCTTTGCCGCGCCGGGCGAGATGCCCGAGGGCCTGCATTGCTCGGAAAAATGCGAGCGGAATTTTGAGTTCGTCCACTCGGTGATGAAAAAGGCGCTGAAAGCGGGAGAACTGGACAAACGGTTCGACAGCCGCGAGCTTGCGTACGGATTTTACGGCCAGCTCAACGCGTACCTGGTGTCGCAGTTGTTGATGCCGGATTGCCGTCTGGACCGCGATACCGCCCGGCGGGTCGTTGAATTGTTTTTGGCAGGTGCTGCCGCGAGGAAGCGGGGGAACCGATAGCCTCCCGGGAACTCTGAATATAAGTTTATGAAATCGAAAATTGCTTTGTCCATCATCACTGTACTCGTGGTGGTGGCTGTGTTGGCGGGAATCAAAGTTATGCAGTTTAAGGTTCTTGCGGCCACGCCGTGGACGCAGCCGCCCGAAACCATTTCCTCCGCCGTCGCACACAACGAAGAATGGCAGGACACATTTTCCGCCGTCGGTTCCATCAGCGCCGTCCAGGGCGTCACCGTCACGCCGGAAATCGCCGGGACGATAAGTGAAATCGCTTTTGAATCCGGTGCCGTGGTCAAAAAAGGCGATTTGCTCGTCCGCTTCGATACCTCCACCGAGGAAGCGCAACTCAAAGCCGCCAACGCCCAGCTCGAGTGGACCCGCCTCACTGCCGAACGCACCAAGAAACTCCGCGCGGACAGCACCGTCTCACAATCGGAATTTGATCAAGCCGATGCCGCGTGGAAACAGGCCAAGGCCAATGCCGACGCCATCCAGGCCGTCATCGACAAGAAAACCATTCGCGCGCCATTTGATGGCAAACTCGGCATTCGCCAGGTGAACCTCGGTGAATACGTGGACGCCGGGAAACCAATTGTCTCCTTGCAATCGCTCACCCCGGTCTACGCCGATTTTTCTCTGCCGCAACAAGCTCTCTCCCAAATTAAAACCGGCATGACGGTCCACGTGATGCTCGACACCTATACCAACAAACAATTCGAGGGCACGCTCACGGCCATCAATCCCGACCTTGATCAATCGACCCGCAGCGTCCGGTTGCAAGCCACGCTGGACAACCCCGGGCAGCTCATGCGCCCCGGGATGTTTGCGCGCGTGGAAGTGGTTCTGCCCACCGAGGAAAAAGTGCTCGTGATTCCCGCGACTGCGATTTTGAGCGCTCCTTACGGCGATTCCGTTTACATCATTGAGAAAGGCACGAACGCCCCGAACAGCCTCGTCGTGCGCCAGCAATTCGTTCAGACGGGCCGCGCGCGTGGCGATTTCGTCGCCGTTCAATCAGGGCTTAAACCCGGGCAGCACGTGGTCAGCTCCGGCCTCTTCAAACTGCGCAACGGCGCGGCAGTGACCGAGAACAACGACATCGTCCCGAAAGCCAGCGAGAAACCGAAGCCGTCCGATAGCTGAGACGCCCATGAAGTCTTTTACCGATCTGTTTATCCGGAGGCCGGTACTCGCCATTGTGGTGAACCTGGTGATTTTGATCGCCGGTCTCCAGGCCATTCGCACCGTCAATGTCCGTCAATATCCTCGCAGCGAAAACGCCACCATCACGATCAAGACGGTCTACGTCGGCGCGAGCGCGGATCTCGTCCGCGGCTTCGTCACGACGCCGCTGGAACGCTCCATTGCGGCGGCCGATGGCATTGATTACATCGAATCGCAAAGCACGCTCGGCCTTTCCACCATCATCGTGCATCTCAAGCTGAACTTCGAAGCCAACAAGGCGCTCGCGCAAATCAGCTCCAAAGTCGACCAGGTCCGCAACGATCTCCCGCCGGAGGCGGAAGTGCCCGCCCTCGATGTGGAATCGGCCGACACGCAATACGCGCTGGCTTATCTGAGCTTCACCTCGGACATCCTTCAGGCAAACCAGATAACGGACTATCTCGTGCGCGTCGTTCAACCGCGTCTCACGGCCATCGAGGGCGTGCAGCGCGCAGACATCCTCGGCGGCCGCACGTTTGCCATGCGCATCTGGCTGAAGGCGGATCGTATGGCGGCGTTGAACATCAGCCCCGACCAAATCCGTCAGGCGCTCGCGAACAATAACTTCCTTTCCGCCGTCGGCCGCACCAAGGGCTCGCTCGTCCAGGTCAATCTTTCCGCCAACACCGACCTCCGTTCGGTCGATGATTTCAAAAATCTCGTCATTCGCCAGAACGGCGACCAACTCGTCCGCCTGAGCGATGTCGCCGACGTTGAGCTGGGAGCGGAGGATTATGACAGTGAAGTCCGTTTCAGTGGTGAACGCGCTGTGTTCATGGGCATCTGGGTTTTGCCCAACGCCAACTCGCTGGACGTCATCAAACGTTGCCGGGTGGAAATGGAATCCATCCAGAAAGAACTCCCCAGCGGCCTCACTGGTCGTGTCGCGTACGATGCAACCACCTACATTGATGACGCCATCCACGAGGTGATAAAGACGCTGACCGAAACACTCATCATTGTGGCGATTGTTATTTTCCTGTTTCTCGGCTCCCTGCGTTCCGTGCTGGTGCCGTTGGTGGCCATTCCGATTTCATTGATTGGCGCGGTTTTCCTGATGCAAGTCTTTGGCTTTACGTTGAACCTCCTCACGTTGCTGGCGGTAGTGCTCTCAGTCGGTCTGGTCGTGGACGACGCCATCGTCATCGTGGAAAACGTCGAACGCCACATTCGCGAAGGGCAAACGCCGCTCAACGCCGCATTGCTCGGCGCCCGCGAGCTCGTCGGACCGGTCATCGCCATGACTATCACGCTCGCGGCTGTGTACGCACCGATCGGTTTGCAAGGTGGTCTTACCGGTTCGTTGTTCCGCGAATTTGCCTTCACCCTGGCCGGCGCAGTCTTCATTTCCGGTGTTGTCGCGCTGACGCTTTCACCGGTGATGTCCTCGAAGCTCATCAAGGCCGGTGGCGAAGAACGCGGATTGGTCGGCAAAATCAATCATACATTCGACCGGATACGCCATGGCTATAGCCGCGTGCTCGATGCGACCCTCTCCGCGCGTCCTGCTGTTTACATCATTTGGATCGTGCTGAGCCTGTTGACCATTCCGCTGTACATGTTTTCCAACAAGGAACTCGCCCCCACTGAAGACCAGGGTTTTGTGTTTGGCGCGGTTCAATTTGATGCCAACGCGACCATCGATCAGCGCTCTTTCTATGCGGACGAGGTCAACAAAATGATGATGAGCGTTCCGGAAAAGGACCGCACATTCCAGTTAACCTCGCTGGATCAAAGCATTGGCGGGCTCGTCCTCAAACCCTGGGGCCAGCGCAAGCGGACGACGTTTCAAATCCTGCCGGAAGTCCAGGCCAAAGTGAACAGTGTCCCGGGCGTCAAGGCGTATATCGGCCAGCCGTCAGCATTGCCCGCTGGTGGAACCTACCCGGTTGAATTTGTGATTGCCTCGACATTTGACCAGCAGCACATCCTTGAATTCGCCCAGCAGATTGAACAGAAAGCCATGGCCAGCGGAAAGTTCGCGTTCCTCGATATCGACACGAAAGTCGATCAACCCGAAACGGAACTCGTGCTCGACCGCGACAAAGTCGCCGCACTCGGATTGAACATGGCAGACGTCGGCGCGGATCTCTCGGCGCTCGTCGGCGGCAATTACGTGAATCGGTTCAACTTCGCCGGTCGCAGTTATAAAGTCATTCCCCAGTTGAAGCGTGTCGAACGGCTCAACGCGAGCCAGCTCGAAAGCACTTACGTAAAAGGACCAAACGGTCAGCTTGTGCCGCTCAGCACCTTTGCAAAACTGGTCACCAAAACAGAGCCGCGTTCGCTGAATCGTTTTCAGCAATTGAATGCCGTGAAAATCCAGGGTGCTTCAATCCTGCCGCTGGATCAGGCGCTCAAGTTCCTCGAAGACACGTCGGCGCAGATTTTGCCCAAGGGATATTCCATCGGCTACACCGGCGAGTCGCGGCAGTTGCGCGTGGAAGGCAGCAAATTCCTGCCGATGTTCCTTCTTTCGGCGGTGCTGATTTTCCTCGTGCTCGCGGCGCAGTTCAATAGCTTCCGCGATCCATTTATCATCCTGCTCGGTTCCGTGCCGCTCGCCATGTTTGGCGCGCTTGTGTTTTGCTTCTTGAAAATGCCCGGACAGGGAATTCCCTTCTTCACGAACGGCTGGACCACCACGCTGAACATTTATTCCGAAGTCGGGCTCGTGACACTCGTCGGGTTGGTTTCGAAAAACGGCATCCTCATCGTGCAATTCGCCAACGAATTGCAGCGGGCCGGGATGACCAAAATGAAAGCTGTCCGCGAAGCGGCGCTCGTGCGTTTGCGTCCCGTGCTCATGACCAGCGTGGCCACTGTTTGCGGTCACTTCCCGCTGACACTTGTCACCGGCGCCGGCGCCGCGGCCAGAAACTCCATCGGTATTGTCATCGTGGCGGGCATGGCGTTGGGGACCATCTTCACCCTGCTGGTAATTCCTTCCATCTACGTTCTGCTCGCCAAGCAGCACGCCGGCGAAGAGCCGGGGGCTCTGGGACGCGAATTTGACGTCAGCGAACCGGCGCTCGAATCCGCCGGCAATGCCTGATGGATGGATTTGGTGGAGGACGAAGGCGGCCGGGTGGCAGGGCTTCTTCGTTCGGGGGTTGAAAATTATTTGGTGGCCAGAACGTCGTCAATTTTTTTGCGCAGTTCATGGGTCACGGCGTCCACAGAGCGATTGCCGTCCACAATGTTGAAGCCGTAGGTCTTTTGCAAATCACGAAAGGCCGCCTGCATGGCGGTTTGGTATTGGAGGAAGCTGTCGAACATATCGCGCGACAGGCCGAGGTCCATGCCGCTTTCCCAATAATCCAAAGTTGCGTTCTTGGAGAGATTGCGCTGGACCAGTTCCTCGGCTTCGACTTCGAGATAGAACACGGCATCCGGCACGGGCGCGATGCCGTAAAGATTTTTGAGCCACGCCTCGTCCATTCCGCGGACCATGTCGCGGGCCATGAGCGTGTAAACGTAGCGGTCGGCGAGAACAATAAATCCGGCCTTGAGCGCAGGCAGAATGATGTTTTCCAACTGGTCCGCGAAATCGGTCGCGTAAAACAAGCTGAGCGTGGTGCGGCTAAGAATGTTTCCCTCCTGTGCGCGCTCGAGTTCCTCGCTGACGAGGGAGGAGCGTTTCAGGCCCACTTGCACTGTTGCGTGGCCACAGGTTTCGAGCCAATCGACGAGCCGCGCGATTTGGGTGGAGCGGCCGGAGCCATCGGCGCCCTCGACGACGATGAGCTTGCCGACCAGTTCCTCAAGGTTCACGCGGGGAATGCCTTGCCCGTAAAATCGCCGCGGGCCGCATTCTGGAACGATGATCTGGTTCTGTTTTTTCTTTTTCATTCCAGCGGCTCTTCCTCGGGCTCGACAGGTTTCGGCTTCACTTTCAACGGCGGCGGCAGCGGCAGCGGGCTTTGCCGTTTGAACCGGGAAAGATCAATTCGCTGGCTCACCAATTGGCGCACGATGCCCTGCTGCGCTTCCACGCGCTGGTTTGCGTCGATGACGATGAAATTGAACTCCGTGCTCATGGCGAGGTATTGCTCGAGGATGCGGCCCTGAAAAATGCGGAAGCTTTCGTAAGGGTCGGCGGACAGGCGCAAATCCATCCCGGCCTCGAAGAATTTCAGCTTGGGCCGGCCGTCGAGGATGCGTTTGAGCGAAACTTCGAGGTCGGCTTTGAAAAAGAAGGTGAGGTCCGGGAGCGTCGCGAAGTTGTAAATGCCCCGCACCCATTCCGGCGGGCAACCGCGCACGGTGTCGCGGCCGAAGGCGGTGAAAATATACCGATCGCAGAGGACGAGGTAACCCGCGCGCAGCAATGGAAGGAGATGCCGCTCGTAACGGTCGGCAAAATCCGTGGCGTGAATCAGGCTGAACGTGGTGGGCGAAAGCAGTTCGCGTTTTTTGCCCTTGCTGGTGGCGGATTTGACGAGCTCCGAGGAATTCCATTCGCTGAAATAGACACGCATGCCCTCGGCTTCAAGCCAGCGCTTGAGCAGATAAATCTGGGTGGACTTCCCTGAACCATCCAGGCCTTCGACCGCGATCAGGCGGCCGGGAAAATTCCGTTCGGCGAACGTTTTCATTCCGTTGGCGGCGAGCATAGCGAGGGGGTCAGATAAATGGAACGTAAAACGTGAATGAAGGAGCGGTTGAGGTTATTCGCAGGCTTTGTTCCATGGCGGCATGAATGCCGCGCTCCGGGAATGGCACGTGTGTTAAATCGCGCCCGTTTCACTGCGCGCCCTTTCCAAAACTTTCGGCGAGCGCGACCGCCTTCAACATCGCCTTGGCTTTGTTCACTGTCTCCTGAAATTCCGCTTCGGGCGTCGAGTCGTTGACCCAGCCGCCGCCGGCCTGGACGTAGGCCTTGCCGTTCTTCACCAACGCGGTGCGGATGGTGATGCAGGTATCGAGGTTGCCGTTGAAGGAAAAATAGCCGACGCATCCGCCGTAAGGGCCGCGCGCGGTCTGCTCCAGTTCCGAGATAATCTGCATGGCGCGGATTTTTGGCGCGCCGCTCAACGTGCCCGCGGGGAAAGTGGCGCGCATCAAATCGTAAAGCGTTTTGTCCGGGGAAAGTTTCCCTTCGACCTGCGAAACGATGTGCATCACGTGGCTGTAGCGCTCGATGATCATCAGGTCGCGGACCTGGACGGAGCCGAAATCGCAGACGCGGCCAAGGTCGTTGCGCGCAAGGTCCACCAGCATGACGTGCTCGGCGCGTTCCTTCGGGTCGGCTAGTAATTCCTTTTCCAGCGCGAGATCTTCCTCGGTGGCGGCGCCGCGGCGGCGTGTGCCGGCGATGGGGCGGATTTCGACGGTGCGATCTTCGCAGCGGACGTGGATTTCCGGCGAGGCGCCCACGAGGGAGAAGCCGTCGAACTCCAGCAGGAACATGTACGGCGAGGGATTGATGCTGCGCGCGGCGCGGTACAAATCAATCGGTGTGGCGTTGAACTGCGTGGAAAAACGCTGTGAGCCGACCACCTGGATGATGTCGCCGGCGGTGATGTATCGCTTGGCTTTGGAGACGTTTGCGAAAAACTTGTCCTTCGGCACGTTGGATTCGAACGGCACGGAGGGCGTTTCGTTGGGAACGGTGACGGGGCGGTGTTCGCTGGGTTGTTCGAGCAGCGAAACGAGCCGCTCGATTTCCGCGACGGCATTTTCGTGAGCCTCCTCGGGATTCGCGGCATCCTCGAGAACGGCGTTGACGAGCACCGTGATGGTCTGGGCGACGCGATCGAAAATCAAAAGCTGGTCCGCGATGAGGAAGATCATCGTGGGCGTGCCCAACTCGTCGTTCGGCGGGCGCGGCACAATGGGTTCGACGTCGTGGATGAATTCGTAGCCGATGAAGCCGACGGCGCCGCCGGTGAACCGCGGCAGGCCCGGCACTGGGACGGCGCGGTATTTTTTCATGACGCGCTCGACGACTGCGAGGCCGTCCTTCACGTTTTTTGCGCCGGCTTCGCGCGAGACGGAAAAGGTTTCGATGGTCTTTCCATTCTCGATGATTTCGACGCAGTTGCCGGTCTGGCGGATGAGCGCGCGGGGATTGCAGCCGACGAAGGAGTAGCGGCCGATGTGTTCGCCGCCTTCGACCGATTCAAAAAGGAAAGATTCGCCGGCGCCGCGGATTTTTCGGTAGGCCGAAAGCGGCGTTTCAATATCGGCAAGCAGGCGTCGCGTGACGGGGATCAGGTTCCCCTGCGCCGCGAGCTTCCGGAATTCATCGAGACTGGGTGAATACATCTCGCGGTTATTTACCCGGAAGATCGCTGGTTTCGCAAGCGCAGGAATCCGTCAGGGACGATTTAAATGCCACGCCGTTGACGAGGACGCCGTTTGTTTCCTGACGGCGTTTCTCTTTTCGTTCTTCGGCGCGGCGCATTCGCCAGATGGCGAGCGTGGTGTAAAACGCGACGGCGACGGCGTAGGTGACGATGCCCATGCCGATGGCGAGCGGGATCACGAGATTTCGACTGAGGAAAATGAGCGCGATGCCGACAGCGGCGCTGAGCAGTGTGTTGCCGGCGAGGCACAGCAAATAGAGCATGATGGGCGTTTCCTGGATGCGCCGCACGTGCCAATCGCGATAATTTTCTTCGCCCATGGAGCGCATGAGCCAGGCGGATTGGAAATTCCGCGCGGCGATGAGGACGCTCATGGTGCTGATGGCGATGGCGGTCATGAGCCAGAAGGACATGCCGAAACAAATGCCGACGTTCAGGAGGATGCCCCAGCGCCAGCCCAGTTTTTTGGCGATGGGATTTCCTTCGAGCACGAGGTTGGGCGTGGCGACCCACGTGCTGATGAAGTCCATGCTGCGCGCGAACGCGAGCAACAGAACCATCAGGCAGTAATCGCGGCTGCCGAATCGAAGCATGTCGTCCATAAATTAATTGTGCTCAGCGCGTTCTCCTTTTAAGCGGTTACCATAGCCCATCATTTCTTTTTGTAAATGTCACCTGGCGTTTTCAGCATCGGTTCGGTGGTTTTGAACGAGCCGCCGTCGCCTTCGATGGAACGGAAAAAGCAGGATTTGTAGCCTTCATGACAGGCGGCGCCGACCTGCTCGACCTGGATGAGCAGGGTATCGCCGTCGCAATCGAAGGCGATGTCTTTGACGGTCTGGGTGTGGCCGCTTTCTTCGCCTTTCATCCAGAATTTCTGGCGGGAACGGCTCCAAAAATGAGTCTTGCCGGTGGCGACGGTTTTTTCGAGGGAAGCACGATTCATCCAGGCCATCATCAGGACGCGGCCGGTGCCCTGCTCTTGAACGATGGCAGGGATGAGGCCGTTGGCGTCGAATTTCAATTTGTCGTAAAAGCTCATTTCGTCGGCGCAGTGTAATGGCAAATTTATGGAATTAAACGGGAAAAATCGGAAGGCGGGGGAAAAGTGGAAGGCAGAAAGCAAAAAATATTGATCGCAAAAAACCGCAAAAAACCGGAGAAAAGGGTCAAGGGTCGAGAGTCGAGGGGGACGCGTGCGGCGCACCCATTCCGGGGGGGCTACTTCAATTTGGTTCAATTTAGTGCAATTCACTTTAGTTTGGAGATGTAGCGGAAGGGAAAACAGCGGACATCGAACATGCATTGTCGAAATGGTCCTGGCGAATTCGAGAAAAAGGGGAGCGCGCTCGCCCCGGGCGCAGTGAGTCGCGCCCTGGCGGCTCACTTTAGCGCTCGAATCTTGCCCGAATTTTAATGACTGCGGACGCCTCCGTGTTCGGCGCGGGGCGCACCGAACAGCAGCCGGGGCGGCTGCGCTCCCCAATTCTTCTCGTTTTCCTGCTTTCTTCATTTCTCCCTTTTCATCGCTGGCACTTTATCAAAAAACACTTACGACGAAAAACTTACGGTAAGCTTTTCCGCATAAACAACTGATGGATAGTGAGATTTAATTGAAATTGGGTTTAAAATTGAGGCGAAAAATCGGCGTAAGTGGTGTACGAGGGTACCGGGTAGAGGGTCGAGGGAAGGGCGTTTGGGTGACTCGGAATCTCTTGCACGCATGGAAATTTGGGCATTAAATCGAGGTGTGAACAAGGAAGCCCGGTCGTGATTTGCTGGATCGATATGCACACGCTTCAAACTAGAATCAGCATTCGCAGTCAGGCGGTTTTGGTGATGGCGAGCGTTCTTTTGTGGTACTGGTCGGTTATTGACGTCTTCTATAACGGCAATGCGTCGATTTGGGGTGCTCTGATGATTTCGCTGCCGCTGTTGACCGCGATTCTTATGCTGAATTTGATCGGGTCTTACCGGCGGTTGGGAAAAATAAATCGCGGATGGTTTTGGGTGGCGTTGATCGCGGCCTGCAGTTGTTGGATTTTGGTTGGGAGCTTGTTGGTCTTGGTGTTAGAACTGGTGAGGAGGCTTTGAGCGTGAGCGGTTAGGAACGGATATGAAATCCAGGCATCAGGCACTGGTTAAAGTTCTGCGAAAAGCGCGAGAGTTTCTTGCGCGTCCGGATAACGATTTCGTGTGGTCCTCGCGGGAGGACGCCGCAGCGGCGCTCAACGAGGTGGACGGCATCATTGCGCGGATCGAGTCGGACAAGCTGCCTGATCGATCGAAAATTGAGGTTCTGTTTCTCCCGACGGGACCGATTCAGGAGGTCAGCATCAGCAGCGGATGGGGACGGGAATTTCTGGATTTGGCAAGGCGTTTCGATGATGCGGTGGCGCGAGCTTACGGCGAGAATATTTTGGCTGAGTTGGGACGAATTTTGCCGGGGAAGTGGAGGCGGAAGTAAGAGTGTTGCGGCCGCGAATGACGAGAAGTCGTATTAATTTATGAACTCTAAAATTTCACTACTCACATTGGTTGCTGCGGCATGTTTGGCTGGCTGCAGCACTACGTCATTGCATCAGGAACCATCGGGACCGCCGGTGGCGGCTGCACATACCACGCCGTTGGCGGGGGTAGAGGCTACGGAGGCGAGGCAGGCGGCGACGAGTTTTCTTCAAGCGGTGGCGAGCCGGGATTGGAATGCGGTGGCGAAGTTTTGGCCGCCGCATGCGCCGTCGCGTTTCGAGGATGTTTTCACCGAAAAGACGAAGGCAGTCGTGGGCGGACTGCAAATTATTTCCATCGGCGGGCCGTACCGGGAAGACTCGGCATCGCCGGGAGTGTTTGTTCCCTACGCGGTCCGGTTCACGAATGGCGATGTGCAGAGGAATAATCTGCAGTTGATGAAAAATTCGGATGGCCAGTGGGTTTGGCTGGGAGGGTTTTAGCAAATTCGCAATGAATTCGACGATGAAAATGGCCCTGGTTGTGGGAGTGCTGGCTTTGCTGCTCGCACGGGTGGCGGCGAGGTCCAATAAGGCGCTTGGGCGTGGGAGCCGATGGCGGCTTTTGATTGGAATGGCGGCGGTGCTGGTGGTGTTGCTGATCCTGATGAACCCGGAGTTTTTGGGGTTGGGGCTTCTTGGCGATACGGCTTTTTTCGATCTGCTGCTTTTGGGGGTGAGTCTCCAGTTGGAAACGATCCTGGGGCACGTGTTTCGTTTCGGTGTTTGGATTTATTCGAAGGTGCGATGGTGGATTCTGGCCAGGAGCGTGGGCATGATTTCGATTTTGCTGGCGGTGGATGCGGTGGGGGAGAAGGTTTCGGAGGTTCAAAAATTCCTGGGGCGTCTTCGGTAGAGTATTCTCAGAAATAGCGTAGTAGCCGCGGATATCAGTCCACGCGAGTTTTCTCGAAAAATAAGTTGCTCGCGCCGACCAGGAGATCGGCGCTCCGACTTTTGCAGAGGTCTCCTTCGGGATTGCTGCACCGACCCGCACCGATGACTTGTTTTGGCCCCGGTTCTTTTCGGTAATTTGTCCTGGTAATTAACATAATCCTCACCGACGAATGTTGAATGGCGCCGACTCACGTCGGCGGCTACAGCATCGGGGCGGCGGCGCGCGGAGCGACGCGCCCTACCTTTCTAACGATTCCAGTGCTGCATCAGAAGGGGCCAGCCGTGGACGAAGGCTTGCCAGAGCAGCACGCCGAGCAGGATGAGGCCGAGGAGTGTGAACAGGAGCCGGCGGCGGGCTTTGGCGCGGTCGGGTTGTTCCCAATACCAGGCGACCCAGACGCTGATTTCGTAGAGGCATTGCAGGGGGACGAACATGGTGAGTTGCGTGATGACTTCGGGGGTGGTGAGGATGGCGCCGAGGAAGAGGTTGATGACGATCATGTAGCGGCGCGCTTTGCGGAGCGTGGAATAATCTATCACGCCGATTTTCACGAGGGTGAGAATGACCACGGGCAATTCAAAGCCGAGACCCATGCCGAGCATGAATTTGCAGACGAAGCTGATGTAGTCTTCCGCCTTCCACTGGAACGCGCCGAGGCCGAGCCAATTGGAATACATTTGCGAGGCCGACAGCGCGACGGGCATGAGGACGAAGTAGCAGAAGGCGACGCCCGCAATGAATAATCCGCCGCCGAAGAAGAGGCCGCGGTAGACGTATTTGCGCTCGACCATTTTGAGCGCGGGGAAAACAAAGGTGGCGATGAAGTAGAAAATGAACGGCCCGGCCAGGACCATGCCGCCGTAAAATGCGGCCTGAAAGGCGACTACGAAACCGCCGGCGGGGCTGAGGTTGATCAATTCGATCTGGGCGTGTTTCGCCTGTTCGGCGGCGGATTGGTCGGGGTCGACGCGCAGGGAGAGCATTTGATTGGTGCCGACGGTAACGGGTTCGAGCTGGGCGACGACGAAGCGGTTGGTGCCGAGGGAGAACAGTTTTTGTTGGTCGGGCGGGAGTTGGTAGACGCCGAGGCGCTGATTGCCGAGCCGGACCGTGACGACCTGGTTGGTGGCGGGATAGGTGACGCGCGCCTTGCTGAGGGGCCATTTGATGATGCCGACGACGTAGTTGCCGGCGAGGAGGCAGACGAACATCGCCACGCCGAGGGTGACGATGCTTTTGATTAAAACCCAGCGAAGGTCTTCGAGGTGTTCGAGGAAACTTTTTACCGGCCCGCCTTCCTCGTCTTCTTCAAGGCGTTCTTGGTCGAGGGCCATTAATGGGAATGCTCAGGAAGCAATCAGGCCTTGGGCTCCGTACCGGAAGAAGACTGGGAAACGACGCGTTCGTCAGGACGAGGCGCGGGGGTGGCCAGCTTGCGCGGTTGCGCGGGGCGGTCATCCACGTCTGCGTTCTCGATTTCGTCGGTCACTTCCTTGGTAGCCTTCTTGAATTCACGAATGCCCTGGCCCAAACCGCGCGCCAATTCGGGCAGCTTTTTTGAGCCGAATAAAATCAAAATAGCCGCTAAAATGGCGAATACTTCCCAGCCACCCAGCATTGCTGCAAACATTGTATTCATAAAAAACTAACCTACGATGATAACCTTAAGTCGGGACGGGCTAATAGTAAAGCTCCAAAACCGGGCAAATATTGTGTCTACGCTCGCCCTCACCCCGGCCCTCTCCCCCGGGGAGAGGGAGACACTT
>Ga0335085_10010206_pt1 | contig 14053 bp, 9 predicted proteins | sample Lox_Sample_45_FD_206712 | JGI IMG/M metagenome (GOLD analysis project Ga0335085, IMG submission 206712) | Soil microbial communities from Loxahatchee National Wildlife Refuge, Florida, United States - Lox_Sample_4.5 | ecosystem: Environmental > Terrestrial > Soil > Wetlands | place: USA: Florida...
CTCCGCATCGAAAGCTGCCAGCCGCAGTCCATTGGGATGCTGTGTCTTCGCACCGGGCGGAAACATCATGTCGGTGTGAAACTGCAGGTCGCTGCCTTCAACGAACGGAATCGATCGCTTGCCCGCCAGCCTCAGCGCACCAGTCTCGCGAATCTTCGCCACCGTCGCATCAATTGCCTGCGGATTGATCGTTGCGGGTTCATGCCCCGCCAGCCCAAGCAGCACCGCTCTGTCCGTCGCGTGTCCCTTACCCGTCAGCGCCAGCGATCCGTACAGATCTGCCTGCACGCGCGCCACACGAGCCAGCCACCCCTGTTCGGCGAGCCCTTGCACAAAACGACACGCTGCCCGCATCGGACCCATGGTGTGCGAACTTGATGGACCGACTCCGATCTTGTACAGGTCAAAGAGACTCGTAGTCACGGTTGTGATTGTAGCTCTGTGCGCGCCATGCTCTCGACCGCCAGGGCAGAACTACGCTTGAGACTTGGCTGCTTTGCGCGTTTGCCGTGCATCCTGCTTCTTCCTTAGCCCCTGCTCGGCCCTGACCCACAGATCTTCAAAGGTCGCCCGCTCTGACGGTTCGCCGTGCACGAGGCAGGCGGTCATCGACAACGCCACGGTCTCTGCGCTAGATGCGTTGTATGCGTCAATGTACAGCTGAAGCCTGTCATCAAAGTAGTCCGGAAGTGCCTGACTGATGCCGAACACCGCAAACTCATTGCCGCCAACGCGCGCCAGCACATCCTGTCCGCGAAAGGCGTCGCGCAGGACCTTCGCCGCAGTCTGCAGCAGCTTGTCTCCCGCCTGGCGGCCCAGCCCCTCGTTGATCGGCTTGAGCCCGTCTATGCAAGCGCACAGCAGCCACGGAACCGCATGGATCCTCGCGGTCATGCGCAGCTGCTGTTCCGCCAGAATCGAAAATCCGCGCCGATTGCAAAGTCCTGTGAGCTCATCCCTCAGCGAAAGCTCCGCAATCTCCTGCTGCGCCGCCTCCAGTTCCACGCTTCGAGCCTGTGCATTCTGCTGCAGTTCCAACTGTAGAGTCACAGCATTCATCGCGGCTGCCGCTCCATCTGCGATGCCCTGAAGCAACTTCATCTCATCTTCCGTGGCCCGATGCGGCTTGCTCCAGTAGACCTCGACCGCGCCCACGGGCTTGGCTGCCCGAATCGGAACGATTGCGAGACCGCGTACGAAGGTCGAGCGGTACATCTCGACGGGAATTGCGGTGTTTCCCTGGATGTCTACTACGGAAACACCGGTCTGCTTATGCATCACCCATCCGGCGCCGCAGTCATTCATCGGAAACCTCGACCCTTTTGTTAGAGGCGCCGGTGCATCGTCGTCCAGAAAGCAACAATCCTCACCGGCTCGCAAAACAAAGGCAGATCCATCGGCTCCGGTCAAAAATCGCGCCTCGCGCAAGACCATCCGGATGAGCGTGCTCATATCCTGAGCGAATCCAAGTTGTTGCACGACGCCCAGAAGATGCTCCATCGCCCGGGCATAGTTCGAAAAACCAGGGCGCGCCGGCATGGGAGTTGTTGCAGGCATGGGGACTAAACGATCTCCTCTCAATTCAGTCCTCTGCCGCCAGGGTGGAGGACGCGCATCGCACTCCTCATCAACCTAGCATTCTGTTCAAACAATGCCTCTCCCACCTTCAGGTCAACGAGGCTGACGAAGGTCACAGCTGCATGAAATCTTTCGGTGTTACACTCCCCACACTTACCGCCATGCTCTTCAAAGCTCTCAGCGCGGCCGTCTATGGAATTGACGCCAACCTCATCGACGTCGAAGTCGATTACAGCGGCGTGGTCACCGACAAGGACAACTTCCACACCGTCGGCCTCCCCGATGCCGCCGTCCGTGAAAGCCGTGACCGCGTCCGCGCCGCCATCAAGAACTCCGGCTACCTGATTCCCCCCACCCACATCACCATTAACCTCGCACCGGCCGATCTCAAGAAAGAAGGCTCGGGATTCGACCTCCCTATCGCCCTCGCCATTCTCGGCGCCTATGGCGCGCTGCAGACCGGTGACGTCAGTAAGTTCCTCATGGTCGGCGAGCTCGGACTCGACGGCAGCGTCCGCCCAGTGCCCGGCATGCTTCCCGTCGCCATCCTCGCCCGCGAGAAAGGCATCCCCAACCTCATCCTCCCCCAAGCCAACGCTCCCGAGGCAGCCGTCGTCGAAGGCGTCAACGTCTACCCTGTCTCTTCTCTGCTTGACGTCATCGAACTCCTCAATACTCAACTCCTGGGCCAGATCCAGCGCGAGCCGTTTCGTGTCTCGACTGAGGCTCTCCTGGGCGAACTCCAGCACTTCCCGATCGACTTCAAAGATGTGCGCGGACAGCAAACCGCCAAGCGCGCACTTGAAGTTGCCGCGGCCGGCAGCCACAACATCCTCATGATCGGCCCGCCCGGCTCCGGCAAGACCATGCTCGCCAAGCGGCTGCCCTCAATCCTCGCACCGCTCACCTTCGACGAAGCTCTCGAGACCACCAAGATCCATTCGGTCGCTGGTGTCCTCGATGCCGCTGCAGGCCTCGTCACCCAGCGCCCCTTCCGCTCCCCCCATCACACCATCTCTGACGCCGGCCTCATTGGAGGTGGTATCGTCCCCCGGCCCGGCGAGGTGTCTCTCGCCCACAACGGTCTTCTCTTTCTCGACGAACTGCCGGAGTTCCCCCGCAATGTCCTTGAGGTCATGCGCCAGCCCCTCGAAGACCACACCGTGACCATCGCCCGGGCCTCCATGTCGCTTAGTTTTCCGGCGCGTTTCATGCTGGCTGCCGCCATGAACCCCTGCCCCTGCGGCTACTTCAACGACAAGTCACGCGAATGCCTCTGCACCCCGCCCATGATCCAGCGCTATATCGCCAAGATCTCCGGCCCGCTCCTCGACCGCATCGATATCCATATAGAGGTGCCGGCCGTTCAATATAAGGAACTGCGCGGTTCTGCCGCTGCTGAAGGCTCCACCGAGATCCGCGCCCGGGTGCTCGCCGCCCGCGAGCGCCAGCGCGACCGCTTCCGCAAGCATGGCGAAAAGATCTACTCCAATACCCAGATGGCTACCCGCCAGATCCGGGCCTACTGTGAGCTCAGCCCTGACGCCGAACGGCTCCTCGAACGGGCCATGCAGCAGCAGGGTCTGACCGCGCGGGCGCACGACCGCATCCTTAAAGTCGCTCGAACCATTGCCGACCTCGAAGACGCGGAACGCCTTACCGTCACCCATCTCGCCGAAGCTATCCAATATAGGACTCTCGATCGCAGCTATTGGGCCTGACCCAGGGCCGCTGTCCAGATCGTTCTGCCCGATCTGAGAACTTTTCCACAGGGGAGAAATCCGGGGTCTGCCTTGTACTGAGGTTACCCAAGTGGTTCCCCATCACCCATTTGTGGAGAGGCATCGCTCTGCGCCTCCGCTGGGCATCTCCTCTCGCCGTCTATGCATCTCAATTTGCATGGGTTACCTTAGTCTTGTAACCCCTGAACCGGTACGGGACACGACGACGCCTAATCCAAAAAAACTGTTGACCCGTCACCCGGCTCGTTATACATTCAGGAGTGCCATCCACTAGGTAGATTGCACAGCGCGACGGTGCGCTTCTCTGTCTATCCCTGCATCAATCCTGGGCCAAGGCTCATCTTATGATGCAGTCCGTGTGTGTTGTTGACCGGATAGGGAAAAACGGACACGAGCCGTCCTGAAGCTGCAATTTGAACCAATGAACCGGCATTAACCTGTTCCCTTTTGCAAGGGCTTGCGTCTAAGTTTTTTTTGAACTCGACGCTTGTCTGTCGCGTCTAAAGAGTGGGAATGGGCAGCAGGGGGCGGCCTGATCCCGTTCACCTGCCATCTGCCCCGGTGGTACCAGCGAAGTATCGGCGGGCAGTAGTTTCCAAAGGAGATTGTTATCATGCGTTCTGATTTGGTTTTTGGGGCACTCTCTCATGTGTCCAACCGCTACCAGCTCTGTCAGCTCGCGAGCAAAGCGACTCGCAAGCTGCACAAGCCCAACACGCGTCTGCAGGACACCACCAATGAGGTCCTCGTTCGCTTCCATTCCACCAACCCCGGCACACTAGCCCCGGTTTCGGCGCCGGCAGTTCAGCCGATCGAAACCCGCCGCGCCGCTTGAGGTTTTCCAGAGCATCGAGTTGAGTCCGGTTGCGCCTCCAGGGCGGCCGCTTATTCTGCGGCGCTTCCCTCTGGCTTATCCAATCCGGAACTCAACTCGGGAGATGTTTTCACCCATTGACCGCACCAACCTCGCACGATTCCTGCCTGGTTCTATCCTGGAGCACTTCCCCCTCTCGGACTCCCTCCACAACATCCCGCCCTGTCGCAGGTGAACATGACCATCGCTGAACTAAAAGAGAAAAACATCACTGAGCTGAGCCGCATCGCCCGCACTCTCGAAATTCCCGGCGCCAGCGGCCTCCGCAAGCAGGACCTCATCTTTAAGATCCTGCAGGCCCAGAGCGAAAAGGAAGGACACATCTTCGCCGACGGGGTCCTCGAAATCCTTCCCGACGGCTACGGCTTCCTTCGCTCGCCCGACTACAACTATCTGCCCGGCCCTGATGACATCTACGTCTCGCCCTCGCAGATTCGCAAGTTCGACCTCAAAACCGGCGATAGCATCAGCGGCAACGTCCGTCCGCCGCATGAGGGCGAGAAATACTTCGCCCTGGTCAAGATCGAAGCCATCAACTTCGAGTCCCCTGAAGAGACGCGCAACAAGATCCTCTTTGATAACCTCACGCCTCTCTATCCGCAGGAACGCATCAAAATGGAGACGGTGCGCGAAGCCACCAGCGGCCGGGTCATGGATCTGCTGACGCCCGTGGGCAAGGGCCAGCGCGGTCTGATCGTCGCCCCGCCGCGTACCGGCAAGACGATGCTGCTTCAGTCCATTGCCAACTCCATCACCTCCAATCACCCTGAAGTGGTCCTCATCGTCCTGCTCATCGATGAACGCCCCGAAGAAGTCACCGACATGCAGCGCTCCGTCAAAGGCGAAGTCATCAGTTCCACCTTCGACGAGCCCGCCGCGCGCCACGTGCAGGTGGCCGAGATGGTTATCGAGAAGGCCAAGCGCCTCGTCGAGCACAAGCGCGACGTCGTCATCCTCCTCGACTCCATCACCCGCCTCGCCCGCGCTTATAACACCATCGTTCCGCCCTCGGGCAAGGTCCTCTCCGGCGGCGTCGATTCCAACGCCCTGCAGCGCCCCAAACGCTTCTTTGGTGCAGCCCGCAATATTGAAGAAGGCGGCTCGCTCACCATCATCGCCACCGCCCTGGTCGACACCGGCTCGCGCATGGACGAAGTTATCTTCGAAGAGTTCAAGGGCACCGGCAACATGGAAATCATCCTCGACCGCAAGCTGGTCGACAAGCGCGTCTTCCCGGCCATCGACATCCAGCGCTCCGGCACCCGTAAAGAAGAGCTGCTCATCCCCAAAGAAGACCTGCAGCGTATCTGGGTCCTCCGCAAGGTGCTCAACCCGCTCTCGCCGGTCGAAGCCATGGAACTGCTCATCAGCCGGCTCGAAAAGGTCCGCAACAACGCCGAGTTCCTGCAGAACATGAACCAGCTGTAGGCATAACGCAACCGTATTCCAGCTCTCGGTGGTCTAGGTGGTACTGGAAATCGAGCACGCTGGCAAAGGGCCGGGGATGATTCCCCGGCCTTTATGTTTACTTAGGCATCTGCTACCTAATCGCCTCTCAGTGATGTAATAAACCAAGACTTAGGCTATTCGCTGTTGCGCACTTGGGTCCTCGCTCATCTCTCACGTGTGCTAAGATTTTCCTCATCCATGACAAAAGAAGCTACACAGCTTCCATCAAAAAAACGGTCGATCGCTGCCCTAAGTTCCGCGGGCTTGATTACCGTGATCATATCCTATGCACTGGCTATCTCTTTAGCAGTTATCTGTCTTTTACTGCCGTTTGCTTTACTGTTCTTTATTCCCCTTGAAAACATTACATTCCTCTTCGGCCGTTTCCTGCTTTCAGCATTTGGCCTTGTAGTTGGATTCACAATTCTATGGTCTCTCCTGCCAAGAAGCTCGCCTGCCGCCCCCCCAGGAGTCCTGATTGATATCTCCGCTGAGCCCCGCTTGCACACGGAAATCAAAGCTATCGCCGAGGCATTGCATGAACCGATGCCCTCAGAGATATATCTTGTTACCGCTGCAAACGCATTTGTCCTTGAGGCTCCCGGGCCCGGGCGAACTACAAGGCATCGCATCATGGGTTTGGGACTACCGTTGCTCCAGATGCTCTCGATCGCGCAGTTTCGCGCTGTGCTTGCGCACGAATTCGCGCACTACTATACCGGTGACACGCGTCTCGGTCCGTGGGTCTACGACGCCCGTCGCACCATGGAGGGGGTGTACAGAAATCTCGGGAGAAAGGCGAACCTTCTCGGCTTCCTTCGCCGTTGGACTGTCGTTGCGGTGTCATATAAGCTCCTTATGGCATCTTTGAGAGCATATTGGAAACTCTTCATGCGCGTCACGCAAGCTATCTCGCGGCGCCAAGAGTTCCGTTCCGACGAGCTCGCCTGCTATCTCGCCGGTTCTCAGGCACTAATCGATGGACTCGAGAGTATTTGTAAGTGCAGTGCCGGCTTAGATTCGTATTGGAACTCCTTCGTTCTGCCCGTCGCGATGGGCGGGTTTCAGCCCGACCTATCAAAAGGATTCCAGGAGTTCATGCAGATGCCGCCAGTCGTCCAATCAACAACAAACTACCTGAAACAGCAGATGACCATCGAGAATCCTTCGCCTTTCGACTCACATCCCCCGCTCAGTCGGCGAATCGATGAGGCTCGGCGGTTGAATCGACCTGCTCCCACGACTTTGGCAATGAACAATCCTTCCGACCAGCTGATGATTTCGCTTTTAGAAAACGTAGAATCTCTGGAGGCTGGCCTCATCAAGGTGGCACTCCCTGCGCTCGCAGCTGTGAATCTTAAGCCACTAAACTGGGAAGCTGCCGGAGAAGACGTTTACATCCCGTTATGGCAAAAGCAATTACAAAACTTCATGTCTCTACTTTCGACGAAGACGATTGCAGATCTCTCACTCCTAGTGGTCGACCCGGGCCCCCTCGCAGCGCTGGCTGTCAATCCATCCTTAGGACGCCTCAGTCAATCTCAGCGCATTGCGCAATCATACGACGTGCTCTTCTGCGCCGTCGCACTGTGTCTGCTTGGCAACGGCTGGAAGTTGATTGTCCGACCCGGTCAGATCGTTCTCACAAATGGCGATTCCACCATCGACCCAGGCGCAACCATCGGAGCACTCAGAAGTGGCGCTCTCAATGTTGTCTCATGGAGGAGCTTCCTCAAGCAGCACGGTATCGGTAACTGGCCACTTGCTGTTCCTATTGCGCAGCGCAGAGCTTTGTGAGACTCGTGCACCGGGGCGACCACCTGGTCAGCCTTTAGCCCACATCGCCGAATCTGGCACAATTACGAATAACTTGTTTGAGGTCAACCTCAGTCTGTGCCATACTGCAGGTCATTCCTTGAAAAGGCGCCATCATGTCTTCATCCTCGCAGCCACCAATTAGCTTGCGTACCGGCGACTCAGGTTCGCTCAACCCACAAATTGTACAACTGGTCCAGCAAGTACAGGAGGGCCGTTTCGAGGGACTCCGCGAATATCTCTCGGTTAGCCGCGCAAGCTGCAACTGGCAAGATCGCATACATGTCCTACAATGCGTGGCTCCCAAGATTCTGATCGACGCGTTGGATTCGGCCTGCGATGCCGAACCCGAAGCGGCAGACCTCTTCGTCACCCGCTGTGCCTACTTTTGCGAACTCGCAACTAAAATGCGCGGCACCGGCACTGCGGATCAGGTCAGTGCCGCACGCTTCCAAAACGCAGCGGCATGCGTCAAAGCGGCTCTCGCCGATATGGCAATGTGCACACACCTAGATGGCCAGGATCCAACGGCCTATACGCTGGTGTTGCGGCCGCTCACAATCTTCAGTCAAACCAACCTCCAACAACAAGCATTCGCGAAAGCTACCGCAATTGCGCCGGGACTCGTTCCTGCACACTTCGCTCTCATCTCCCCTCTATCAAAAAGATGGGGCGGCAGTCACGAAGCTTCGCTCGCTTTCGCCCGACAGGCAATGACCAAGGCAGCACCGGGCAGCGACATGGCAGCTTGCCTGTTCTGGGCACATACGCTGGTCAGAACCCATATCGAGTATTTCGATAAGGCCCCCGAATCTGCGAGACAATATGGACTCAAGCCGGAGGTCACCAGCGAACTCAACAGCGCACTTGATAACTGGGTGGCGCCTGCATACGCCGCGAGCCGATCGAGTATTTCGTTTCTTCGCAGAGCTTCGGAATGGTATCGGGCCGTCAGAGATATCGACCGTTTGAGCAAAGTCATTGCTCTCACTGGAGAAGAGGCTAAACTGCCGCCTGCCGCTGGAACTGTGCCTCAGAGGATACATAGAAGTTCGAAAAGCAATGGCGTTCTCAGTTGGATTCTCGGCAAGAGGTGATGTAGTATCCGATCCGTCGAGACCATGGAACTGCTCATCAGCCATCTCAAGAAGGTACCTAACAACGCCGAATTTCTGCAGAATAGGAATCATGTGTAACTGCGCTTCAGCTCTTGGGTCTAGGTCGTGCTGGTAACCCAACGAGCTGATCGAAGGCCGGGACGCCGTCCCCGGCCCCTGAGTCTTCATTCCACTTTTGGGTTCAAAACGCCCGTCAGTTCCTCTTCACTCGCGCGTACGTGCTGGCCCAGTTCACCTCCCATACCTCGCCGGACGCGCCGTCACCACCCTCAAACACGCCGCGCAAGCCGGATTCCTTTGTTCACCGGGAACCCTTCGCCTTGACCTGTGGCTCCACGCGTTGCGCTCGCATCGAGGCTTCTCGGCTTTGGTCGCTCAATCGAAAACTCTTGTCAAGTAGGCACGATCGGCCTTCGCGAACCTCTTGCCAGAATCAGCAAACTGGCCGGCTTCCTTATAACCGCGGCCAGTTTGCTCGGCGCCGGACCCGTCGTCGCTGCCTTGGCCCCTGCACTTCGTGACAGCGCGCACATTCTGGCCCGCACGCCTCTTGCTATCCTGTCGCGTGCAATTCGAGGACTACATCTATCCGCCCTACGATTTCCCCCTCGTCAATGCCTACAACGGCCGCTTCGAGTCGGTCTTCATCCTTCTCCATCCTTTCGTCCACGTCCCGCAATCCCTCGCATGGACCAATGCCCGCGCCTATCCAGACGACGCCCAGATCGCCGCCCTCGGAACAAAATGCCGCTGGTCTGAAATCGCATCCCACACCGGCCTTAGTTCCTGCGCGCGCATCAACCAGGCCCTGCTCACTTCCATCGGCGCGCTCGACTCGCACCTCGCCGACCCAGCCGGATGCGACAAGGTGCAATCCTTCCTCCAGTCCAACCCCGTCTGGATGCCCGTCGAAGGTCGCTTCGAGCCGCTGCTGCAGCCAGATCTTCTACACGCCTTCACCACAGCCGCAGCCGATGAACTCTTCTTCATCTCCGAGTTCCCCGAAGCCGATCCCACCGTCCCGCTACGCCTCGCCGAACTCAGCGAGCCCTTAGCTCCGTTCCCCACACGCGGAACTCTCCTCGCCCCCGACACCTCCTTTCTCTTCACCGTCGAGTGGGACAGCTTCTTTACGCTCTTCTACGGCCCGCGTGCCTTTATCCGGAGCGTCGTCGCCGAGCGCAACCTCGAGGGCTTCTTCGCCACGCCCAACACCGACCACGCCTGGTTCAACTACTCCATGGGCTGCGCCACCGTCACCCTCTCGCCTGAGGACTGGCAAACCTGTTCCTGACACTGACGCGCACGTCATGCCACAATGACAAAAGCCGGAGCATCGCCCCGGCCTCTTGCCTCGTATCTTCGCTTACCCTGGCTGGTCACCGCTCTCGTTGCGTCAGGCTCGAAGCGCGCCATCGACTTGCCGCTCGATCGTCACCACGGTGATATCGTCGTCCTGCCCGAACTCGACCGCCGCTTCCACAATCGCCGCGGCCGGTTCACGCGATATGGCCTTCGCGCGTTCAAAGCCAAACAGCTCTCCGTCCGCCTTTCGCGCTTCCACCACGCCATCCGAAAGAAAGGTCAACCGGCTTCCGACGGGCAACTCCAGCTTGGTGGTCTCATACCGCCCGCCGTCGCTGATCCCCAGCGGCAGTGCGCCCGGTGATAGGACCTCGCGCCCGTCCTGGTAGGGCGATACGTGTCCTGCGTTGGCAAGTGTCACCATCCCATCGTCTCCAAAACATGCAGCCAGCGCTGTTGCGAACCCGCCATTTGTGCGTCCGGCGATCTGTCTGTCCAGTCTGTGCAGCAGAATCGCCGGGTCGTGCGTCTCTTCCGCAATTGCCCGAATCGAACCGACCACCAGCGAAACCAGCATCGCCGCCGGCAGCCCCTTGCCTGACACATCGCCAATCACGAAGATCATGCCGCCGTTTCCCACCGGCACAATCTGAAAGAAGTCCCCTCCCACCTCGCGCGCTGGCTTGTACACAGATTCAACAGCATATCCCGGAATCGAGTGACTTGCCTCGGGCAGAATGACCTCTTGCACCTGCCGCGCCGCCGCCATTTCACTCTCCAGCAGCGCCTTTTCCGTGCGCGTCTTTACATACCGCTTAGCCTCGGTCACCAACGTCACGAAGAATCCTATATAGCCCAGGCTGACGGCGGTCATCGTCGCAATACTGTCGACAGTCAATCGAACCCGCATGTGCCCCAACTCGGCGGCGCTCATCGATACCGGGCTGGGCCGGTCTGGGAACCGGTTGGCCACAAATCCCATCAGGACAAACTCCACACAAAACAAGGGCAGGATTGCCTTCCACCAGTTGTTCCGCAGCACAAAACCGGCGATCGCGTACGCGACCGCGAACAACGCTGGAATGATCACGCCGAGCGCGTAACGCATGGGCTGCTCGCGTCCCATCGACATGATGTCGTTGGCAAACCCGATCGTCGTGAAGAAGACGAAAACCGAACACAAAATGACGACGATCGACTTCCGCGGAATCTCCCGCCACGGATCGAAGCGCTGCCTGAGTTCTGAAGTATTCATCAGATTGCGAGATCGAAAGCCTTTTTTGCACTGCGCGTTTTCCGCTTCACATATAAGCAAGGAGCGCGAAGATCATCATCTCGGGGGCCTCATAACATGGGACAAACTCTACCATGTTTGCCCCACCCCTCCCTCGAATGTCATCCTCATAGAGTGAAGATCCGTACATTCCCCCGTCTGCTCGCCGCCCTCGCCCTTACCGCTTCCCTCACCTGCGCCGCACAGGACAAAGGCTACTGGCGCGCAGCCAGCAACACTGCGGCCTCCATCACCGGCGACATAGAGCTGACCAACTCCCAGATCTCCATTGACTTCTCCGGCTATCGCATCGTCCAGGCCCGCACTCTCAACCCCTCTGAAGTCAGCGCCGTCTTCGATGCTGACGTGAACGCAGGCGGTACCGGTGTCCTCTACCACCTGACCGTGCCCGCCTCCAAGCGATTCCTCCATCACAACACCCTGTGTGGCACTGAAGACACCGAGTGGATGGCGACCTTCGTCTCTGGCCGCAACCTCCAGGTCGCCTTCTTCTCAGGGGCTGAAGTGCCCGTCTTCACCTTCGACGCGCTCCAGAACTCCACCAGCCTCTGCGGCACCTTCACCTACGCTCGCTAGGGTGTATCGACCTATAGGGATGGCCGGCGCCTGCCGTTCCTATAGGTCGATACATCCTAGCAAGGTCCCAATTCGAGGAGTTCCGCGCCGCTTCAGCGAGCAGTCTTTCCGCCACAGCAACCCCCGAGGAAAAGCCCCACGCCCCCACCTTTCCTGAATCCCGCTCCGCTGGTAAACTAAAGAAGTCGTGGGGCTGTAGCTCAGCTGGGAGAGCGCCTCGTTCGCAACGAGGAGGCCAGCGGTTCGATCCCGCTCAGCTCCACCAAATTCCCCTCCAGCATCCTTCAGATTTCCATTGCGTGGGCGCGTTTCGAAACGATTTCGTGTGCTTTAGCGCTCTTTCCAGTCCACCGCATATACATCCTGGGTCCCCGTGTCGCGCAGCATCACCGGCGAATCGTCCGGAGCTAGCTCCAGCGATCCTCCGCCCTGCCCCGTATCCGCAAACCCCGCCAGGTTGATCACCCGCTCCAGCTTGCGGTCACTCACATCAACCCGGTCCACCGATCCCTTGCCGGCAAAGTCCTTCATGTAGAGGTATCGCCCATCCTTCGACCAGTTCAGCCAACCGAATGTTCCCTTCGCCAGCTCCGTCCACTTCTGCATGGCGATGTCATACACCATCAGCGTCGCCGAGTCGCCTGTCATCGCTGCGATCTGTTTCCCATCCGGTGACCACCGCGGCGAATACAGTCCCTTCGACCCCGGCACGTAGCTGACTTTGCCCGTGCTCACGTCCAAGACGCGAATCTGCGGTGTCTCTCCTCCCACCGTCGCATCGTTCGCGTCCCCCGCAAACACGATCTTGCTTCCATCCGGAGACCAGTTCGCGTCCTGCTGATTCTTCGGGTCATTCGGCAGCAGTTCGCGCGGCGTTCCACCACCCGCCGAAATCTCGAACATGTGTCCCGGCTTCCCCGGGCCATTTGGAAATTCAAAAAAAAGCAGCGACTTTCCGTCCGGCGACCACCGCGGGAGCACTGGCCTCACCGGCGGAAAAGTCAGCTGCACTCTCCCACTGCCATCCAGGTGGCTCTTCCATAACGTCGCTTCGGGATATGCCACATAAGTTACCCACTCCCCATCCTTCGAAAAGTCCAGCCACTCCGCCGAGATGCCATCGAGAAACTGCGAAGGTATGTGCGTCCTCAGGTTCCAGCGCGTCAGTTCGCCGCGATAGGTGCGGCCCACAAGGAATAGCTTTTTCCCGTCGAGGCTCGGAATAGGCGAGTGCAACGACATGGGGCTTGACGTCAGCTGAATTGGCTTCGGTGAGCCACGCAAAAAGCCGCTCTTTCGGCCCAGCGCCCAGATCTGTCCCTGCGACTGAAACACAAAATACTTGCCATCCCCCGTCCATGTGCCGCAGCACTCTCCGTATGCACTGTGCCAGGCGCCCAACATGGGGTGCGGATTCGATCCGTTCGCATCCACTTCCCACATCGTCTGCTGGCCTACGCCCGTACCGCCATTGCCCACCTGGGTCACGTCTGAAATGTCAAACGACAACCGCTTCCCATCCTGTGACCACCGCAAATCCGCGATCAGGCTCTTCAGTTCCAGAATCTTCCGCGGATCATTGCCATCGGCATCCGCCACATATACGCTGCCGCCATTCGCAAACGCCAGCATCTTGCCGTCCGGCGACCACGCCGCCGTATCTCCAATCGTTCCGCCAAGCCTGCGCGGTGAACCGTTCGTTGCCGGCAAACTCCACAATGGCCCAACCGGCGGAAAGCCCTGTCCATCCACCAGAAGAAACTCCGACCCATCCGGCGCCACATCCAGCGGCGTCATATTCGGTCCCGGCATCACCAGATCGGTTTGTTGTCCTCCCGCCGTCGAAATGGTCGCCACATCCTGCATCCCCGAGTTCATCAGTGTCATGTAGAGCCGCACGCCATCCGTGCCGATCAACGTCTTCTGAAGCCCGTCGTGCGTTAGCTGCGTGTATTGCCCAACCGTGGGCATTGACTCGGGTTGCAGCCACAAATACGCGGTGACGCCAAGCAACAGCAGTAACGCCACGCCGCCGCCGAGCACGGCCGGCCTTATCCACCTGGGACCTTCCGCAGGCAGAGCGTGCATCGGACGCGTCATCAACGTCACATCAGTCAGCGCCTCCAGAGCAAACGCCAGATCCGATGCCGACTGAAATCTCTGTTCCGGATTTTTCTCAAGTCCCCGCAGAATGAGCCGCTGCAGCGCCACCGGCGTGCTTGGCACCAGCTGTGAAATCGGCTGCGGCTCGTCATTCAGGATGGCCGCCATCGTCTCCGGCGCCGTCCCTTTGCGAAATACT
>Ga0335085_10010207_pt1 | contig 14051 bp, 13 predicted proteins | sample Lox_Sample_45_FD_206712 | JGI IMG/M metagenome (GOLD analysis project Ga0335085, IMG submission 206712) | Soil microbial communities from Loxahatchee National Wildlife Refuge, Florida, United States - Lox_Sample_4.5 | ecosystem: Environmental > Terrestrial > Soil > Wetlands | place: USA...
TATTTTTGGTGTGGAGCTCAACCGTCCGGCTCAAATCGGCGGGAATCACCAGATAACCATCCAGCGCGCCAGAGTTGATCTTGTCTCGCAGCTCCTTTTGAGCGGCATCGGGATCGGCCGGGCGCTCGATCAACTGCCCGACGCTGAACTGCGGCTTCCCTTCAGAGACTTTCGTTTCCAGGTGAGCCGCGACCACCGGAGCAATGTTTCCGGCGTTGTCGACGATCGAGATGCGCATGGCCTGGGCCGACTGGTGGCCGACCAGATAGACGATCAGGAAGGTGAAGCCGATGCCGATGAGCGGCACGATGAGCGTGCCGATCACGAAGCCTTTGGTTTTCACGCGGGTTACGTATTCGCGTTTGATGATCAGCCAGAGTTTATGCATGGGTGGTTTTCTCGATAAAGATGTCGTTGAGCGAAGGCTCGAGCAATTCGAAGCGGCTGATGCGCGCGCCGGACTGCACCGCGGCCTTCAACAATTCCTGCGCGTCGGCGCCAGGCTTGAGCTTCGCTTCGACGCCCGAACCGAAGCGGTTGACGGAGGCAATCGACGGATGGTTCAGGAACGAATCGGCGCCTTCGAATTCAATGTGCGCGGTGTTCTTCCCGTAGGACTGTTTGATGGCGCGCAGCTCGCCGTCGAGAACGTTGGTGCCGTGATTGATCAGGCAGATCGAGTCGCACATTTTCTCGACTTGCTCCATGCGGTGCGTGGAGAGAATCACCGTCGAACCGTTGTCGCGCATTTCGAGCATGACGTCCTTGATGGTGGCGGCGTTGACGGGATCGAGGCCGGAAAACGGCTCGTCGAGGATTACGATGGGCGGCTTGTGGATGACGGCGGTGATGAACTGCACTTTTTGCTGCATGCCCTTGGAGAGGTCGAGCATTTTCTTGTCGGCCCAGTCGCCGAGCTCGAAACGCGCGAGCCATTCGCGGGCGCGCTTTTCGGCTTCGGCTTCGGTGAGCCCGCGGAGGGCGGCGAAAAAGACGATCAAGGCGAGGACCTTCATGCGCGGGTAGAGTCCGCGCTCTTCGGGCAGGTAGCCGACCCAGTTGCGGGATTCCTCGCCCACGGGCTTGTCGAGCACGCGGATGGTGCCTTCGTCCGGGACGAGGATGTTCATGATCATGCGGATGGTGGTGGTCTTGCCGGCGCCGTTGGGGCCGAGCAGGCCGACCACGGAGCCCTGCTTGATGCGCAAATTCACCGCGTTGACAGCGGTGACAGAGTCGTAGGCTTTGGTGACGTTTTCGAGCGCGATGGCGTCCACGGATGTCCTTCGCTGGAGATTCGGTTCTGCAGATAGTACGCCGGGCTGGGGGGATTATTTCATGGAATCGGGGAAATATTGGAGATTTGGATTGTGAATGGTGGATTAAGAACATGCGGGCTTCGGTGAATAGCTTTCGCAGCGAGCGTGCGGTTGCATTTAAATGCGACGAGATCGTCCGAGCCGGCGAGACGCCGGCGCTACTAATCGGGCAGGCGCTGGCCGGTGGTTTCGAGGCCCCAGGGGAGCAGAAACAAGCCTAAGACGAATGGGATGGCCGTTAGAGCTACCGGGATTCCGATGGTATGGAAATGCGAGACTCCTGCGCCGACCATGAACGAGAAGCCCGCGCCGACGAAGCGGCCGACGGAGGTGGCGAAGGCGAAGGCGCTGCCGCGGCAGGTGGTGGGATATTGCTCGGGAAGCCAGAGCGTGTACATGGCGAAGTTCGCACCGCCGATGCCGAGGAAAAACATGCCGACGAAGAACCAGCGCATGGCGTCGTGCGGCAGGTAGAAGAACCAGCCGAAGCTGCCGCCGATGGCCACGGCCATGATGACGAAATACAGCGCGAGAGTCTTGCGGCGTCCGATGCGTTCGGCGATGAGCACCAGCGGGAAGCAGCCGATGATCGTGCCGGCGGAAATGACCATGGTGGCGTAGGTGGCGAGCCTGGGCGCGACGCCCGCGGCGAAATGCATGCGCGCGGCGATTTCGTTGACGCCGGTGGGAACGTAGACGGTGCCGGCCCAGAGGCCAATGATGGAGATGAGCACGTAGGCGGAATTGAGCAGCGTGCGGCGGCGATATTCGGCGCTGAAAATGGTGACGAACGGGCTGGCGACTTTCGCGGCGCGGGCTTTCCAGCGCTCGGGTTCTTTGACGCTGTAGAGAATCAGGCCGATCAGGATCGCGGGCGCGCCACCGATCATGAACATGGGCCGCCAGCCGTGCGATTCGCCGACGAAGTGGTTCGCGAGCGCGGCCAGGAAAAAACCGAAATAGTAGCCGGTGTGCATGTAGCCGGCGCCGAGCTTGCGGCGGTCCTCGGGCCATTCTTCGGCGACGAAGGTGCCGCCCATGGCCCATTCGCCTCCGATGCCGACGCCGGCGAGCAGGCGGCAGATGGCGACTTGCCAGATGTTCTGGCCGAAGGCAGCGAGGAAGGTGAAGAGCGAGTAGCACAGGATGGTGAGAGCGAGCGTGCGGACGCGGCCGAAACGGTCGGCGACCGGTCCCCAGACGAGCGCCATTCCCCAGCCGACGAGAAACAGGGCGAAGAGCAGGCCGCCGTAGAAGCCGGTGTTGGCGGCGGTGGCGGGAATTCCGGATTTCGGGAGCAGTTCGCGCATCGCGGGCACGAGGACGAGGGCGTAGATGAAGGAGTCCATACCGTCGAGCGCCCAGCCGGCCCAGGAGGCCCAGAAGCCGCGGACCTGGTTTTTGGTGAGGGGAGTTTTTACGGTGGAAGGCATGTTTATTGGGGCGAGGCATTCTACGAATTGGGGTTGGCGCGCGCAACACGAAGATTCCGATGAGACGAACGTGTGTTCACCAGCCGAACGCGGGTGCCGAGTGATGCGTCATCGATGCCAACTCCGATTCCGACGACGAGCGCTGCGCCCGCAAAAATCACTCGCCCCGGATGCGCACAGGGAACTGAGAAAGGCATTCGTTTGCTGTTAGAATCGGCGGCATGCTGGATGTGAAGGCGATTCAATCGGAATTGAAGGCCGGCAAGATCGATGGCTGGCTTTTTTACGATCATCACCACCGCGATCCGATCGCGGCGCGGGTGCTGGGGCTGAACGGCAACGCGATGGCGACGCGGCGGTGGTTTTATTTCATTCCGTCGCGCGGCGAGCCGCGAAAGCTGGTGCACAAGATCGAGGCGGGGATGCTCGATTCCCTGCCCGGGCGCGCGCAGGCGTACGCGGGATGGGACGAATTGCACAAGCAACTGGCGCGGCTGCTATCGGGCGCGCGCACGGTGGCGATGCAGTACTCGCCGGAGAACAATATTCCGTATGTGGGGCTGGTGGACGCCGGAACCGTGGAGCTGGTGCGGAAGCTGAAGAAGAAAGTTGTGACTTCGGCGGACCTGGTGCAGAAATTCGAGGCGACTTGGACGCCCGAGCAGCTGCAATCGCACCTGGAGGCGGGCGCGATCGTGGACCGTATCGTGCCGCTGGCGTTTGAGCGAGCCGCGGCGATGGTGCGAGAGGGCAATCCGCAGTCGGAATACGAGCTGCAGCAGTGGATCCTGCGTCAATTTCGCGCGAACGGGCTGACCACGGCGGAGCCGCCGATCGCGGCGGTGCAGCCGAATAACGGCAATCCGCACTACGAACCGCAAGCGGGAAATTCGCGGCCGATTCGCGCCGGCGATTTGCTGATGCTCGACATGTGGGCGAAATGCGACCGGCCCGGGAGCGTGTATTACGACATCACCTGGGTCGGCTATCTGGGCGCGCGCGTGCCGGAGGCGTACGCGAAGATTTTCAGGATCGTACGGCAGGCTCGCGACCAGGCGATCGCGGCGGTGCGCGAAGCCGTGGCGCGCGGGAGGGCGATTCACGGCTGGGAAGTGGACCGCGCGGCGCGGGAAGTGATCCGCAAGGCGGGCTACGCGAAATATTTCGTGCATCGCACCGGGCACAGCATCGGGCAGGAAGTTCACGGCAACGGCGCGAACATGGACAGCCTGGAGACGCGCGACGACCGGCGGATCGTGCCGCGGACGTGCTTTTCCGTGGAGCCGGGGATTTACATGCCGGAATTCGGAATGCGCAGCGAGGTGAACGTGTACGTGGGCGAGCGCGAGGCGCGCGTGACGGGCGCGATTCAGGAAGAGATTCTGCCGCTGCTGGGCTGAGCTTCGATGGCGAGCGATACTCCCGCGATTCAAAAGAATCCCGATGCGGTGGCGGCGGTGGCGCTGCTGGTGGGCGTGGCCGGCTGGGCGGTGCCGGGGCTGGGGCATTTGCTGCTGCGGCGGTGGGGCCGGGGTATTTTTATTTTTCTGACCGTGGGCGTGCTGGCTTGGATCGGATTTTCGATGCGCGGCGAGCTTTTCGCGCGAAATTCAGGCGATCCTTTCGGGGCGCTGGGATTTCTGGCGGATGCGTGCGCCGGGGCGTTCTATTTCTTGCCGCGGGTGATTCATTGGGCCGGGCCGGATGTTTCGCGAGCGGCGGGCGATTACGGCACGAGATTTCTGGCGTCGGCGGGAGTGGTGAATTTGTTGGGAGTGCTGGACGCGTACGGGATTGCGATGGGGCGGAAACGGTGAGGTCGTTCGGCGGGTTTCATCTGAATCATTTCGGGGCCATGGTGGCGTTTGCGGTTTGCGTGTCGGTGGCGTTTGCGGCGCTGGCGCGGGGGCCGGTGGGAGCGCGGGTTAAATATGCGGTTTGGTCGCTGGCGTTGTTTTTGGCTATTGGAGTTGGGATTGCGTGGTTGATGTATCCGTTTTCGAGGTAAGCCCGAAAGGCTTTACCGCAGAGGCGCAGAGGGCGCTGAGAAATTCGAAAGCGAGACACAGAGGACACTGAGGAACACAGAGGGCACGGAGATGGCGTGAGAATAAGGAAAAGGGGACGCCTGGCATTGGCGTCCCCTTTTGATTTTTTCACCGAAGAGCCGGCGAAGCGCCGTCGCTAGGCTAGATCTTCGGGCTTGATCGGCAGCTTGCGGACGCGCTTGCCGGTGGCGGCGAAGATGGCGTTGGCGATGGCCGGCGCTACCGGCGGAACGGCGGGTTCGCCCAATCCCGTCGGCGTCTCCGTGCTGGGAACAAAGTGCACTTCGATTTTCGGGCACTCGTTCATGCGCAGCGGCGGAACGGTATCGAAATTGGCCTGCACGACGCGGCCCTTGTCGATGGTGATTTCGGTGTTGAGCGCGGCGGTGATGCCGTAGACGATGGCGCCGGAGACCTGCGCTTCGGCGGTGTCGGGATTGATGACGCGGCCGCAATCGACGGCGGCCACGACGCGGTGAACCTTTACAGCGTTGTCCTTGTCGATCGATATTTCGACGACCTCGGCGGCGTAGGTGGAAAAGGCCTCGAGAACCGCGATACCGCGGTAGCGGCCCTTCGCCAGCTCCGTGCCCCAACCCGCTTTTTCGGCCGCGAGATTCAGCACGGCCAGGTGGCGCGGCTTCTTCGAGAGCAGATCGCGGCGGTATTGATACGGATCCTTATTCGCAGCATGGGCCAGCTCGTCGACGAAGCTTTCGCTGAAGAACCCGTTCTGAGACGCGCCGACCGAACGCCAGAAGCCCATGGGAACCGGGCCGGCCATGAGGTGGTAATCGACGGAGACATTCGGAATGTCGTAGGCGATGTCCGACACGCCCTCAACGCTGGAGCTATCGAGTCCGTTGGTAATGGAGCCGGGGAAAAACCAGCTCATGATGGAGTCGCAAGCGACGCGCGCGGCGAAAGCAGTCGGCTTCCCATCGGCGTCGAGGCCCGCGGACATCTTGATGAGGGACGCCGGGCGATAGTAATCGTGCTGCGTGTCGTCCTCGCGCTTCCAGGTGACTTGCACCGGCTTGCCCATAGCCTTGGAGAGCTGGCAAGCCTCCGTGACGAAGTCCGACCAGCCGCGGCGGCCGAATCCTCCGCCGAGGTAGGTGGTGTGGACTTTCACCTTGTCCTGCGGAAGTCCGGAGATACCCATGCCGGTCAGCTGCGACGGCGTCTGGAACTGCGTGGGCATCCACAGGTCGACGCCATCGGGACGGACGTCGGCGGTGCCGTTGATCGGCTCCATGGTGGAGTGCGCCTGATAGGGCGCCCAGTAGGTGGCCTCGACCTTGGTGGCGGCGGACTGCAAGCCTGCCACGGCATCGCCTTCCTTGCGGGAGGAGACGCCGGGCTTGTCCATCACGTCTTCGAAGGACTTGCGGATGCTGGCGTTGGAAGCGTCCGCACCCGGGCCTTCGTCCCATTTGATGTCGAGCGCTTTGCGGCCCTGGAACGCGGTCCAGGTGTTATCGGCAACGACGGCGACCGCGGTCATCACCGGCGGCTTCTTGGGATCGCGCAAGGTCATGATCGGCAAGACGGCCTTCACACCGGGAATGGCTTTAGTCTTGGTGTCGTCAAAGCTGACCACGGTGCCGGCGAAAACGGGACAATGCTCAACGGAGGCGTGGAGCATGCCGGGCAAGCGGACGTCGACGCCGAAGCCGGCGGTGCCGTTCACTTTTTTCGCTGTGTCTACGCGATGGGTGGGCTTGCCGACGATGGTGAACTCGCTGGGATCCTTTAGCTTCACTTCCTTCGGTGCTGGAAGCTGCGCGGCGGCTTCCGCCAGGCTGCCGAAAGTGGCGCTGCGTTTTGAGGCGGCGTGCACGACTTTACCATCCGCCGCATGGCACTCGGACGTTTCAACGCCCCATTTCTGAGCGGCGGCGGAGATGAGCATGAGCCGTGCGGTGGCGCCGGCCTGGCGCATCGGATCCCACGCCGAATGGATGCTCTGGCTGCCGCCGGTGCCCTGCATGCCGAACGCTGGATCGAAGTAGACCTTGTCCGCGGGAGCGAACTCGGTGTGAATCCGCTTCCAATCGCAGCCGAGTTCTTCGGCGCAGAGCATGGCGATCGAAGTTTCGACGCCCTGGCCCATCTCGGATTTGTTGATGAGGATTGTGACAGTGTCATCCGGCGCAATCTGGACAAACGCATTGAAGACGCGCGGCTCCGATGCCGGGGCGGCTGCCGCGAACGCCTCACCACGTCCGGGCAAATAGAAACCAACAATGAGTCCCGCCGCGCCCGCGGCACCGGTCTTCAGGAAATTGCGACGGCCGATTGGTTGGGTGATGGCGCTCATTCCGCACCTCCCGCGAGAACCGCTTCCGCATTCGGCGCGGGATTCGCGTCCGCGCTCGGGGCAGCCGCAGGCTTCGCGCCACCGGACTGAAGCTGCGCGGCGATGTGAATGGCTTTGCGAATGCGCGGATAGGTGCCGCAGCGGCAGATGTTGCCGCTCATGGCGTCGTCGATTTGCGCGTCGGTGGGCTTGGGAGTCTTGGCAAGCAGCGCGGCCGCGGACATGATCTGGCCCGACTGGCAGTAGCCGCACTGCGGAACGTCGATCTGTTTCCAGGCGACCTGCACGGGATGGCTGCTGGTGGCCGAAAGGCCCTCGATGGTCGTGACGTGCTTGCCGGAAACGCTCGAAATCGGCGTGATGCAAGAGCGCGTCGCGTTGCCGTTGATGTGAACGGTGCAGGCGCCGCACAGCGCCATGCCGCAGCCGAATTTCGTGCCGGTCATGTTGAGCGCGTCGCGAAGAACCCAGAGCAGCGGCATGTCGGGATTGACGTCGACAGTCGCAGGCTTGCCATTCAGCGTGAATTGAATTGCCACGAAGAAGCCTCCCTCGGAATTTTGGTCCTGCAGGCGGCGATTGCCGCACCCCCGGAACAAACTGCCATTGCGCTTACTCGCTTCTTTGCATTGAGTTGACGCTACGCCCTGGATGGAGGGGAGTCAAGATCGAAGGGCCGGTGCGCGGCGTTAAATTCCGTTAATCGCTGGAGAATCGTATCGAAATAACGATTCCGGAGAACGCGAATCGTGATCCGGCGCGACGGCGTCCAGGGCGGCGGCGTGCGATTCCTGGCGATGGTCCCGCGCATGTTTGGACACCACGCCACGCACTCGCGGTTTGACGCGTTTTCGCCGCTTTGCTACAGTCGAATGCGCTGCCGAGGTAGCTCAGTTGGTAGAGCAGCCGATTCGTAATCGGCAGGTCCCCGGTTCAAGTCCGGGCCTCGGCTCCAGATTTCTTCCCCCAGCTCGCGCTTCGCTCCTGCGTTCGTTCGCGCGGTTGCTCAGCGGTTTGCCAGCGTCGCGATGGTGCCCAAGCCAAGCAGACGCTGGTCTGCGGTGACGAGCGTCAGACCGAGAACCTCGGCTGTAGCGGCCAGAAATCGATCCGCGGGATCCGAGTGCGCCAACGGCAATTCGTGTGCGGCCAGCACGATCTCGTGCGTCAGCGGAGCCTCCCGCAAATGCCGTGTTGCGTCCGCCAACCAATCCCGCACATTCGCGCGAAACTGAATCCGTCCCTTGGAGTGCAACAGGAGCGCTTCCCAGGCACTGACGGGGGAGAGCCAGAGTTCGTTTTGCGGATCGATCAATTCTTGGTGGATCCGGGCGGATAGTTGCTTCGGCTCGGCCAAGCTCCAGATCCAGATGTGCGTGTCGAGGAGCAGTTTCAATTCTTCATGGCCTCGATCGACTCGGTATCAATGATGGGTGAAACGATGTCGCCCTTGATCTCGACGCTATCGGCCATGGAGCCTATCCAACTGCGTTCATCCTTCCCGGCGGAAGGAGGTATGACGTCCGCGATCGGCTGACCGCGCCGAGTGACGCGCAGCGGGGTCTTCGTCTTGTTGACCTGTTCGAGCAAGGCTAGACAGCGAGCTTTGAACTCCGAGATGGCAATCTTTCGGATCGGCGGTTCACGGTGGCGTGGCATATCGAACTCCAGTGACTACGTCATTATATCATAGTCACATAAAGTGGTCATAATCTATACTTTATTCATTCTGAACGACTTGAATGACTTAACCTCTGTTGAATATCGCGATGTCCTTGGGCGTCAGAAAAACGGTTTCGTTTTTCACCAGGGCGAGCGATTGAAACTGTTCCTGGGAAATCTCCACATGAACCGGCGCGCCCCATTCGGTCACCGCATCGATCTTCACCACCGGGCCGGCGGAATTGATATGCGTGGTGGTGGCGCGGAAATGGTTCGCGCCGTTGGGCTGGCGCGTGATTTCGAGCAGGTGCGGGCGGACGAACGCCAGATTTCCCGTGTCGGATTCCTGGATATACGCTTTGCCATCGTCCACACGCCCGTGAAAGATATTCACGTTTCCGAGAAAATTGTAAACAAACGGGGTGGCCGGACGGTTGTACACCTCTTCCGGGCTGCCGATCTGCTCGATGCGGCCCTCGTTCATCACCGCGACGAGATCCGCCAATTCCAGCGCTTCCTCCTGATCGTGGGTCACAAAGACGCTGGTGATGTGCACTTTGTCGTGCAGCTGGCGCAGCCAGCGCCGCAGTTCCTGGCGCACTTTCGCGTCCAGCGCCCCGAAAGGCTCGTCGAGCAACAACACCGACGGCTCGACCGCCAGCGCGCGAGCCAGGGCCACGCGCTGCCGCTGTCCGCCGGAGAGCTGCGAAGGATAGCGATTGGCCTGATTGCGCAGCTGAATGAGCGACAGCAGCTCGTTCACTTTTTCGCGGATCTCCGCTTTGGAGGGACGGCGCTGCCGCGGACGCACACGCAACCCGAAGGCGATATTCTCGAAAACCGTCATGTGGCGAAACAGCGCGTAGTGCTGGAACACAAACCCCACGTGGCGATCGCGCGCCGAGCGATCGGAGATGTCTTTCCCGTCGAACTGCACGCTGCCGCAATCGGCGAACTCCAGCCCGGCAATGATCCGCAGCAAAGTCGTCTTGCCGGAACCGGACGGGCCGAGCAACGCGACGAGCTGCCCATCGGGGATCTCCAGATCGACGTCTTCGAGCGCCTGATAATTGCCGAAACTCTTGCGAATGCCGCGAACCTTGATGCTCATGGCGTTTTCTCCGAGCCTGCGGCGGACTCCGCCGCGAATTGCCGTCCCGCCTGCCATTCGGCGATGCTTTTCACCACCAGCGTCGCCAGGGCCAGCAGAGCCAGCAACGAAGCGACCGCAAAGGCCGCGACGAACTGGTAATCGTTGTAAAGAATTTCGATATGCAGGGGCATGGTGTCCGTGAGCCCGCGGATGTGGCCGGAAACGACGGAGACCGCGCCGAATTCGCCCATGGCGCGCGCGTTGCACAGGATCACGCCGTAAATCAGCGCCCATTTCACGTTCGGAAGCGTGACGCGGAAGAACGTCTGCCAGCCGCCGGCGCCCAGCGTGAGCGCGGCTTCTTCTTCGTCGTTGCCCTGCGACTGGATCATCGGCAGCAGTTCGCGCGCCACGAACGGAAACGTCACAAAAATCGTCGCCAGCACGATGCCCGGCACGGCGAAGACAATGCGCACGTCATGCGCGATCAGCCACGGCCCGAACAAGCCCTGCATGCCGAAGAGCAGAATGTAGATCAGTCCGGCGACGACCGGCGAAACCGAGAACGGCAGATCGATCAGCGTGATCAGCAGGCTTTTGCCGAAAAACTCGAATTTGCCGATCAGCCACGCCGCCGCGACCCCAAACACGACGTTCAGCGGCACGGCGATGCCCGCCGCGATTAGCGTGAGCCGGATCGCCGCCTGCGTATCCGGATCGCGAAACGTGTGGAGATAGACGTCGAGCCCTTTTTTCAACGCCGTGCTGAACACCACCGCGAGCGGCAAGAAAAGAAAAATCGCCAGGAACGCAACCGCCACTCCGATCAACAGCCAGCGAACCACGGCCGGTTCCGAAGTGGCCGCGCCGGCGACGCCCGCCTGCGCCCCGGGCGCTCCTCGAAATTGTGCCTGTGCGATGGAAGCCACGGTTCCCTCTAGCTCGCTTCCGCCGGATCCGGTGCGCGTTCCCTGCGGGCGCCGGTCCATCGCTGCAGCAAATTGATCGGGAGCAACAACACGAACGAAACGGCGAGCATGGCGACGGCGATCGCCGTCGCGCCCGCGTAGTCGTACTCCTGAAGTTTCGTGACGATCAGCAACGGCGTAATTTCAGTTTTCATCGGCATGTTGCCGGCGATGAATATCACCGAACCGTATTCGCCCACGGCGCGGGCGAAAGCCATGGTGAAGCCGGTGAGAGCGGCGGGAAGAATCGTGGGCAGCAGCACGCGAAGGAAAGTCTGCCAGCGGCGTGCGCCCAGGCTGGCCGCGGCTTCTTCGAGTTCCTTGTCGAGATCTTCCAGCACCGGCTGCACCGTGCGCACCACAAACGGCAGGCCGATAAACGTAAGCGCGATGGCCACTCCCAACGGGGAGTAGGCGGATTTGATCCCAAGCGCTGCCAGCGGCTTTCCCAGCCAGCCGTTGGGCGCGTAGATCGTGGTCAGCGCGATGCCGGCCACCGCGGTCGGCAACGCGAACGGCAAATCGATCGCGGAATCAAAAAGCCTTTTCAGCGGAAATTCGTACCGCACCAGCACCCAGGCGACCAGTACACCGAAAACCATGTTGATCGACGCCCCGGCGAGCGACGCGCCGAACGTCAGTTTGTAGGACGCCACCGCGCGCGCGGAAAGCACCACGTGCCAGAACTGATGCCAGGTGAGCGCGGATGTCTTAATGAAGATCGCCGACAGCGGAATCAGCACGATCAGGCACAGATAGAAAACGGTAAAGCCGAGCGACAGCCCGAATCCCGGCAGAATGCTCCGTTGCTTCAGGTTGAACTTCATCGCTCGGCCTCCCGTTGTGGGGTGGGGAAAATTATTGTGCTGGCTGATAAATCTGGTCGAAGACGCCGCCGTCGGCGAAATGCACGCTCTGGGTCTTGTGCCAGTCGCCGACCACGTCCGCGAGGGTGAAAAGCTTCACCTTGGGAAACACCGCGGCGTATTTTTTCGCCACGGCCTCGTTGCGCGGGCGATAGAAATTTCGCGCGGCGATCTCCTGTCCCTCCAGCGTGTAGAGATACTGCAGGTAAGCTTCCGCGACGGCGCGAGTTCCCTTCTTGTCGACCACTTTGTCGACCACCGCCACCGGAGGCTCGGCCAGAATGCTGATCGAGGGGACGACCACCTGAAATTTGTCCGGACCCAGCTCCTTCACCGACAGCAGCGCTTCGTTTTCCCAGGCCAGCAGCACGTCTCCGATGCCCCGCTCGACGAATGTCGTCGTGGCTCCGCGCGCTCCGGAGTCCAGCACCGGAACATTCTTGTAAACCTTGGTGACGAAATCTTTCGCCGCCGCTTCATTCTTGCCGTTCTTTAGATACGCGTAGCCCCACGCCGCCAAATAGGCCCAGCGCGCGCCGCCCGATGTCTTGGGATTCGGCGTGATGATGGATACTCCCGGCCTCACGATGTCGTCCCAGTCCTTAATTCCCTTCGGGTTTCCTTTGCGGACCAGGAAAACGATCGTGGAGGTGTACGGGGTGCTGTTATTCGGCAACCGCGATTGCCAGTTCGCCGGCAGCAGCTGCGCTTTCTCGGAAATCGCGTCGATATCGTAGGCGAGTGCCAAGGTGACGACGTCCGCCTGCAACCCATCGATCACCGAGCGCGCCTGCGCGCCCGATCCGCCGTGCGATTGCTGGATCTTCACGTCCTGGCCCGTCTTCGCTTTCCAATATTTTGCGAACGCCGCGTTGTAATCCTGGTAGAGCTCACGCGTCGGGTCGTAGGAAACGTTCAGCAATGTGGGCGTACCTTGCGCGTGCACGGTCCAGACAGGCGCGAAACTCAACCCGGCGACCAGTGCGAGCGTCAGCGCCACGCTCTTTGCAAGACTCGTCTTCATTTTCCAGTTCTCCTTTTGAATACCTTCCGATGAGTGGCACTTCAAAGCCGGGGGCCGCTCCTCGCGGACAGTTCTCGCCGGCTGTATGGCGGGCGCGAGCATCCCGGGCTCGCGCCCCGTTTTATTTCCATCGTCCAAGCCGCTCTATCGTCCCGGCTAAGGAAGCAGGTAGCGCAGGCTGACGTAGGTGATGAATACGTGTGCGTTTTTCGGGGCGTTCGCGGCCACGAACCAGGGCGTCCGGACGACATAGGCCGGCTGGGCGATAAACTGCAGTTTCCCGCGCGTTGAACTCGACCAAAACGTATCGATCAAGCCGACCGTTCCCTGGTTATAGGAACGGTTGTTTGTGTTCGCGGAACCGGGGAATCCAAATCCCACCGTCGAGGTGGATCCCACGCTGAAGTTGCGCTCGAAATACGCGCCACCGTAGTAGGAATCGACCATCAGGTTCGGCGTGAGCTGCCATTGAAAGCCCGCTACGCCCGAACCGGAATGCACAGCCGAAAGCTCGCCGTTCGCCTTCACGATCACGTCGGGACCAAGCGCGCCGATGTAGCGGCCGATTCCGTCACCCCAGCCGGTATTCGTGATCAGGTGAAAGCCCTTGAAGAGCTCGAAGTTAATGTTGGCCACGAAGCCGCCGCCCGTGATCGTGCTCGTCGTGTTCGGCGTTTCGAGGTTGTTGAAGACGCGGAACGTGCGGGCGATTCCGCCGATTTCCGCGTGAAACGCGTGGTCGTGCAACTTCCAGTCGAACGCGGTTTTCGCGATGATGTCGGGATGAAGGTTGGGCGTCGTGGTGTTGGTGGTGGCCCCCGATCCGGACGTGCTGCCGCTGCCGTTGTCGAATTGCCCGGCGAAATATCCGGATGCACCGGGGAATACGACGGAGCTGGGCACGAATTGTTGCGGATTCTCGAGCGACGCGCCGATCGTCCACCAGGGCGTGGCGTGGTACGTCACTCGGATTCCCGGCTGCCGCGCGAAAATCAGGCCGGCGACGTAACTTGTATCCAGCCGGTTCGCGGTGAAAACATCGCCGGGAAGCGCCGAGAGCTGGCTGGTATCCGCCGTCAAGAGCGACCACGATTGCCCGGCCAGCAACTCCCATTTGCCGTTTCTCACCTGCACCCAGTAGTGGCGCAGGCGCAAGCTGCTGGGGTTCGTGGTCGTGGCCGTGTTCGGCGGCTGGTAACCGGCGAAGTCTGTTTCCAGGTAGGCCGTCACGGCCGTTGACTTGTTGATGTTCGCGTCCACTTTCAGCGAAACACGTGATCCGGTCGGATTGAAGCGAAACTCGCTCAACCGTCCC